>Ga0115008_10004009_pt1 | contig 12198 bp, 7 predicted proteins | sample FraStrMetagenome_FD_87164 | JGI IMG/M metagenome (GOLD analysis project Ga0115008, IMG submission 87164) | Marine eukaryotic phytoplankton communities from Arctic Ocean - Fram Strait ARC3M Metagenome | ecosystem: Environmental > Aquatic > Marine > Oceanic | place: Fram Strait | collected 2012-06-18
ACTGAAATTAACCAAAACTGGTTCTTTTTATTTTAGGAAACTCTATTGTGAGGCAATATCCCGGTCAATATCCCGCTAAGATTCTTTTCGTCAAATTTTGAAAGTGAAATGTCGCGCGAGAGCGGAAAAGTTTTTCAGCGAAAGTGTCTCCCGTAAGTGCACCTTTCGCGCTAAGTTCGGGGTGCACTTACGGGAGAAACTACTGTATTTATTACTGAAATAAACAGCAGCGACGTAAATGTAGAGATAGAAAAAAATGACCATGAAAACGCAAAGACATCGCCATCAGATGGGGAAGAAGTCGACGCAAATTGTTCAATTCAGAGAATACACCCAGTTTCTCCTCCGAACAAAATTGTCTTTGATGAAAGAGTTGAAGGTCGGATAGATTCACCTGCTTTATTGTCAGTTCAGATGAACACCAAGGGAAACATTATATGTTGCGTAAAGATCAGATCGGACGCGTATATTTTTCGCGGTCATTATTTTGCTGCAAAGACGAAAAAACACAAGATTTTACCGTCTTCTCGGCCGGATTTTAAATATAAAATACAAATGATTTGTGAGCAACAGAGGAACAACAAATGCAACATAAAAAAATTACTCTTCTGCCGCATCAAGAATATAAATAATCCTGATTTCTTCAAAATTTCAAACTTCCTTCTTGAAAATCATCCAAAAAACCAAAATATGCGATATGACTTGGAAGAATGCAAGAACAATGATGCGCTAGAAAAAATGCGCGGATTTTATACAAAATCAGTTCTCAAAATGAATAGAAATCTACGAAAGCCACTGTCTGGAACACAGATCAGGAAGAAAATATCAGAAGAAGCTGAATTGACTGAACGCGAAAAAGCGATTCTCTACAAAAAGAAGAGCATGAAGAACATGTCAGCAGTGTCAAAGCGGGCAGACAGGAAATTGAAAAATAAAAACTGCGAAAAATTATCAGATCGGCTTCCATTTTTGTAACCCTGTCGACTTTTCTTATCTTCCAGAAACTCTTTAACTCCCCGAACCGCGATTTATTCCGAAATTTCCCATTATTCTTCTTAAAGAAAATCTGCTGAAGCCTTATTTATTGAATGAAAATATTTTTTTTCCCAGCTAGCATTCTGTAACACTCTGGCCAAGATTCTGATAGAAATAGAAAAAAAAACAGATAGAGTGAGCACAGTGAGAATTGAGCCAATCCCGCGGGCAAGACGCCACAGCTCAGTCATTTTGAAAATCTATATTGATTCAGAAATCATATCTAAATAAATAAGATAAAAAAGAGAATAAAAAAATGAAAAACTCTATTTGCATAGCTATATTTTTCGATTATTAAATTCAAGCTATTTTTATGGTTCTCTTCTTGATAAATTCTAAAAGTCTGTGTTTTTTTTAAAAAAGATTAAACTCACAAGAAAAAATATTCTTAAATCTGTTATACTTGCATAAAGTTTTCTGCGTCTTTCATATTCGTCGTGTCAAACCTCCTCTCCAAAAACGTCAAGTGACTGTATTACCCGGCGAAGACAAAGGCTGCTGACAACCTTTTCAGTTTGCCTCGAACAGGCTTGTTTTCGATTTTTTGTTATTCACTTGTATCTCCTTGGAATGTTTCTAGAGCACGTAATTCCCTCTTCTCTGTTTTTCTCCCAAAACGTCAGTTGTTCAAAATTTTCTTCGCGAGAACAGATTTTTGAAAAAGTCGAATAAAAGAGCCTTGTAACGTACAGTACTGTTAGTACAGATAAAGTTACTTGAAATAACCAGCGCATACTCAACATTATATAAATAAAAAAGAAATATAAAAAGATATGACGTGGAATAAACAAGCTTGGATTGATTCCAATCCGAATAAGGAGAAAAACGAGGAAAGGGGATGAGGTTCTTAATACTGTAAAAATATTGACTGAAAATAAGCTTTAGATTGAGAGATCGGGACACTGTGAAACGCTAAGCTGAAGAGAAAGGCCGAAATGCCTCCTCCGTTTGGGATTTCGTTTTATGTGAAAATTCGTATCGATTTGTGTTTAGCCAAAGCTCGAAACGTAAAATAATCTATACCCAGTCCAGTCTTACAGTCAACATCCTTTTCATTTTTTTTCTATGATTCACAAATAAAGTAACTAATCTAAATTCGAATTTTCGCGATTTCACTCTTCAAAATTTTCCATTTCACTCGCAGCTGGTATTTTTATGTCGTCAGAAAATTAAAAGAGAAGCCCATAGAGCGTAAATATATGATAAAAAATCCGAAATATCCCTCATTGAAGCCAAAACAGCCGTTTGCACGCGATGCCAAAATGCGTATCCGGGCTTTTCCCATGACCATGGACGTCAGGTAAGCATCTCTAGAACTCAACAACAATGTTAACCCTAAACATCCGGGATTCTTGAGCTCATTTCCCCCGCGATGGAGATCGAACGAGCACCGACTCGAAAAAGAGTCTTTAGAAAAGAGTTCAGATACAAAATTTTGGGGTACAAAAGGTTCCTTTTCCCATATTTATCATCAATTCTGTAAGATTTCACAAGAAAAATGACCCGTTTGTGAGAACCAAAAATACGCCAAACACGAAATATCTTCGATACTTTTTCAGCGAAGGAATAGTATTCACAAACATTATCTAAATCTATCTTGTTAAAATTTGTGAAGCTCAACGCTAGTTAAAAGAGTAAAGCCTAGGTTAAAATTACAGATCGACCCAATTGCTTATCGTATTTTATCAGGTACGTGGAGAACATCTGGCAAGGGCTGAAATCGGCAATACAGGAGATTCAGAAGAAGAATAACTCTGGCCTCTCGTTCGAGGAGCTCTATAGAAATGCATATACGATGGTGCTTCACAAACACGGCGATAAATTATATTCCGGATTGAGAAGCGTCGTCAGCGATCATTTAACAGAAAAAATACAAAAAGTAAAATTAAAATAAAAATCTTGTATCTTTAGACAAAATTTTCAGGATGTTCTAAAATCGCTGAATAACGACTTCCTCTCCTGCCTTTCATGCCAATGGAAAGATCACCAAACAGCGATGGTCATGATCCGCGATATCCTGATGTACATGGACCGCGTCTACGTTCAACAGCACAAAGTCGAAAACGTCTACAACTTGGGGCTGAGTATATTCAGAGACCAAGTTGTCCGCTCGCCGAAAATAAGAGTTCACCTCAAAACGACGCTGCTTGACATGGTCGCTCGAGAAAGAAGAGGCGAAATCGTTGATAGAGGTAATCAAATGAGATTCTAAGTTAGAATTTCTAACAGCTCTTCTAAATTTGAATAATTTAATATTGAATATTGAAGTTCAAATATAATTCAGGCGCGCTGCGAGAAGCATGTTCAATGTTAATGATTCTGTCAATGAACGACTCGCACAAATCTGAAAACGACAAGCGCAAAGTCTACGTAGAAGATTTCGAAGAGCCATTTCTCGAACAGTCACGCGAATTCTACAAACTTGAATCGCAAAAATTCCTCGCCGAAAACTCCGCATCTGTATATATAAAAAAGGTGGAGCAGCGAATAACAGAAGAAGCTGAACGCGCGAAGCATTATCTCGACCCCTCGACGGAGAAGGAGATTGTCAGGGTGATCGAAGAAGAGCTCATCACGGCACATTTGAAGACGATCGTCGAAATGGAGAATTCTGGAGTTGTTTATATGTTGAAAGTACGTTATTCTTGCGGGAAAAGCCACTTATTAGTTGTTTACTTCAATTTCGCCTTAAAATGGAAAAGCGAAGCGAAGATACAAGCGCGAAGCGAACTTTCGAGCTGTTAGCCAAGCTTCGCTTGAGCGGTTTTATACAAAATTCAAGTAGACAATTTTTTGGTCACTTTCCTCAAATCATTTTCCTTATTTTTGATAAAAATGGGCGGGTTATTATTCAATTTTAGAACGATAAAGTGGAAGACCTCAGAGATATGTACCTAATTCTGTCCAGAATCGGCAAAGACGGCATCGAAGCAATCAAACAGGTAAAAAAACCTTCTGAAAATCCATGTACTGACGATTTAGGTTGCTTCTGAGAACCTCAGAGCCGAGGGAAAATCAGTCGTCGAGGAAAACGCGAAGAAATCATCAGTTGATTACATTCAAGCTTTATTAGATCTCAAAGTAAGGTGAAATCCTCAAACACTTGTGTATCTAAATTTCAGGAAAAATACAACAAATTCTTGACGGATTCGTTCCGAGACGACCGCATCTTCAAGCAAATGATCACATCAGACTTCGAGCACTTTATCAACCTGAATTCGAAGAGTCCAGAGTATCTTTCACTATTTATCGACGAGAAACTTAAGAAGGGAATCAAAGGACTCAAAGATAGCGAGATTGACGACATTCTCAATAAAGCCATGGTTATGTTCAGGTATTCCTCTTACTTTTTGACCGCTTGTGTAAAATCTGGTTTCAGATTTTTGTCGGAAAAAGATGTATTTGAAAGATATTACAAAAACCATCTTGCAAAGCGGCTTCTAAGTTCAAAAGTAAGCGTAAATATTGTCAATTTGTGATAAAATTTTGTAAGACATTATCCGATGAAACGGAAAAGCAAATGATTCAAAAACTTCGTCAAGAATGCGGCTGTCAATTTACATCGAAGCTCGATGGCATGTTCAAAGACATTTCCCTCTCCGTAACTATTAACGATGAGTTCAAAAATCGAAACCGTTCAAATCTCAAGTACCGTTCTATCTCACTTCATTTCGCTCCAACATTTCTAGTATCGACCTAAATATGAAAATTCTCACGACGGGCTACTGGCCAACTCAAGCTCAAACGCAGCAGTCGATTTTACCTACAGTCGCGCTAAATGCTTTTAACGAATTCAAAGATTTCTACCTTGCAAAACATACAGGCCGCCAGCTGACACTACAGGTAAAGAGCAATCACGCAATATCGCGCTCGTAAACAATGAAACTCTTAGGCAAACATGGGCACAGCCGATTTGAATGCGATTTTCTATGGCAATCCGAAAAAGAAACAAATTCAAAGCTTGGACGAAGGCAATTCAGAAACGACGGCGACGCCGGAGAAACCAAGAGAAAGGAAGCATATTTTAACAGTAAGCAAATTAAAAAATGTAGGAGACTCATATTTTTGCATAGTGTTCAACTTATCAAATGGTTGTTCTTATGGCATTCAACAAAAAAGATCAGTGGACATTTGAGGAACTTGTTGCCGAAACAGGTAAATTAATTCTGATAAATCTATCCTAATTATCGCTTATAAAATGAAAATTTTTGAAGCATCGTCGATTTTTGAAGCATCGACGATTTTTCCTGCAATACTTTAAACTCGGATGTTTTCAGATATTCCAGAGAAAGAATGCAACCGATGTTTGCTTTCAATGGTGCACGGGAAAGTAACGCAGCGAATTCTCAAAAAGGACCCTCCAAAAGGCGACATTAAAAAGACCGACGTCATTTCCGTCAACGACAACTTTGTTTCGAAGCTTTATAAAGTTAAAATTCTCTCTGCGGCCAAATCTGTAAGTTCTTTCTTGAAAATTATTATTTAAATTGTTTCCAGGGCGAGAATGAAGTGGAAACAAAAGAAACGCGAACGAAAGTTGATGAAGATCGACGGCATGAGATCGAAGCCGCGATCGTCAGAATTATGAAGTCAAGAAAGAACTTGAACCATAATCAGCTCGTAGCGGAGTGCATCGACCAGCTCAAAGCTCGTTTTAGGTTTGTAACCCTGCTTATTTCTCTTCTTTACTTCCATTTCAGCCCAACCCCAATAGTGATCAAAAAGCGCATCGAAGCGTTGATCGAACGGGAGTATCTGACGAGAGACAACGGTGACCGAAAGCTGTATAAATATGTTGCCTAGAATTGTTACTGCTAATTTATTTTTTTTAATGAAACACAACAAAAAAAACGTTTCAACACGACACACACTCTCATTGAAGAAAAAACTCTTTCTTTTCGATAAATAATCGGAGAACAACGGATTGAAAAACATGTATATTTTTCTTCGAAATATATTTCCAGCTGCTTGTTTCATGTTCTGTCAACTTCACTTGTCAAAAAATAGTTTCACGTCTTCTCAAAAGTATCCGTAGTTGCCCAGCAGATCAAGAACACGCTCTAAGATCTCGAACGACAATTTATTTATATTGAAATTTGTTCAGAAGCCAAAAGCTTGAAAATATGGACGTCCAACTTACCGCGCGAGATAATCAGACGATGATTGAGAACGCTAAAAAGACTCTTGCAGGAATAAGTTCCGAAAACATTAATCTCTTCTTTAATTTTAATACATGAAGAACAATTTTTGAACTTTTCTTTCCGCGAGCACAAATCTAGTGGATAAAGTGCGTTTGACTTGCGTATCGCGCGGTGTTTTGGGAATAAGAAGCTTGGGCCGCATGTTCAAGATAATGGATGACAACGGTGACAAAAAGCTTGACAAATATGTAAACAACAATGCTGCTTGAGAATTAGGCTAACAAGGTTTTTTTCTTTCAGGAGTTCGGAAAAGGATTCAGAGAGTTTGGCTGCGAGCTCACAAAAGAAGAGGTCGCCGAGCTGTTCACGATTTTTGATAGAAATGGATCCGGCTTTGTTGACTTCGAGGACATGCTCTGCACACTAAGGCAGCCGATGCGGCAGTGTAGGAAGAACTTGGTGCTCATGGCGTTCCAGAAATTTGATAAAGGATCGGGACTTTCTTGATGCAAAAACAATAATGATGGATTTATCTTTAAGATCTTAAGAATCTTTATAAATCGAACAACTACCGATCATGATAATTCCTCTGGTAGTTAACTTAAAACAGCGCCAAATTCAAATGTTAAAATCCGCCTAGTGGGCAAAGAGTTCTCCATATATGGAGAACAGTTGAAAAACTACCAGAATCGTTGATTTCATCGGTATCTAATCACGACGGATGATATGTGAAATAAACTGGTTCAGTTTAACTGAACACTCGAACAAAGATCGACATTCTTCAATGTAGTCCCAAAAACAGATAACACCGGAAAAATCACAATCTCAGACCTTCGCGGAGTTTACACCGCAAAACACCATCCAAAATTTATAAGTGGAAAGATGACCGAGGACGAAGTATTTGGAGAGTTTCTCCAGACGTTCACTCAATCAACCAAGGTACATGCAAAGATGTGATTAAATATTGAATTATGAATTCAATATCAGTGACTGTCTCGAGCAAATAAGTGGAACTCTGTCTGCTTTTCTCTAGGAGAAATGAGTAGTCACTCTGAGTCTCTGACGCAGATGATTCTATGACTAGATTTTCAAATAAGAAAACGAGTCCGCCAGATTGAATCGAAATGATATCAAGGAAGAGAATCTCTAATATCTGTTTTTTACTTTTCTATTTTCTTGTTGCTAGTAAATACAATGTTTGTCACTGCCACGAGCTATTGGCAATAGCCTATTGCGATCACCAACAAACATTTTCAGCCAGTAAAAGAAGTGAAATGGGAAGAGTTCTTCAACTACTATCACGGCGTCTCCTGCTCGATCGACCTGGACGTGTACTTTGACGTCATGATGCGACAAGCTTGGAAGCTTTAAGTTTTCAAAAGAAATAACAAACCGAGAAGAAGCCTTTACTGACCCCAAAACTCAAATGAATGAAACGCCTCAACCATGACAAATTACATCTTCCGCACAATAGTGATTTATGATCATTTCGCTTTTTTAATGATTCACACCCAATTTCTGTATAATTACTGATTTCTTCATTTTCCTATTTTCTGATTACGCTCAATTGCTAAAAACTGCTGATTCTTCATTTTCCATAATTTATTTTTTTATACTTTAAAATTTACTTTTCTATTCTGTAACTCAAATAACATGTCTTGCTTTCAGAAGAGATCGTGTTGAGAGAATGAGCAAACCACAGAATGGTCCGTTGCACAAGGTTATTATGGTTGGCCATGGTGGTGTCGGAAAATCCGCTCTGAAAAGGCTCAAAATAATAATATCCGCTTTTTGTATTGGTTTGAGAAGGACTTCCTTTAAAAAACAAGATATTGCAATAAATTGGAAAAGTTTTCACCAACGATGAAATTTTTTTGATAAATTTTGAAATGAAATCGTTAAGAGCGTTACCATATCCATAATCTCTCCCCCTTGCAAAAGTTTTTTTGACAGTCCAGAATATTAAAATGAATCAGTACCACTAAGAGTCCCTTAGTAAGAGATAAATGTGTGCTTGAATTATGTTGTGAGCCGATAGTAGACCCTACAATTTATGTACGACGAGTTCGTCGAAGATTATGAACCAACAAAAGCAGATTCTTACAGAAGAAATGTCATTTTAGGTAAATCCTCGGATTCTCATTATTTGATCTGTACATAATCTAATCTCCATAGATGGACAAGAAGCACACATAGACATTCTCGATACAGCAGGCCAAGAAGATTACGCCGCAATTCGTGACAATTATTTCCGATCCGGAGAAGGCTTCCTCTGCGTCTTTTCCATCACAGAGAAAGAATCCTTCGAAGCGACTCAAGAATTCCGAGAGCAAATTTTACGCGTCAAGGGCGTTGACAGCAACACTGACTCCATTCCATTCATTCTTGTTGGCAATAAAAACGATTTAGAAGATAAAAGACAGGTGCGGCAAATCTTGAAATCAAGAAAGAGTAAATTTCTTTTTTAAGGTTTCACTAGAAGAAGCAGAGGCACGTGCCCGGCAATGGAAAGTAGAGTACGTCGAGACATCTGCCAAAACGCGCCAGAATGTTGACAAGATTTTCTACGACCTTTTGCGCAACATCGCAAAGAAGAAGAACGCTGAGGCAGGCCCTGCAGTCAAGCAAGTGAACAACGACAAAACAGGCTGCTGCGGTAAATCGAAATGCGTGATTTCGTAGGAATTTCAAGCCATCTAAATTTACAGCTTGTGCACTTTTATGCTAATCGAGGCATATCGTCATTATGCTGTTTATTAATTCAATTCATCAATTTTTCACAATGGAGCAATCTACTCTAAATTTCCAGCTCTGGTTTAATCCCTGTTTTCACGAATTCTTTTTTACCTTTCTTCTAAATTTCTGAAAACAACCAAAACAAACATGATCTAGTTAACTAACTGTACAGTCCTTGTTTAATCGCCCATCAAGAATACAATAATTAAAAGCTTTGAACCCTAGCTCCCATTCTCTGAGATAAAGGAATAAATACAGAAAAATCAAACCAAAACGAGCAGACTTTTCATATTTCTGAAAATAGCTCTATGCCCATCGCGTTTCTTTGCCTAACTAACACAACACGTATACAGAACTTATATCGTCACTTTTTCAAAAATGACAAAACTAGCAATAAAATAGCTTCACAGCTAACAAATATTCGAAGAACAGTGATCATATTCTGAGGAAGTTGACCTTGACACGTACTCTAAAACCAATTTTTCTTCCATTCACACAAGCGAACTCATCATTCTTTCTTCTTTGAAACCAATTGATCAATGATCCTATAGTAAAATAATTCTTTACCTCTTCGTCAACTTTTGAGATGATCCGATATTTCTTATTCCAATTATTATCTAACAGAAAGAAATATTCAAAATGGTGAAAAAACACAAGAAATAAAGCATGCTTTTATAAGATACTTTTATACGGTAAAAATCTGTCGCCTGATTTATTACAAAATATTAAAAAGAGCCGCAATACATCCATTTTCAAACGCTTTCACAAAAAATATAATGTAATAAATACTTACTAGAATTATCAACTCAACTAAAACATTTAGAATGTGATGGGCAAGCCGAAAGAGGATGAAATACCGCTTCTGGAGTCGAATCTCGGGCGAAAATTCAATAGGCAACGAATTCGGCCGACTCTTACGCTTCCATTGAAGAAAGATTATGAGTCGATCAAGTACAAAATTCAGGTTGAGGACAGTCTTGATGTAAGTCATCTTGTCCATTTTTTAACTCACAACTTTTTATAAGTCGATTGCTCTTCGATTCGCAGTTGGAAAAGAAGAGCTAAAAAGAGCGAATAACCTCTTTAGTGACGATGAGCTCATCACAAGAAGACAACTTTCAATCCCTGATCGTCGTTTGACTCAAATGGTCTGACATTTTCTTATTTGAGTCCGAGAATAAATGAACTTTAGGAAGGAATTAAACTGGCTGAAACAAGTTCAATAACAAGTACCGCTACCTCTGGGGAATCCAGTCCGACTGATGCTTCTGATATGCTTGCTAGAATTCAAAAGGAACGAGTTAAGAGCGCAAAATTTGTTTATTCATTTGTATTTTTACCAAACTCGGACAAAAGTCGACATCTGAAACTGCTTCAAAATTGAATGACATCCGAATCGATCTTCCGAAAACCGACGCTGAGCTTCGGAACGAGCAGGAATCTGTCCTCGACGGAATTTTCGGAAAGTCGAGTATAAATCAAGAATCGCAAAAGGCCAGATATCCACTCCGGGATATAATTTTTTCAGGTAATTTTTCGGAATTCTAGTGGGGTTAACCATTTTTAGTTCTTTGCCTCGTTACAGTGGCCATTGGCATACCAGTTTTAATTTATTATAACCTGGCCATTCTTCATACTCATATCGAACCGTAGTTACTGAAATAGTATTTATGAAGTCATTTACTAGTTTTCAATTTTTATTCAAGCAATGTTCCGAAATAATAACCATTTTTACTGCATAAAACCGCTGTTTTAATAAAATGCTAAAGATTATATATTTTCCTTTACACTAAGCTACGCTTCCTCTTACTGTATGCCATAATATCGTTCTGTCAGGCCAAAACTTTTTTTATTTACATTTATTCGCAGTTATAAGTTTTTCCCAGTTTTTTCAATATTTATTTTCTGAGCATTTTTAAACTGTTCAAATTTGTTTCTAGAGGTGCAATAAAAATATTCTCAATAACATATCTTCTTCCATGATTTCGATTACGACCACTTACATTTCTTCAATCCACACTTGCACGAAAAGTAGCTTCTCTTTATCTTCCAGAATTCCTCACCGTAGTCGAATCCGATCTCCTCTCCTTTTGTAATATCCTTTATAGCGAAAAACGCGAAGTTAGGAAAGCGGAAATCCTGGTGCTCTCTGAAAACTCGCATCGCAATCATGTTCGGGTCGCATTTATGATTGAAGAATCGTGAGAATCCGCCGACTCGCTTGGCATCGATAGTGTAGTTAAACTTAGATCCATTGGTGATTCCGAGCTCGAACAAATCTATATAAAAGAATGATTAAATGTGTGTCGGGCAAAGTTCCAGTGTTTCGTCGGCGATCCTAGCCATGACTTACAGCTATCTTCTCTATCATCGCAGGATGAGTTTGTAATCATCTCTCCGCAGTAGTCAGCGATATAGGCTCCTTTTGGAATCGTCTCTATCGCTCGCACGCCCCAGCCCATTTCTCTCGTTTTGTGCACTTCCATTAAGTATGACACGCCTTTTGTTGTCGCTCGATTCCGGCATTTTCGAACATCACAGCCGCATAAATCGGAGCATTCATATATAACTGACAAACTCTTTAATTTCTTTTTGATGATAAAATTTCGGGCAACCTGGAACTTGGCATTTTTCGTTGTTCAAAGCAACCGAAACAGAAAGCAGCCCCTCCGCGTTGTAATACACTTTTTCGGAGAGCGCGACACACTCGCATTTCTCCGAGTTGCAAACGTCTCCACAGCTGCATGTTTGCATATTCTCGACGCTTGTGTCTACTTGGGCGTCCTGGCCAAAGTGTGTTTTTGTGCAGTACACAAATTCTGGTACTTTGTCAGTGTCGAATTCATTAAAAACCTGAACAGGCGTCTTTTCGCGGCCACGGGACAGGTCCGCGGTTAGCAAATGAGGTGGAAGCTAAAAGAAAAGTTAATGTCAAGATTTCAGCCGGAAATAACGGGCCATCATGTTCAGAAAATCCGGATAACTCCTCATGCCTGATTTTTTCGAGCACCGGCTGACGTCAATAGCTGCAAAACGTTGTCATTTGTAACTGCGGAATCAGCTCCACAAAGATCTTTGTACGTCTGTCCGTCCGCGTTCCTCAGATTTTCACGACAAAGACCCTCACACTTCCGCATCTTATCAGCACAGAAGCAGTAGCCTTTCTGGCTCGCCAAGACGTGGAAAATATTCGTGAGCTTTAATTCCGTCGCTTTATGAAAAACGGAGTTTTTGCGATCATCAGTGTAATTGATGAGTTCAGGGAAATGCTCAAGTACGCGTATAA
>Ga0115008_10004010_pt1 | contig 12197 bp, 15 predicted proteins | sample FraStrMetagenome_FD_87164 | JGI IMG/M metagenome (GOLD analysis project Ga0115008, IMG submission 87164) | Marine eukaryotic phytoplankton communities from Arctic Ocean - Fram Strait ARC3M Metagenome | ecosystem: Environmental > Aquatic > Marine > Oceanic | place: Fram Strait | collected...
AACTTCTACTCTTGTACTAGGTATAAATTACTTTGTGATTATAACTCGTCCTCTTCATCCGATACCGGTTGTTTTATGCGAACTTTCCGGGTTACTTTATGCGCAATTGCGATGTTGTCTACGGTATTCCGATTGATGACGCGTGTGGTCGCACCCGAACTGCCATACACTGAAAATTCGTACAAAAAGCATACAGATTAAAAAAATTATCACAGAATAGCATGACACAAAACTATTTTTCTGACTTTATGTCTCACAAATCGCCTTGTTACATCCTACATTACAATATTGTCTAATCGCGCCTTCTTCTACCAGAATAGATTAACATCAGAATCCACAAATCTTTATCTGCATCTGGAAATCCTTCCGAGCACTTTGCAGATGTTACACCATCCAAATGAGTTGTTCCCTTGACCAGCATTGAAAACAAGATGCATCATAAACTGACGCTTTCAGAGACTTCCGTTTTGGCATCCCTATTGACGCGATTGTAGTCGTTCAATGTAAAGGCATCATCTTGTCCAACAACAAAGGATAACGGTACTTAATCCATGTCATGTCGGCAATCTTGGGGGAACCTACTCCACAATGGATCCACATTTTCAGCTCTATCATCACAATGCTGCACTTTTGCCAGCAAGAAAAGATAACGAAGCTTTTCGAGAAAGCTTTCAAGCTCTGCAAAATACTCTTCAGCTGTCTTTTCTTTAAGATCTTTATCAAAATTTGATGTTCTTATTATTGGAACAACACATTGTCCCAGTCTGCTTCGTTTCAAGCTTTTTCTCATTGAAAATTTTCAATGCAGTAATTTGAATCCATTCTGACGATACCTTCTGACCTCTGACCTTACTTCATTTTATTAATAAACTGAGAGTAAAGTCCAACATCAACTTCATGGAAAGGACTCCTCCTTGTATTCCACTGAATCTTTTCAAGAATATCTCAATATTTCCTCAATGATTCATTATAAGTTTACAGAGACATCGAAAACATTATAATGAGGAGTTTGGGGTACTGACCGTTAGAATTTTGACTAAATAACGGTTGCGGTGATTCAGAATTAAAGTCTTATTTTAATTTTATTCTGAAGGATGTCAAAAGCAAAGAAGCCATTGAAAGTGAAGAACGCAGAACTTGTAGACGCGCAGTCAAATAATAACACAATCAATGTACTAGATTTATACAGAAAACACTGCGCAAATGCGGCGATTGTTCCAGACAAGGAAATAGAAGCATGCTTTTCCAATAGAGAAAATCCAAATAATGGAAAACAATTAATCGTGACTGATCTGTTAACAAACGCTAACTTCCACTTGAAAGCATTTTCACTCTCTTGCTTGGGAGAAGAACCTAGATATTATAGTGTGTCGCAGACAAATAAAGAATACGATAATTCGACCAACGTTAAAAAGCAAATGAGTGCATTAGTAAGACATAGTGGGTTGAGAGAAATACGAATTTGGCGAACTTCAATCGGACCGGAGGGGATACGTGCGATTGCTCAACTTTTCGATCGCGGAGGAAAAAGCATAAATATTACATACCTAGAAATGCTTGATTGTGGTTTGGATGAAGTTGGAGCAAGATTTCTAGGACGTTCATTTTCTCGCGGTATGAATAACTCGATAATTACCCTCGCCCTCGATTGTAATCCTAAACTGGGAAACGTGGGCGTTTCTTCTCTCTGCGAAGGAATCCGAACAAATTCAAGTATACGAAACATAAGCTTGGCTCGATGTAACATTGAATCGAAGGGCGCAAAAGCTATTTCACACGTATTGAAGTCGAGTTTGTCAAAATTACAAACGTTGGATTTAACTGGAAATAATATAGGTGGGATAGGATTAGCCGAGTTAAGTATTGGCCTTATTAAAAACAAATTTCTAACCACTTTGATATTAGCTGAAAACAATATTGCATCAAGCAATCTTGATGGAGCTGGCCTGCGTAGTCTTGCAAAAGCCATTGTCTTGTCGAACGTAAAGTCTCTTGATATTTCGAACAATCCGATTGGCGAAATGTCTTCAAACTTGCTCCCAGAATTGGGGGTAGAAAATAAATCACTTAGCTTTATCAAAGTAGATCCTAGTATCCCAAACAATTTTTTTGCCGCACTTTATAGATCTACAGATAGCAAAATTAAAGGGAAAAAGAAAAAGAAAAAGAAATGATAGCAAAAATAAGTAGCCTTTATTCTCGGACGTGTTTCTCCAGGCAGCATTGAAACTACATGTTAAAAACTGATCTACATAGAAGATTTCAAACTAGCAAAGTCGTACTTCAAACATTTTCGATTACTTCCAAGTATTTACGTGATTTATCCAATGATATAGACAATTTGTTACGTTCGTAAGCTACATGATTATCCATCGCTACAATTAATTGCAGAAGTGATCGCGAATGAACATCTCACCGATCGAAATGTATCATATTTTCTTTTTTCATGAAAGGAATGATATTGATTCGCTGGAGAAACTTTTTAAGTCATTTGATAAAGCTAGAACTCAGGACGAATTGATCAGTAGGAGGCCTTTGGCAATGCCGTCGGGAAAAACAAGCACTCGAAATCAATTTCTATTTCTGAAGAAGTCTAAGAGGGACTTTCTTACGGAGGGTCGATTTCGATCCTTTTGGACACCTCGAGTATACCTTTCAATGTTTCAATCATCCCAACACGCCAGTGTCTCAGGAACTTGGCCCTACATTAAAGATATTGTTGTTACTCAGGCTATCGCGGCTACTAACATAGAGGAATTCCTTTCTACTTCTCTTCTCTTCTACACTGACCGATTTGGAGTTACTACAGCACAAGAGTAATAATATCTTCGAATTGGTGAAGGTCTGGCCGTGATCATTATCCTAGGTAAAACTTAGTTTTTCACTGGCAACAGGATGGAAACCGGCACTCCTTCTTCTTCTTTATTCATCCGGATTCGGGCAGTATCTTTTTCTCATCCCTTGAATGTATCAATGACTCTAATAAGTACCTTTTCGATGCTTCATTCTATTGAATATCTAGTTATCACCATAATCTACCAGCAGTGTTTCTCTGCGGTCAACGATATGTACATGAATGAGCTGACTAGTATTATTAACATATTAGTCAATGGTTGCACCGTTTATTACTGCGAGTTTGGGTTCAATCTTCTGTGATATTCGCTCTTGTCTCCCCTTTTAAATCTTTAGAAAGTTATCAAATAAATTCTACTGTGATATTTCGATGGAGGCGTCCTCACCCTAAAGGCATTTTCACAAAAAAAAATAACAACATGAATGATTGTTTTTGTATGGGCATTCATTCTTTAATAGTTGATGCATCCACTCGCCAGCAAAATGCAACAAAGCTTTGCATTCCCATACTGTGACGAGTTTTACAAAGGTGAAACGTGAAATAGATGAAAATGAAAACTTAGTTCTATGCCTATCGACTGCTTCGTCTGTGGAACCATTTCTTGTTGCCTTTTCTTGTAACTATTAAAACTCCCTGGTTCGTTATGGAGCAGAACTACATGCACTACGAATTGAGGGGATGAATTCTATACCTTGAAGAAAGTGAATGTTGATATTTCGTGGATGGAGCATCGAATTTGGTGTATTTTGGCAGCACTGGAGATGGAAAAGATTAACGAGGAGCACTGGAAAGATCATCTCTATGCTCGTGTTGCTTCTGTCGAAGAGGGAGAATAGCAAAGTAACGTCGATTTGGTGATGATGATGAATGATGATCAGAGTATGGGACAATATTACAATTGCAATTAATTACAGTTATATTTTGGTATTGCAATAACATTGTACGGATAAAAGTATTGCAGTAATTATTGTTTGACCTACCAAGTATTGCAATGATTATTGCTGGACCTACCAAGTACAGTAAGTGACGCAGGGATTTTTTTTGACGTAGTTGAAGAGGCAATAGCATCAGAATTTCTATCCTCTCTTTTCGGTGTTGAAGATGACATCACACGCAAATATTGAAAATTAGCAGAGCAACCAGTCAGACACGGCGGTCTAAGTCTAAACAATCCAACAACCAACTCTAAAGAGTGTTAGAAGTCGAGCACTATTTACTGCTCCCACCTCTTATCCGCCCTATACGGCCGAGTTCAATACAGTCCAGTTGACAATCTTAAATGCCAATGCGAGGTTATGCAAGAGTATTGGAGTCGTATAGAAGCAGCCTACAAAGTGAAGTTCGAGTCCGAAGTCGATCAGTTCCCTCAGGATACTCAACGTACCTTGAAACGAGCGAAGAAAATAGGGTACTGGCTCAGCGTCATGCCTTCGCACCTTGGCGGAACAATCCTATCTTCGACAAAGTTTCGAGATGCTCTAATGCTCCGATATGTACGCATACCTCCGTAGCTACCAACTTCTTGCGATGGTTGTGGCGAGTCCAAGAAGTTTGACGTGAATCACGCCCTTGATTGCGAAAAGGGTGACAACAATCGTGATGAACTCAGAGATCTACTAGCACATGTGTTTAGTCCATCCCGTATCCGATGCGAAGCTATGATGAATCCTGATCCAATGCGTGCCAATGGTACCAAAACGTATGTGCCATGTGCTTCCTCCTCTTCTTTCGAACTGTACTGTAGTCCCACAACTCCCGTGGAACACGTCTTCTAACCATTACACGATACAATCTGCGGCGCAATTCCCCGATGGCCCCTTCGACTGGGTTCTGATCATAAAGTCCAGCTTCCGACACATGATAATTGATATTGTGCATGCGGATCTGCCTCATAAATTCAGTACCTGGCTAGCCTTGTTCCTTCGGACCGTCAAACGTAAGTTTCTCTGGAACCCCAAACTCTTGTCAAAACAGTCGAAGTGCATTTCCCGCTTTCGACTTGAATCAACAGGATAAACACGGGAGAAATATGACTTTTGGGCGTACCTATTACCCTCAAGTGATTTGTTTCGCGCGTCCATTGTATCCGTAGACCAGCCCCCTCGAAGGGTCTTTCTACTTAATACTCGATCCGCCCTATATCTTCTGCTAAGAGGAAGGACGGCGCTACGCAGAAAGTTTTCTTCAGTGTTCTCGCAGAAGTAGGAATACTTATTCCCCATCGTTCACTTACGTCTTGCGCAGTGACATCTGTGTGCCTATCAGAACTCTGAAATACGTTCCTTATCGGAACATCTGAACAACCGGGGTTGATGCTAGATTTAGTCAACTCGAGAGTAGATAAGGTTGCAATTTTCGAGTCATTCGAACCAAACTAAATACAAGATCGGCGTGGTCTAATATCGCATCCGATCCTCTTCCAACACTGTTCACCGCTCTCAGTAACCGTAGGGATTCCACTTCTTTACCCTAGGACCTTCTAGCCTTTGGGAATGATACCTTGTTGGGGTCCCACGTATGAGGCGATGACAATATAGCGTGCTTTAATCTTCCTTTTATATTTAGTATTGTGCTTGGATGGGTTGAAAGTTTCAGCATATATCACTGTTGTCTTGTCGGCATCACAGAATTCTCCTGATAGGTGATGCCCTTCTTAGCCTTCTTTATGGAAATCTGCAGCCGAACTGATCACCAGCATCCATGCTCTCATCGTCACCTTCGTTACCCGTGCCATTATTCCTCTTAAATGCTTTAATTGTCCTTTTATATTCAGAATTTTGCTCAGGTGGGGTGAAAGTTTCAGCATATATCACTGTTGCCTTGTCGGTATCATAGAATTCCCCTGATAGGGGTGCACATGCAATGGTCTTCGTGACGAAATCAGGGTAGGTGATGGTTGTACGAGGTTGATCGTTTTCTCGGATAACATAAGACAATGGTGCGCCACTGGCTCCAATATGAGCTTAAGCATAGTTAGTAAATTTTTCTTCCCAACGTTTTTATTGAGTTTCCTTCTGTAACGGTACGAGGTCGATCTTTTTCGCGGATATCAGGGGAATTCTATGATACCGACAAGGCAACAGTGATATATGCTGAAACTTTCACCCCACCCGAGCAAAATTCTGAATATAAAAGGACAATTAAAGCATTTATGAGGAATAATGGCACGGGTAACGAAGGTGCATGGATGCTGGTGATCAGTTCGGCGGCAGAAACTCCACAAAGAAGGCTAAGAAGGGCATCACTTCCAGGTCTTGAATGGTAGGCAACTGTGGGACATGTCTATGGAGATGGTTCATGAAAGATAATCATGTTTTGTCTTCATCAAGGAATAGACCTCACAGGCAGGTCAATAATCATGATAGGAGGATCTGTCAGTTCAAGTCTTTATCACGGAGAGTTTCAAGTGCGATGTCAGGCATGAAGAAGAGAGGATAAGCTTCGATAACATCTGATAAACCAAGTAAACATTTAGCTCGTAGCTCAACAAATGAAGATGATAAAGGTAGTGAAGATATTGACTTTGATTTAATTGATGTAGTTGTTATTTTAATTTTGTGTTCGGTGGTGACAGGTGACGTGCACACTTGACGCCATCCTCGTACGTAAGTGATTGCACTCGTACGTACGAGATGTATTTGTTCGAAATCAAGTTAGTTGAACTTTTTCAAAATGTGATACCTAAGCTAAATTTATCTAGTAAATATTTCACTTTACGTTCAGGTATCACATTTTGAAAATTTTATATAGTTTATAAGTGCGTCACTGTTGAAGGAGTCATTTTCTGACAAAAATATCCAGTGCATCACTGCTTAGGTATCACATACCGGTATTGAAAATCTTTAGCTTTAGGTACGAAAAAACTTTCCCGAACTTTGAACTCCCCCCTAGCGGAGGGGTGGCCCACCGAAGTAAATAATAGAATTGTTAGTAATATAGATACGTGCTCGATGCTATCGTTGTAGTCAATCAGCTGCTTTGACATTAATTAAAAGTAATATCTATCTACTCACTTCTCGTTCTTCAATACGCGTATTCTTTTTGTGTGGGTGATCTGCTCGACGACAGAGAACTATCGTCAGTAGTAATGCACCAGCTGTCAACTTCTTCTTTCTGCTTCAGCATACGGACATCACGCCTACGGGGATAACATAGGTCTCATACATATGCACATCATACTACTCAAAATACAACGCAACCCTGTCTTCGTAGGGTGATTCCGCCATGGTGGACACTATTCTTTTTATTTTTGTTTGTTTGCTTTGTGTAAACTAGAATTGCGTGGACGGCATCCCCTGGATGCTCGCTGCAAACTTAAAGAACAACGTACCACACACCTGCTTCGACAACACATCAGCCGTCATCTCACTTGTCACATTTTTATTTACCATGACTTCATCGTACATAACACGTCTTCTTGCGTTTAGATGGCGGCTTCTGGGCTTGTTGTTGAGAAGGGACTGTACCAGGGCAATAGTTGATTTATTGTCCTGGTAAATTATTGGCTTCTCGAGAGGAGCACCAAGGGATCGTAAAAAACTATGCAACCATAATCCAACAAAATATAGATCAGATAAAGCGACGAGCTCAGCCTCTGTCGTTCCTACTAGGGTGACCATGGCAAAGTGTCTCGCTCCATCGTGATGGGAAGCAAAGGAAGCGTCGATGAACATTTCTACTCTCTTGATCACATCAGTCGAAATGACTTTGCATCTCTCCCGAGTCCTTTTCAAATATACAATGTCACGCTTCAGTTTGTTTTCATCAGATACAGTGGGAGATTTTACTCTTGTCGACAACCACAGAACGGGCTGTAGAACGTCGCCGCGCACACGCTTTGCCATGTACATCAATTACATGACTGTCGAGTGGAAGGCTTTCTGCTTAGATGGCTCGAGGGCTTTCGCACTTGGGTCTTCATTATACAGATATGCATCAGCTACTGTATTCCTTGGTACCATATTCACTGCGAATAATGTCCTCGACGTACTGGGGCATAGAGAGATGGATCAAACCGTCTTCCTGGCGACTGAGTAGGACGCCGAGAAGCCCATCCATCTTAATATCGAAAACCATATGTGTAAAGCAATATATGTGTATCCGGATTTTGTTTTGCCACCTCTCATTTGATCTTCAGTGATATTCTCTAGCCTCTCGAACGCAATTCTGACATTCTGCATCTCTTTGTAAATCGCTCTGGTCCAATGACTAGTTCCCGCTGTCCAGTCGATTTCGTATGCCTCTTGCACTGATATGGGGATCTGTATACCAAATTTATGAGTAGTTCTCCAATACCTGCTTTTGACCTTGTTTATTATTCTCTTTCTTTTTCTTAGCATATCGTGTACCCACCAATTAAATGCCGGTTCGTACGCTATGTCATTTGCGACTGCATATTCTGTCAGCTGTAGTGGATATGCTTCCTTCACTTCGGATAAACATAGCCAATCCATACTTTCGTCCTTCCACTCTATGAGTAGTTACCACCCCTTGGTGGTTCACTTCGGTGTCTTGTTCCCAGTTTTGATACGTGAAATCCGTCGGCCACATTTAAGGCAACGCCTTCCTTCCTATCATCCGAAATTTCGTTAAACAGGCTATACTGCTAACCCTCTGCGTCACAACCTGTAATCATGCTCTCAACGATCACATTTGCCGAAATCTCTTCCGTGGTGCCATCCCCAAATTGAACCTCGTATATTGAATTATCTTTTAACGGATGTAGGTGTCGGGTTTGTGTTGGTCGTCCGATTTTACTTTCTTAACAACTTTCGCCATAACCTTTGTATCTCCGCTATTTGGTAGCACGTCATCCACACCGATAAATTTATCATAGGTATCAGCCTCCGTCCTTGAATTTTCATTATCTAATAAATCATTTATATCGGGTGAGAGTTCCAAACCAAAATATTCGCCCTCTGAAAAAACCGAGCCGATGGGGGCCAGTACATTATCTCCAATAAAATCAACATCTGTACTATCGTGCGTGTATTGGTTGCTATTAATGTTCTGGTCCAATGACTTGTGAAATTCTGACACTCTCTCTTGTATCTCCGGCGATCCGAACTCTTCTTTTGTGAAATGTTGGACCGTAGTCCTTGATAACACTGTTGCTTTTTCAGTCAAAATGTAATAGCAGAGCGCACTTCCTACGTGATGTGAAACCCCAAGTCATCTACCGATAATCTGCTTGGCTTCATTCTCCCTGTTATCTCAGTCGGTATCTCCGCGTTAGTGGTAGGAGTCCTGATCGAATTTTTTGTTGCGTTGTACGTTTCAGTGTATTTCTTGCCTTCTCAAGATCAATGCCCCATTTCTGAGATAAAAGGTTAACGTCCGCCCCTTGATGTCGTGCGAGTGTATGTATTTGTTCAATCGTGTGGGTAGGACTTTCAGTAATCTTGTCAAAATCGTGGATGTAATCAAAAGAATGACAATTTGGATTCTGGACACGCATCTTTCCCCGTCCAACGGAACAAACAAACATATAATAACCCTCTTTAAATATTTAATGGCTTCGATGAACGTTCCACATCGACTTCGGCATATAACTACCTCTTGTTTGAATTTTTGGTGAGCATTTTGTCATTTCGTAAAGAGCAGCCTCAGCTTTTTGGTCTCATACAACGGTTCTGAGGTGCCGGAGGTGCTGGAGGTGCTGGATTCATTTTACGATGTTTATTCTTTTCTTTTGTTTTAAATGCTGTCTTTTGGGCTTTCTTTGCCTCTCTCTTGAAGCGTCTGTTGCTTCTCTATGACCAAGAAGAGTTCTCGTTTGTAATAAACTTAAATAACGAACCCGCTACCCTTGTACACTATGAAGTTTTCTTACTTCTCTCTTCTCTGTATAATATATGAAATAAATACATATGTTACAAACGTAACTGTGAGGAGCGAACCAGGCGTCTAGCCTTATATCTATATAACCCAGGTCTAGATATATATAAATCTCGCTAGGCCTAACAACATGCCTGCTATGACCTTTGGGTGGGGGTGATCAAGCCCGCCATCTTAACCGACCTGATTGACACTTCATGTAACCACATGATTTTCTCCCCCGTGTTAGTTGCTTCACTCGGTGCAGGGGTTAGGGTCATCGACCACCATTCGGTTGCTCACAACACATGTTTAAATAAAGTCTTTCTTTTCTTTAAACGAAACGCTATAAAACCCGCACAACTTGGGTCTGACAAACTAGACAAACTTTGCTGTATTTAACCGCACGTCGCCCAGCAGGATCTAGAGTATGTGGCTTTGTTAAGTGCTTTGTTTGTGTAATGCTACGAAACACACCACCAGTATACCGTATGGATAAAACAACTGTAAGATACAAATTGTAATAGTATATGAGGGTAAAATATGTACGTCTAATCTATTCTGTCTGTTTTAGGTTACAGCCTAAAATTAAGTCGAAGCAGCACCAAAGGAAACAAAATTGAAATTATAAAGAGAGGAAGCGATTCGGGTACAACCGCAACCTACCACCACTCGTCGAAGATCATAACAAGAGCTATAATAGCCCATCACAGTAGTATTGATCTAATAAAGCATGTATTAACATTTAAATCGTAATAATCGACAACAATAATAATTAACATAAACACCAAAAAACCAGTACTACTTAGCGTGTTGAATGCATCGTTTTTATAAAAATGGCAATTGAAATGAAACGAATGAAAAAAGTGAACCGTGATCAGAATTTGCTCAAACAAGCAATTGTTCTTTCGATAATGGCACTTGTCATTTTATTCTAAATTGCGTTAATCGTTGTATGTAGAGGGAACTCTGGCAGTATAACGAATCTGGAAAATCAGTTTCATTATGCAATAAAAGAAGAGTAATCTCATGACGGGATGCTATCTACATCACTAAGTTTTGCAACATTTCCGAAAGAACAGGTGATCAAGAAACCACATGCTCTTTTGTTTGTTTGCCCTGATCGCATGACAACTCGCAGTGTCCAGGGATTTTTCTCTGAGGCGGCCCATACATTAGCTGAGTCATCTCCACTCGGTAAAGGATATCACTTTATTAGGGAATTAAATGAAGGGTCAGTTATGCGTCTTTGAACAGGAGACGTTTGGACTGATTTCATGAATCTATGTGTTTGCGAAAACATCCAAACACCCGCACTTGCACTTGCGTTCCAAATTAATTCGAAATCTTGCTATACACAGCGAAAATTTAATTATTTCCTCGACAAAAATATTTTCAATTAGTAACGAAACGAAGCTTGAACAGATTGTCACTCCATTAAGTAACTACAACGTGACTCTATTGATGGTGAGTAATCAAGAATTATACATATATTTGTGTTGGATGGTCTATAATTTTAATAAAAATTCAAGGCACATCAACATTATCCCGATTTAATCCTCTCTCAATACTTGAGTGAGTATGAAGGATATATGCGAAGAAAAAGGGAAAGATTTTACTTTTCCGTCACTGAAAAAATACATTGAGACTAAAAGTGGTGATGTAAAGGAGGAGTCCATTGACAATGTAGTCTAGGAAATCATAGTGGCCAAAGATGAAATTACAAAAGCTGCGGTCAGTTTCAGAAGGGTACTTCTTTACTGCCATATGTTTCGTTAGCGCCAACCTTAAATTATTCTCAAACACTTTACCGGCAGTAGGAACAATTTTAACGACATTATCTCGCCACTCCTTCCCTTGCTCGTATCTCGCTACTGTTGTATTGCCAATCTTATTTAAGAAGATTAGCAACGCATCAGTAATAGGAGATTCCCGAGATTCTAACATAACCCTGTTAAATTGTTCAACAGAGTTAGTTGTAACTATACCTCTCCTTCCAATTAGAATAAAAGAGGCAAACATTTTCCTTCGAGCGTGTAACCATTCTGCACAATATTGGTTGGTGACATACAAATCTTGATATGCCCGGCAATATAATGCCTCCGTCCGTGCCTTGGCCATTTTCCAAGCTACACGGCAAGCTTCTGAGCCTGAAGGTTTGCAATTACAATTCACACAAGAAGTGAGATCCTTCGTCCCCACTAATGTGTCACCTTTCTGCAGATCGTCAATACTGACGTTGAAGCCTATTGGTAGTGGCAAAGGAGATATCGGAGCTTATCCATGAACTGCTATAATTTGCTTTTCTTGATATGTTGCTGTGAAGTTGGTAGTTGGTACATGTATGGTAGTTTTGTCCCAACGTCTGATGCAAGGCCATTTATGATGCAGAGAGAGAAGGTGTTGTTAGATTTAATTCCTCCCCCACCGAACTGTGTTCCCCCGGACTGTTAGACTCAGGGTTCGTTCTAGTATGGTATATTGTCGAAGGCGGTATGGGACGGCACAATATTTAAACTATATCCTG
>Ga0115008_10004011_pt1 | contig 12196 bp, 6 predicted proteins | sample FraStrMetagenome_FD_87164 | JGI IMG/M metagenome (GOLD analysis project Ga0115008, IMG submission 87164) | Marine eukaryotic phytoplankton communities from Arctic Ocean - Fram Strait ARC3M Metagenome | ecosystem: Environmental > Aquatic > Marine > Oceanic | place: Fram Strait | collected 2012-06-18
AATAGTTTACATTTCTAGTGGTATACATAGTGAAAAGATACTCGACGTTTCGGAGGACATTACTAACATGTTGAAGTAACGTCTACACCCCCGAGAAAAAAGAAATGCAATACGATTAATTCGTAACAAGGAATTCCGAAACTACCCATACGGAATGTGCATCGGTGTTTCACAGGACGCCAACAAATTTTATCCCGCCGTATTGAGACAGCCCGTTTGGGAACCACCCACCACAACATCAAATTCGATCTCCATCTTCAAGTGCTCATTTTCGGATTGTTTCGTAACAGAATCGTTGGACAACGAAGCCGGTATCATGGGTCTGGAAATTACATTAGACTCGTCGTCGTTTGAATTCACTCTGAAATATGTCCATGGTTCATCTACGGGACGGGAACATTACATTGTTAACGGGTTTGACTTTTATATCGATACGGTATGGGATTTGACTCATTTGAATTTAAAATTGACTAGTTTTAAAACCACAAAAGACACAAGCTCGAATATGCAAGAGAAAGAGGAAATTGTCATTGATTTTTCGGGTGAAATAGTCATGTTAACAATCAGAATTGAAAACGACATTCTGTTGTTTAAAGAATACAAATCATACAGTCCAGAACCGTCCAACGACACATTGTGGTTAGCACCGTTGTACGAAAACAATTATATGAGAATATTGGATGAAAACCCGGCATATGCTTTTATTGCAGATATTCCCATGCTGCAATTGAACACGGCCGAATACATTTGTGATTTGCAGCCCAAGTGCAATGGCATTATACAGTGGAACGTACCCTTCCGCGAAAATTGGTTTACGATGTACTCGGATGTACCCACTATTAACGGTTTTGAATCGTTTCCTGCAACTGGCGATTTTACCACTTATAAAAAAATGTCCTTCGTTTACCAAGGAAAAGAAACGGCCACTTCGGTGTGCGATGTGATTAAACCAGGCCTGTCGAAATACCCCACCGTTAGTTATTCCGAAGTGTACGACATAAAGATTGACAATATAGATCTATCGCTAACAACCGATGAAAGTACATCGAGTATCATTATCGGAAATGGACTCTGGGAAAATTGTTGGAGAAGAGAAAAGAACGCAACAACGAAACTGGAATGCAAACAAAAAGCAGACGACAGTGGCTGTTTTGGGTTTGCATTTTCGGACGACGAACATGTTTGTATTGTTTACCATAAAATGACGGATGCTTCGAAAATAAAACTAGGACGCTACAACAGTGAATCTCGTCTGACACTTTTTAATCCATGCGGCAATAGTACAAAGTGGAAACCCATGTAAAAACACATATGTTAAACATTATCATTTTAATTTATTCATCGTATTTAAGACACACCAAATTATATTAATTATGTTGTTCCTCCTTTTGTTATTCACCACAGTTGGGGCCACGTGCCCAGCTGGTGACTACATGAATAACAATTCTTGCATTGCATGTCCAGCTGGATTCGTTGAATCAAACGACAACTGTACACAATGTGCGTCGGGCAAATATCAAAATATCGAACGACAAACCACGTGCTTTGATTGTCCAGATAAGAATTTGTGCACGAATGGAAAACGCATATGTGCTGCCGGTGAATTCTTGCCATACAGAAGCAATAATTGTACAAAATGCCTACCAGGTACGTATTCCGCGTTCAATGGTTCGGTGTCGTGTGACAAATGTACCTCGGACAAATACCAAAGTGAATCAGGCAAAACAAGTTGTACTGACTGTCCTGAACTCACCCAGTCAAACGGGACACATTGCTACAATTGTCCTCATAAATGGTCGCGCTACGACAAAGTTTGTATTGACAATTGTACAACCCAAATGTTTGTAAACGATACTATTTGCGAATTCTGTGACGCGGGTCAATATTACAGCGGCTCCATTTGTACAGATTGTCCGAGGGGGTACACCAAACCCAACGAAAGTCCAATGAACTGTTCAGAATGTTCGTCCAGACACAGTTGGACAAACACTACACATTGTACAAGATGCGGGGAAAATCAACAAGTTGTTGATTACACATGTACAGACTGTGGACCTGGCACGTATTTGGTCGGTGATTCCTGTGCAAACTGTTCCGTAGGGTATTATCAAACCAGCGTAACGAATCTGTTCAACGTACCAACGACATTTTGTCAATATTGTCCCAAAAACACGTACCAAGACCAATCTGGTCAAACCTCTTGTAAACTTTGTGATGCGGGAAAAGTGACTACTTCAAACGAATGTCAATATTGTTCAGGACGTACTGGTTACAACGGCACCGATTGTGTTGCGTGTGATTCAGGTGAATTTAGCCATGTCGGGTATTGTCAAAAATGTGCCACGGGTCGGTACCAAAGTGGAACCACCTGTCGTGACTGCTCGTTGGGTTCGTACCAAGACCAACTCGGAACAATCGGGTGTATGTCGTGCCCCGAAGGAAAATATTCAGATTTGCCCGGTCAGACTCAATGCAATAATTGTTCTAGTGGTCGGGAAACGAATTTGCGAGGTAAAGGTAGTACGTATTGCTGCACGGTCGGAACCTGTTCCGATTGCGGCGTGGGGAAGAAACGTGTCGGTCAAACTTGTGAAGACTGCCCAGTGGGCAAGTTCAGTGGTTCTGCGTCGTCTACGTGCACCGATTGTCCAGTAGGATATTTCACAAGTTTGACGGAAAGTCACACGTGTGAGAGGTGTGACGACGGATCCACATCTAATGGAACAGGATGTATGGAGTGCCCCGTCGGTAAATATGAGCAAGCGTTTGAGTGTGTAGAGTGTGCAAAGGGCGATTACCAAGACCAAGCTGGCCAAACGATGTGTAAATCGTGTGCGTTTCCGATGACGACGAATTCAACGGGTACTTCGGTTTCTTCGCACTGTTCAAATTGTTCGATTTCATCTGGACTCAAGAATGGTGAATGTGTCCAATGTGGTGCTGGCGAATATTTAGAAAATGCAGTGTGTGAAATCTGTCCTATGGGTTTTTTTACTTCGGGTCCAGGTGAGACGGGATGTTTAGAATGTCCCGATGATTCCACAACTCAGACGGAAGGTTCGTCCGAATGTGTATTTTGTACAGATTGCGACTGCGCGCCAGGTTCTTATGGTAGTCCATGTTCCCAATGTCCACGCGGATGGTGGTCTTCTGGAGGCGAGAATTGTATCGCTTGTAGTGCGAGAACCTATCAAGACCAAGAAGGACAATATTTCTGTAAAAACTGCGCGGCTGGGAAATTCAGTGACACCAGCGCATCCACCGCATGCAAGAGCTGTCCAAACGGGTTTTTTCAAGACAAAGATGGCCAAGGCAGTTGTCACGACTGTCCGATAGGTCGATTTAGCGACCAAGAGACCGACAGAGAATGTGAACAATGTCCCGATGGGTCCACCACCGCAGGGCAGAACAGTCAATCCGCGGGTTACTGCTTAGCTTGTGAAATCGGAAAAGCAGGCACGGGTGGCATTTGCTCCGTCTGTACAGAGGGTCAATACCAAGATGTTACGAATCAAACGGAATGCAAAGCCTGTCCCGCCGAAAAGTGGAGTGAACCGGGCAGTTCAAATGTGTCGGATTGTTTTAAGACGGGTAAATTAATAACGTACACCTTTGGAAATATGGAAGACCATACCGATACGAAATCTTTCGACTCTATGTGTGAGATTCGGCCAAATTTCGTGTTGTATTGTCCTGCTTGCACCTGTAACGCGGATAGTCGTCGGGGTTTTTGGTCGGGTCCGTTTTGCAGCGAATGCCAACGCGGATATGCGACACGTTATTGCAATGCCATCTGTCCTGGGTACGATGGCCAACACGATTCCACGATATGCAATGGCAATGGCCGATGTTGGTTTGGACGTTTTGGCAACGGATTGTGTTATTGTGGTGGAGGGAATAAAATCGACACCACAGGAGAAAACGTGTTCGTAGACGTTCGCATATGTCCACGGGGGCAGGTTTGTCCTGGCTACGGGAGTTCTTCCGTCGACGTGGCCGAATACATACCACAGTATTATATCATTCAATATCGTCAGTATTCAACATTCGTGCTTCAAATGTCCAAGTATACACCCTCGCGCGGTCACATGTGGTTCAAACGCTTTCCACCTTCAAAGGCTGCTGAAAACACCTGTTCCCTCTGCACTGGGAAATACGAAGATTCGTTGATGACGGAAGTGGGCTATTGGGCAAATTCGGGCGACTATTTGCCATTTGCCCCCGCTGCCCAGACGAATAACGGGTTTCATGGCGAAAACTGCCAACACGAATGCGCAATCTGTCTCAACAATGGATATTGTGTGCATTCGCCCCACCCATACCGTTATTCGTACACCATTGACAATACCTACGTCAACCAGCGGCAGGTAATAATTCCCACGACAGCGTGCGTGTGTCGGTCGAGCGTGTTTGACGCCAGTCAAATGTGTTGTCCAAATGGATTTCAACCCTATGTTTATTACGGAAGCCGCAATACGGACCCGTATTCAAGTTTCGATACACTACCATTTATATCGTCGATAGACGACATTCAAGATTTGGGTTATTACAGGGACAAAGATTTGTGGCTCGAGACCGCAGATAAATACCAACCGACGTATGTGGAGCCAGCGGACGGTCAAATTTTTGTTGCCGAACGCGCCGACATAAAAAATGTTTCGTACAGCGAAACGGGTCCCTACAACAAGCATATCTACCACGGTACGACGAGAGAAATTTGTCGGGCTTGTCCTGGACTATTCGGAAAGGGGGTACGTGCACAAGACACCCTCGTACAGACGGAGCAGGAAGCTGAAGAATATTGGTGGGATTTTGCTGCGAGTGCCGGTGACAAAAAATGCGCAGGACAGGGCGTTTGTGATTTTTACGCGAAAGAACGTGAAACAGATGTCGATTTTATGGGGGATAAGAACACGTGGTCTTTACTTTATCGCGGCGTTTTGTGCCGAACAACACCCTTGTTTCAATTTCAAGCGGTCGAGGGCGACACGGACCAAGAAAGACTCGAAAACTGTGTTAAAGAAGCAAATAAATTTGAAGCTTCGTATGTCGGCTTTGCTCCGGAATACTACATCGGTGGTATCGCCAGTGATATGGGAACAGCGTATTCCAGTCTTGACGATGTCAAATTAGAGGTCGAGAAAAATAACTACGTCGGATGGTCCGAGCAAACAAACACGGATGGTACAAAAACGTGGTACGTCGTAACCGTCTTGCCACGGCCGGATTCTGATTCAACTTTTCATATTTATGCGAATATACAAAAACGATGTATTGCTTTCAAAAAGTGCGAAACCTTTACACAAAATTCTTACGAATTTAACATATACGACGTTACGCGTGGGCGAGGTGACGACAGGTTCAACAGAATGACAAACGACATCGTCGAAAAATCTTCGTTTGACCGCTTTGATACGTGTTTTACATATACGAAAGACAAAAAACGCGCACAATTTGGGTTGACACTGACCGTTGATTATGTCCAGGGACAAGACCCGTTTGTGGGAGGATTGTGTCCACGGGGGTATTTTTGTTCACAACAAGCCGCTACGACTGGTTTTCCACCTATTGGATATAAAGAGGCATGTCCACCCGGATATTACCAACCTCAATTTGGCGCGACGCGCACAGACACCAACGTGCAATGCAGTGAAAATATTCACGAAACACAATACGAGATTTCGACTTGCAGTGATGCATCTCTAATAGTCGACACCATGCAAGAATGTGAAGCTGCTGCCGCTTCGTTTGACGGCTTATCGTCATTTGTCAATAATACTGGAACAACGAGGGGTTGTCACATTACCTCCAACAATGAAACTGCTTGGAACCCGACAGGTGAACAATGTACTGAGAACTGTGTATGTCAAGTTTCAAACCCATGCCAGTCGAACGTAGCGACATTTGCGACCACTGACTATGTCGACAAAATTTGCAAACGATGTTCCCGATACGCATGGTCAACCGAGGGTGCCTTCGAATGTCACGAGTGCCCAAAAGGCTTTATCAAAAAAATATCGGGGAATTTTGAAAAGGGAAATATAAAAGTGTACAATATGTTACCCAGTGGAAACAATACTTGGTACTACATCAAAGACGAAATGGGAAATCAAGAAGACGACTGTGCAAGAGTTCCACCGGGCATTGTTCACGTCCCAAAACTTAATATAAAAATGCAAGAAACGACCACAAATAAGCAATTTTTACCATTGATATCGTGCCCGTATGGGTTTTCGAACCAACCCGGGACATATATTATTCAAGACAAATGGAATACAGACAGATGGAACTTGCGTTCTATAAATACAGATGACGCATTTATGGTTCCACCCTTTGTGAAAAACCTCGGAGTGATAAACGGCGTGGTAAGTAACGTACCGTGTGACTGCATTGACAAATCCGATGGACAATATGAAAACCCAGACAAAGAAACTTGTTGGAAATACGCCAAATCATTGTCCCAATCTAACGGCGGAACCCTAGCTGAAAAGATGGCCACAACAAATATATTTTGGGACGGTTGTGTCAAATTTAAAAATTCAGATGTTGTGCATTGGAGCAGACCAAACTCTGCCACATACGCGGCCAACTACCCGAACAATATACAGTTTTTTTGTACAAAAAAAGAAATCGTTTCGCAACTTGTAAAAGAAATAGCCGCACAATACTGTTTCCCATGTCCTGGTGACTCCGTGACAGGACCAGAATCGGGAATTTGTGCAACATGCACGGCAAATCGGGTCAAAAAAAATATGAAAAACACACTTCAAAAAATTGTTGAAAGATCTTACAAACGCCTGTACAAATGCTATGACAGCACACATGACAGCGACCTTTTAAATGGTTCGTTCACTGAACCAACTGATGAAATTTACACATGCAATAAGAAAGTTAATACTTTTAATGACACCAGTGACGACATTGTGTACAAGGAAGAAAATGTACAGGCGTGGCAGTTTATCAAAGACAGTAGTAGTATATGGAAAGTTGACAGTGTTTTTTGGCCAATACTACAATCGGACAACGACTTGCTACCGGAACTGGTATTGAGCGATTGTATTATGGCATGCTCGACTACATGGGGCGCCGAATGGGACGTAAACAGGACCGTCCGCGTCGGATACGCGTATGAACTGGACGATAGACATTTTTGCCTGTGCAACGATGGAGGAGAAAATGATACCTATTACAGGTCTCTGGAAAAAGATGAAGACATTGCAAGTTTGCCCAAATATGGAAACCGAACCGTAGAAACAACCATAAAAAAGTTGCTCTGGTACGAAGCTCAAGTCGAAGACAACTGGGTAGATAAATCAATGCCACTGTGCGGAACCTGTACACCAGGTACAGTGCTATCAAATAATAGATGCGAATTATGTCAGCCTGGGACATATACATCAACTGTAGACGAAACGATGTTGGAAGAATGTGTGTCGTGTCCCAATGGTTATTATCAAAACACGCTGGGCCAATCGTACTGCAAACAATGTATGATTGGCATGGCGGAACCACGTACAGGACAATCTTCGTGTGATATATGTGTCGCGGGTTATTACGAGGACCAAAGAGCGATGGGGGCAGGGTATACAAACGTCCAAGCGAGCGGAACCAATTGGGTCGATGCGCCTAATGCTGATAGTGGGTATGTTAGATGCAAATCGTGCCCAACAGGATATTATCAGACAATCGACCAACAAGCATATTGTTTGGGCTGTAAAAGAGGACATTTTCAAGACGAACGCGCACAAACCAGTTGTAAATCTTGTCCTAAAGGTTGGAGCCAACCTAATGACAACAGCGCCGCCTGTGACGAATGTGCTGCGGGGAAATATCAAAATACAGAAGCAAACTCGGATTGCATCGACTGTGACACAGGCAAATACGAACAGAATACCAAGCAAGACGTTTCTTGTACACTTTGTCCAAGAGGATTTTTTGCGCAACAACCAGCAACTGTTAACTGCGAATCGTGCAGGAACGAACCTGAAACACCCAACGGCGAACCATATGGATTTTATGCTGATCTCGGAGCAGTAAAATGCAAAAATTGTCCGGGTGGTTGGACATGTACTGCTGCATCCTCGACCCGGTGTGCTCCTGGCACAGTAGCCCCAGATCATGTCTGGAAAGATACATGTGACGCATGTACTGGCAATACAATTTCCAATGGGGCGAGGACCGCATGTGAAACGTGTGATATAGGGTTAGAAGTGCCAAACGATAGTAAAGACAATTGTAAAAAATGCCAAAAGGGGTCACATTCATACACATCGCCGTACACCTCATGTACCACATGCGGGTTTACTCAAAGGGTATCCGCCAGCGCCCCGCACTGTGCCCCGTGTCCCAGTGGCCAGAAGCGAAGCGATACTGTGGATACAACATGTGAGAAATGTTCAGGAAACCAAATACTGAAAGATCAGGCATGCAAACCATGTCCAGCGAATACAAAGCCAAATGACGCAGGAACGGAATGCACTCCCTGTGGCGGGTACACGTGGGACGAAAAATGGAAAAATTTTGAGGGATCTTCAGATTACGCTAGTCTGCCTTTTTACAACTCCAACCCCAATCAGGGTTGCAAAACCAACAAGTATGGCCCCCAGGTAATTTGTTTTGCCACTTTCGAAATAAGGTTTAGTAAAAATGGCGATGCATGTTTCGACGTTAAAGGCGTGGACGACCAAGTCGCTATTTATTGGCATCGGACGAATGCAGATCCCGAACAACCACCAAAAACTGTGAAAATGCCCGAATATTTCGACAGTTGGGGATGTGACTGCCGAGGCGCGAGCGGCACTGGTTGTGCCTGCATGACCGACTACCCATATTTAATGGATTTCGACCACACGAAAATAGGTAAAAAAATTTGGACGAGCGATGTTAAATTCTCCGATGGGTATTGGGGAGATAATAAATATCGAATAGGAAATTGGAAAAAAGGGCAGAGTGGCAAGAAATGTGAGAAATCTTTTTGGCCAGGTGGTACTTATCGAATAACCATTTGGTATTTCAATGAAGATAAAGGGCGAGGATCGCAAAAATTGAAAATTTCCGCCAACGACAAGGATGGAGGTTGGAGAATTTATGATAAGGATAGTCAACCCTGTTGAGCAGAAGGGAGCTGTGGTAAACCAATAAATTATAAATCAACAAATTTACGTTTTTTACTTTCTACAAATTCTATTCTTTCCGTTTCGTGATTGCTCCATTGACGAATCCTCGTGTCTTTTAAATCTGCCGCATGTTCTTCGCGCCATTGGAGAGTCCCGTGATCGCGCGACATCCACACCGCTTTACCTTCGTCCATCACCAGATCAATCATTCTCGGCCTACCCTGTCTCCTCATGTACTGTACGCCACACGTGTTGCAGAGAGACGACGTACCACAGGGACCAGGCCGCCAAGTGGACGAGACAAATGTACCACAGCGTGTACAGGGAAGTTTGTGGCGAGACATTATTTTCGACCCCGAGCGACTGTGGTAATACTGTTGAATGATAAATCCAACAACTTGATCCAGATTCATTTTTTGTGGATTTATATGATCAGTTTGAAAAGACACATATGTCTAATGTTTGGAGAAAATTCGCGCCATGCGATTGAGATGATTTTCAATTTTTGTTGCCAGCTGAGTTGCAGCAGCGTCTGACTGTACTATGGCCAACCCAAAAGAAATTCTGGTTTGATACTCGTCGTTAATTCCTTCTTGGACTTTTATTTCGTCGCGCAACCGCAGTATGTCAGCTTGGATGGCTCTAAGTTTTTCGTGAGCTTGTTCAGTCTCGGGTGTGCGTCGCTTGGTGGTAGTTAGTCTGTTTCCCCGCTCGAAATTTGAGATGTTGGGCTGGTCTTTGCTGCCAATTTCAAAGGCGCAAGTCCGAACCGATTGTTCGTACACCAATAGACCGTTTACGCAGGGTGTGAGTACGATGATAAATGTGGGAAACTTGGTGCCGGCCATGTCCTTAAAATTTCTTGACAATTCCCAGGGGCGTTTTTTCCAATGGAGGGTGTGAACATGGGGTGAAACCCATTGCTGATGTGCGCCGATCGGCATTTTGTTACGCGTTCTGTCGTCGATATCTATGTCGTCTTTGGAGAGCAACCTGGGCATCTTGTACTGTTTGCAAAACTTGGCGGTGACTTTTTCGTCCGTAGCGTGGTTTAGGAATATGGAAAGTAGAACTTTCTCGCAATTATTAAACGGCACAGTTATGCCCGGATGTTTTCCTAAAATGGGTCCATCACGGTGATTGCACCAACCTCGACTGTTTCGATTCCAATTGATTAACTGGACCGTCTCGGGCAATTTGCGGCGGAATTCATTGCTGTATAGGTCGTTTAAATGACATATGGTCAACATTTGTTTTTTAGTTGTAAGAGATTCGTATTCTTTTCTTAACATAATTGTAGAATATGTGATTTTTTTTATTTAGAATAGAACGAAAGTCTAAAAATCTATTCTAAACTGTGTCACACAACAACTCTATTCTAAATAAAAAACACATATTCTAAATAAAAAAACATGGCTACTTTAACATATGTCGAATCCGACGACGAATGGACGGACAGCTCTGAACACACGGTACACAGTTCTAATGCGATGGAGAAGACGCCTATGACGTACGACATGGCGGAGACTAACGCTAAAGACCTCGAATTGGTGCATTTCATGGACACGGGAACACATTATGTATTGAATCGATGTGAACCTGTAAATAAAATGTACCCTTCTGTTCTTATTCCGGAGCGATTGCGCGGATACGACAGCTTGGTGTTATCAATTATGCTCTACCATCATAATTGCGAATCCGTGGACGTCCGCTTTCCCGATTTGAAGGATAAATTCCAACTACATCGGAATGTCCATGGTGTTTGGATTAATCCGTCTGAAAATCCTCTTGTTCGTCTTAAAAAAAAGGCCTTTGACGCGGAAACAAAAAAAGACACTGCGTTTCGCTTGTCGACGGATTTCAAGTTCCATACCAATGGAATCGAGCCGTGCTTTGTTTTGACGGCCGTCCCGTTTTCAAACGGGGAATTTATTCACCAAGAAGCCAGTGTGTCTAAACCTTTTTTTGTACGAAGCAACCGCCAAGCACGCCATACGAATGGCCCTAAAAAAAAACGCAAAAAAGCGCGCGAAATTCGCAAAATAAACACCGACATTTACTCCTCCGAAGAACAACTGGAAAAATTGAAAACGCGCTTGAAGCAATTGAAATCGCAAAATAGCGTAAACGCACAGTTGTTTCACGAGATGCGCCAAAGTGTCTATCCCATGCCGACGTCGACAACTAAAATTGCGCTCCAACACGCGTTTAGAGCAGTGGGTAAGACCGAGTCTGTTACATTATAAACACACGTGGAGTTCTGCCATTTCCGTCCGCCCACATGAATGCCCTGGTGACGGTGTCTATGACAGCAATGACGAGCCAAATATCGAGACGCGTGACGGCAACCATAATATGTATAACTGTACCTAACCACCTGTATAAATTATAACAACATAGTTCGATTACATCTTGTTTTGTTCGTTTTGTCTCTTTGATGTGTTGGCGCTCTATTTTCCTCCCAACCGTTTCTTCCATATAAACATTGATCATCTGATACAGTGTTAACCCTACGAAAAACACCAACCATTGCGACCACGTTTCAATCACAATGGAACCAACTTTGAACCCCGGTCCCAATTGGAAAAAACCATCCCATAAATGTTCTTCCCACACGATGGCAAAAAAACATATCGTAAAAAACAATGAAAAAAGAACCAACATTTGTTTAATAATTCGTTGTATAAATAGTCCGCTGCCCCACGGAAAGGCAAATGCACGCGGACAATTATTTCAAGATATTAAATATCTTGTCGGTGTGGGTAGGGGTCGTTCTCCTATTATCCGGTGTCTCTAAAATGAAAGATGCCCAATATTACCCACCCGAAGTACCCGCGGGTTGGATCATGGGCATGTTCTGGATATCTGTCGGGGGAGGCATTACATTAATATGGGCCATGTACATAACCGCCCAACTGATTGATCAAAAGATCCAACGTAAAAAAAGGTGGACATGTAGTCAGATGGCGACCGCTTCTCTGATGTTAATTATTGCGGTCGGGTGCGCGTCGGTGGGTACATATTTAACTTGGAAACACCCGTACAGGATTGGCGATTGTGGTTGTACGGAAAACGAGTGG
>Ga0115008_10004014_pt1 | contig 12194 bp, 8 predicted proteins | sample FraStrMetagenome_FD_87164 | JGI IMG/M metagenome (GOLD analysis project Ga0115008, IMG submission 87164) | Marine eukaryotic phytoplankton communities from Arctic Ocean - Fram Strait ARC3M Metagenome | ecosystem: Environmental > Aquatic > Marine > Oceanic | place: Fram Strait | collected 2012-06-18
ATACACAAAATATGATGTTTTACGAAATAGATTAATATAAAATATAAGCTCACAATTATACATTTCAAGTTAGGAGTGCACGCCTTAGATTTTTGTAATTGCCATTTAAATTATCGTTTAACAAACATAGTTTATTTAATGCTGGGCCCTAAACATTTTTCTTGCAATGAATATCTGTGGTTGGTACTTTCTTCCAACTCATGAAACTTTAAAACAATGCAAAAAAGACTGAATTACAGTTTGATTTACATGATTTTGTATCATTGTATGTCAACACTCTATTTGAACTCCATAATATAATTGAATTAGGGTTGAAAGATTGAATTAGTGCGGAAAAGCACTTAATTTATGGCAACATACTTCTTGGTAGAATATCTCTAGGGCCGATAGGTATAGACTTAGAAAAGGCTCATGTTATTTTTTGATAGTGGAAATTTTGGGGATTGATGAACATCGTGCTCTAATAATGAGAACTTGAATTGCAGAAGTATGACAAATAAGTATCAGATCTCACAATGCATACTGTTTGTGTCGCTTTTACTTCCACAATAGAAATTGCTTCTTTGCATCATTTGTGGTTCATTTCTTCAAAACTTGTAAGAACTTTCGATCCATATCCCAACGCTACTTTCAGCTTCAAAACAAAAAAGTCGTATTCAATATTTTCATTTGTAGGAATTCGCCACGAAATTGATTACAAATATTTTCCCAAACGTCATTGAGAACTAACGAATGTAGACGTGATTTATAGATGGCTAAAAATCACTCGTTTGGTGGATCCTATTTTAATATGATGATGGTCCATTACAATGAAGGAAATGAAATAAATATTGATGAGAAAATACGGTCTCTTTCTTACTCTTCTAGAAAAAGTGCCTAGTGTAACTAAAGAAAATAATTTTCTAAAGTTAGAGGAATACTTTCCTGTTATAAGTGTGATCCTCATTAAAATAAGGTGGTGGTGGTGGTAGCATGTTGCAGCAGAATCTGCGTTTTCACGGCCTATTAGATAATGCATTTTGCTTCATCCATATATATGGACTGTCGGGCCGCAACCGAGGTTACAAGAGCTCCGTATATATCCCAAGCAAGTACTATTGGGAGTAGAAAAGAAATTAATATTATCTAACACATGTTCCATTTTTTCTCGTATTTATTACTCGAAAGGGGGAAACTGCCTGTAAATGGACTCCTATGATTGCAAGAATTGCATCAAAAATTGTTGGAAAAAGAAGTTAGGGTTATAAACTAAAAAATTCGAGAGAGGTTCTTGAGCAGCGACTTCTTTAACCCATACAAACACAAGAAATTATATAGACTAACAACTGCTTATGAATATAAAAAGCCTTTTTCTACGCACTATTTATCTAGTATACAACTATTTTAATCGTACAATTTTTTCGTCAAAAACTAATATAAAGGTAAAAGACTAAATTAGCGCCAAAAAAATAAACATTTAGCTATATAAATTTCGTAATTAAAATCGGCAAGTAATCTCCAAGACTTTCGTTCTAAGTAAGAAACATGTTGTACAAGTTTGAATCGGCTAAAATAATGCTGATTTCAAGATCTGAAGTAAATTTGCAGAATGCATAAATGAATATAGCCGTGAACGTGAATGCTTTTGCAATAATTTATTCTCATATTATTATAAAAACATCACTGAGTAACACCAACACGAAAAAAAATATGAGGATAAACCCCCCCGAGTTCATTGAAATTGCAAGAGTCGAGTCAACTAATGACATCGAATCGTTGGCCTCGCTAGGAGACAATACAGACATTTTTGAGTCCCTTCAAAATGATACCTATAAATCTCGTCATCGAAGGCGTCGCAGGTCTAGTTTAATATGCTCTGGGCAAAGAACACATGATAAAACGACGAAGTCATCGTTCAATGAAAGAAGACGGAAAGAGCAAGATTCTGAAACACAAATAATGAAGCAGAAGAGTATGCAATCTCTAGACGAAACAACGTTATTAGACTACAAAATCAGAGGCTCCAGTGCTAAATTCAATCATGCATCCTCTGCAGATGCGTCATTTCTGACTGATACAACTAAGCTACAACAAGAAATAATTCGATTAAAGATGGAAATGGCACAGCTCCAAGCAGATTTAGATACACAAGAGTCTGTAAATCAAAAAGTTTGCAGAGAGAATGCGACAATGAAGTCACTTCTCTCTGAAACAATTGCTGAACGAGATTGTTTTAAAGAATTTGTCGAGAGAACGCAAAAGGAGGATGACAAAGAATGCTGTAGCATCAAAAGTAACTCTGACGATCGAAATTGCAAGTCCGAAGTAATTCCACGCAAACCAATGAGATTCATTTTTAGACGAATGTCCTTAGTATAATCTAGCGTAACTTCATTTTCTTGAATTCTATGAATGCATTTTTTTTCAAGCTTTCGTAAAGTTCAAGCATTACACATTTACGTTAAATGAGACCAACATAAAATTCATTTAAAATAGAAGAAAACTTTTGCCACCGAACAATATTCATGTAGATGAAAGATTCATAATTTTAAACATTGATCCAAATCCATCCCGAATATGATCACATATGTTTAGAAAAAAATCTGTCTTTATTTTTTTAATTTCAATTATACTTTTTAAACAATGATCAAGATTGCCTTTAAAACTCAATCATGGATCGATCCACATTTATTGGCCAATACTTGCCTCTTGGTGACGGGGAGGAACATTTGATGAAACCATCAAAATTCTCTTATTTGCTTTTGATACGTTTCAAATACCTATTTGTGTATCTTTTGCAAGTTTTTCATTCCGTTGGTGTGCTACACAGCGCTTGTTTGACAATTTAACATGGTGCATTTTGTTGAACAATAATTTTTGTTTTCCGGCATAATTGGACATAAAAGATATGTTTATAGAGGGCGGTGTTAAGTTTGACTCTGCTTTGTTTGATGTTCGTCAAGATCCTATTCATGTATTTGCATCATAAAGTTGTCAAGAGCATCTTAATGGAGTCAAGAATAATAGTTTTATTTTATTAATACAGTATTTTTAGTGCTATTTCTTAATTTCATTGAGGCCTTCCAGTCAATGAATTCAATACAGGACCTGAAGTGATTCATAATCCGATGTTGTAGAATCTATGCTTATCAAACTCTGTCTCAGAAATCACTTCGTTGAATGCCTAGTCATATGCATTTCATAAATCTTTATTCTAGTGATCTCTCATCACCTTTTAACACCAAGGCATCCAGCTGAGGCATATGTATCAGCACCAGTAGTGGGATTCTCTCCTGATAATGATGGGTTTTTGCATAGAGCACGAATGTCAAAATCGCCAATGTAAGCATCGGAAAAATCGGCATTTTCAAGATTAGCATTTTCAAAACTGGTCCCTGTCAAGACGGCATTTTGGAAGATAGCTCCCTTAAGAGAGGATCCCTTAAAACTGGCTCTATCTATAATACCATTTGTAAAATCGGCCCCATCGAAATTACTGTCTGTAATTTCGTGTTGCAAATAATTCCAACAAATCCAAGGATTTTCAAACTATTAGAAACCTTTAAATAGCATTAAAATTCAAATGCATAGAAATAGAATGATAAAGTCTTACCATGAAGGTATCCTTTACTAAATTGAGCTTCAATAAATTTTGTTTTGGCCAAATTGGTTTGAGTCATGATAACACCTGACAAGTCAAATCCAGATGCATCTTGAGAAGATAAATCACATTGTCTCAAATCATACAATTTATCACGTGCGGCATTGGCTTGTCCCATTTTGGATCCATTCAGTGTGCATCGTCCCTTGTCAGAAAAATCAATGGGTGGGAGTTTGAAATCTTTGGTTTGACCTATTGTTATAATACGAGAATATGTTTGGATTAGAATTTTGGGAGGGATGGCACAAAAGATATTGAACAATTTTATGGAACCTACCATCGGCCAAAGCAGGAGTGGGATTCATGAAGATAGCAAGAGAAAGGACAGCTGCAGATGCGACTTTTACCAGATTGTCCATGTGATTCTCTTCTTTCATACTCATGTTCCTTTGTGTGGAAGTGGGGGCGATACTTTTGGTAAAAGCAGGAATTTTAGTGAAGGCATGGACATTAGTAGATACCAAAAGAAGGAGTGTGGCTTTGAAGGAAAATTTCATCATGTTATACTGTAGTCGAGTCTGGAGGGCTGCGTCTGATGGGTATAATGTATGATTGAATGATGTGTAAATGAGAATTGAAAGTTGCTCATAAAAACAAAAACATTATTGAACTAAGTACGACTGCAGGACATGCGTTTGTTGCTAAAGTTGGAAGGATTGACTAAGTTGGAAATGAGCCAACACGTATGTAAGATTTATTTGTGACGCAATGACCTGTTGATTTGGTTGACAGCAGACAGCAGGATTCTATGTAACAGCAGCTCTGCTCATATCCAAAACGAATATTTAAACTGTTACACACGGTACTTTAACGTTTGTCCAGGGAATTTCTAAATGATTTCTAGGATTTCCATCTCACCCATTCATACTGCTGCTAGTTCATCATTTTCATGTCAATCATGCTACATCTCTAGTAGTAACTTAAAATTAGTTTGTTCTTTTGAGAATCCAACGATCAGCAAAATTTCATTGAAATGAAAAAAAATCAAAATCTGACTGGAGAGCATAGAAAATAAATTCTTAGTATGTAAGTCTACATCTATTGCGTACGAAAAGCCCCCAAAGTTGTAAAAGTTAATATTTGGTCTCCATAGCCACCAAGAAGTGAATGAATAGCAATGCATTCTTCATGAACATGTTCCAATAAATACTATATGAATCCATATCCTACAAATTAAAAGGGACAAAGCAACACTACATGACATAATTATAATTCGAAATAGAAACAAGATGCAATCTCGACTCGCCCTCTATTATGGAAACAATCCCAAAGCATCCTCCATAGGACGACTATCTTTCACAACAACTCTAAATACTCGTGGGAATCTCCAAAATATAGATTCAACAACAAGAAATATTACCACCAGAATCAATTCAAAAAGGATTCGAAGCAGGCAAAATTCCTTACTTGCATCGTTTCAGAATCAGAATCAGATACGACCATCCTGTTTACAATTGTATTGCAATACCAGATTACCCAATGATTTGAAATTCAATGGAATTTGGATACGATTGATTTCAAATTATTCTTCTAATATAATACCTCCATCTTCTTTTTCTCCAAATCAACCATTTTCGTCGTCGGCGTTACAAGAACAAATTGAATTAGAAACGCCACATACTCATCATGAACATACTATTCCCACAACAACAACTACTGGTGGTAGTGTAAGCTTATCCAGTCTTTTAAGCGACGATATGGAAGACGATTACGACCAACATTATACTCAATCCCTCCATCATCACGATGAGCCCATCACCAACTTTTCTAGTAAATCAGAACACTCCAAACCACCCTTCGACTACTCACCCAAACGCCAAGACATGTCTCTCCTTCTTAAATTATTTCATCCTGATACTCCACCAAAACTCCAACATGATACTGACGAAAATCAGTCCAACTCCTTATATGCTCTTCAGCTGTGGAATGAATGTCAGTCGCAACGTGAAACAGTCCATCAATATGAATCCATACTCGAAAGTGCCCGTTCTAGAGGTGATTATACCTCACTCGGTCCTGTTAGGTCCTTAATGACACAATGGTATTCTATGCTCAAAGATGCCATCGAACAAGAGCAACGATCTTATTTGACAAATTCAAGAGGGAAGAAGGATCGAGTAAGATATGGGGCGTATTTGTGTAGTTTACAGCCTGAAAAGATGGCCGTGATTTTGGCTCATATTGGGATTACACATACATTAAGTCAGGGTGGACATGGTGCGAAATTAGCTCAATTGGCGATTGTGCTAGGTGAAGCAGTAGAGGCCGAAGTGAATGTTCAAAGACTACTACGGCAAAAAGTGCAAGAACGGGCATTACAGCGAAGAACAGATTCCATTTTAAATAATATAAATGACAATGATGTTGATAATAATAATGATGATGAGTTCTTTTCTGAGAGCATGAATTCAACATCCTTTATTGAAACTGTTGAGAATACCCCAGATTGGATGTATGGAGCATCGCATTTGGCACGGTTTGTCGAAGAAGCCAATCGTGCAAATCCTGGTCAGAAAACTCGATTACGCATTCGTTCAGCGAATGAACGTGCCTTACGCTTATTGTCGGACAGCGCCAATGAACCATGGACCGACATGATAAAGGCGAAGCTTGGATCGGCACTTATACAGATTTTATTAGATCATGCCCTTTTGATAGATGGTACACCAGCGTTTGCTTATGAAAAAAAGTGGGTTGGTTGGAATCAAAGTGTGGGACATGTTACTATGGAGGAATCATTTTATGAAATGATTGTGGAAGAAAAATATGATAGTTTGGCTCCGTTCTCCACACGACACAAACCCATGTTAACCCCTCCACGAAAATGGATTTCTCCTTCAGATGGTGGGTATCATGCCCTGCTTGTGAATATTATGCGGACACATGGATGCCAAGCACAGAAGGAAGCATTGAAGCAAGCAGATTTGCAATGCGTGTATAATGGATTAAACGCCTTGGGGAATGTTTCTTGGAAGATAAATCCTTTTATTTTGGATATGGCTCAACAATGCTGGGATCAGGGGGTCGTATTAGGAGATATACCCTCCCGTGTCGATTTAGATCTCCTTGATGAGCCCATACGGCCACCACAAGCATCAAAGGAAGTCATGGAAGATAAAGAAAGTGAGGAATATAAGCGGAGCGTTACACGATATGTTCAATACCGTCAAGAAATGACCAAATATCGTAAAACTCATCAAAAAAATATGGATTTACGATCCCTACGATGTTCTCTCCTCTTAAAATTAAATCAAGCGGAACAATTTCGATCTTATGATAAGATATATTTTCCTTACAATTTGGATTTTCGTGGAAGAGCTTATCCCGTCCCACCACATTTGAGTAATGTTGGGAGTGATTTATCAAGAGGATTATTAGTGTTTAGTGAAAGCAAGCCTTTAGGAAAACGTGGATTGTATTGGCTCAAGGTAAGAGAATTGAATTTTTATATCAAGTGATTTGGATACAGTAGCATACTAAGTAGACCTCAATATTTCGCAATTGTAAAAATGATAGGTACATATTGCAAATCTAGCTGGAAATGATAAGATTTCCTTTGATGAACGTGCCGCCTTCGCTGATGATAAAATTGGTTTGATTAGAGATTCTGTTGAACAACCATTCACCGGAGAACGATGGTGGATGACCTGCGATGATCCCTTTCAAGCTTTAGCAGCCTGTCATGAAGTGATCAATGCCATTGATTCGGGTGATCCAGAACAATATGAATGTTCTTTACCAGTAAGTAAATTGTATAATGTATGAATGATTACATGTAGGAATGGAAATACTCACGTTGAAAGGATGGTATTATGATGGATTAGGTACATATGGATGGATCCTGTAATGGACTTCAACATTATGCAGCATTAGGTCGTGATAGGGTTGGAGGAACTGCAGTGAATCTATGCTCTTGTGATAAACCACAAGATGTGTATTCTGGAGTCATGCATGAAGTTATTGCCCGTGTAGAAGAAGAATCCCAACGGACCCTTGACTATGGTGACGATGATTATGAAGATTTGAGCAAGGGTGAAAAAACGGCTTTGCGGAATAACAAGGCAGCTAAATTGGTGAATGGATTAATTGATCGAGGTGTTGTGAAACGGACTGTCATGACAAGTGTTTATGGAGTTACTTTTATTGGTGCAAAACAGCAGATTCATGAAAAGATCGAAGAAAAGGTATGTCTATGAAACTTCTCTTTCAATTATTGTTAGCAATCATAAAACTATATCTCATTTTATGCTTCACAAAATTGTATTCAAACGTAATACAGCTAATTGAAAAAGGAGTCGATGTGGATGAAATCGACAAAGATATCCAAGCAGCATCCTCCTATCTAGCTTCATTGACAATGGATGTCATGGGCGATCTCTTTCAAGGGGCACGTCAAACAATGAACTGGCTTGCTTCCTGTGCTCGTCTTATCTCCGCTCAAGGAACACCTATCGCCTGGATTTCTCCCATTGGCCTTCCCATAGTTCAACCCTATCGACAAGCCAAACCTTACACCATCGTCACACTAGTACAACATATGGTCCTCAGTAACAATACCGACAATTTACCCATCCATAAAGGTCGTCAAGTCACGGCCTTTCCACCGAATTATGTGCATTCCTTAGATTCGAGTCATATGATCTTAACAGCTTTGGAGATGGAAAAAAGAGGATTAACTTTTTCAGCCGTACATGATTCGTTTTGGACACATCCATGTGATATCGATGAATTAAATGTCGCTTTACGGGAATGCTTTGTAGAGTTGTATGATAAGCCCCTCCTTGAGGAATTGAAACAGACGTGGGAGTTACGATATCCCTCGATTAATTTTCCAGACTTGCCCAAGCGTGGAGATTTGGATTTGAAGGAAGTGATAGATGCTCCTTATTTTTTTCAATAACTTATATAACTGTAATTTTTTTGGAATGGACGTGTCTTGGAATGGGTTTGTTTGAATTCGCATTGGAGAATAATGAGAATGAATGTTAACCTAGTTTGTAAAAATATTATTATTTCATTGAAGAAAAAAAGTTGTAGTTGAATTTTAAAAGAATATGATCTTGTTTACATGTATGAAAAATTTACCATGAAATAAGAATGACCTATCGTCCAGTGACAATTAACAAAATTGAGTCTAAATCGAAAATCATTTAAAGGCAAAAAATGTAAGAGTCATTATGTACATAATGAATATTCATTTATATTGAAAATGAATATTGTATATATACATGTGTATACATGCAAGATTTCGTCCGAATCATAGAGAGGCTGACAACTGATTGTCCACAGCATGATTGCTGGTCCAACAAATACTTAGCATTGTATTTTTCTTACAAGGAGCAAAGATTTTTACAGGGTAAACCCTAGTGTATATTATATGTATGTACAAATCAAATATTTCCTTCTTTACAAGTGAAATTATATATCTTCAACCAGACAAACTTAAAGGAAAAATGTTATCCATGGAATCCATGGATTCTGTGACAAACATGGAAAAGAAATCCATGTCATAATTATTTTCAACAACAATATGATTGTTGAGATCAGCAAGACTATAAATGTTTGACTTCTTCAAAGGCTTTTTCATCATTGTCATTATTTGTTTTATAGCATTTTGCTTCTGGGTTTTAAAATGCTTCCTAACATTTTGATAAAGAATTTTTTCGTTTTCTACTATCCATCCTTTTTCCTTGCAGACATAGAGAAGTATTTGATGAACAACAGCATAAAACTGCTGCTTTTGTCTGTATGGCATAGTTGTGGGTAGAAAGAAAGCTCTAAGGGTCCTATGCAAAGATGGATACTTTGAAATCCAATATTCATTTTGTATTCGCATGCACGTGCCTCTTGGGGGGTCCTCTTTATCCTCACCGTAACGTTTTTTCTGCAATGCCTTCCGTTGGATATAGTCTATTGCCATCAACCAGGGTCTATCATTTCTGTTCTTGAGTTTAGAAAGAGCCGCTTCGGCATTTTGCCTCTCTAATGTAGTTGGCTCTGGTGTTCGGGCCATGAAAGAATCTTTTTCAAAGAAATGAGACCAGAAATACATGGAACAGAATTTGTTGAAGATACATCACCAGAACAATGATTTCTGAGAATCTCAAATAAATGCAACTAATTAGAAGTTGGTTGTCATGGACATTCGAGTTGTCATTATGGAAATATTCAAATTTGTATATTACTATTTTTCTTGCATTTCTATTTAATTTCATCTTATACATTGATCTACATGGTACGCAGATGATTCTGGACACGCTCACTTCAACATTCGTTGGAAAAAATCTTTTCATGATTCTTTCGCTCTATTCTAAGAATTGATTTAAGGCTTCGCAAGTTGATATAGGCATACAAGAGAGGGATTTAAGAATCTTTATGTCAATGGTAAACTGTGCTACTATACTCTTCTCAGCAGATGATGTGCTCGTAATCACTTTTTTTTGTGATCAAATGCAATCATCGCCAAGCCAATCTGGTTATAAATTACTTAGCTAGCTTGGGATGAGAAAATGAATCATGTTTAAAGATTATTTTTTTAAATAATTTGTTGTTGGTATGAGTATTTATCTAAATAAAGAATTACGTTTAAAAACCAAAGATACGTTATTCAATATCGGATTAGCCTCTCCCGTAATAAGATGAATTGTAAGAAAGCTATATAAAAATGAGAATTATCGTAACGGTACAAAAATCCTCAAGGCAGTTTAATTAATTTTTAGGTTCGAGCGATAGAACGCAATGACAGAGCAAAGAAAGGCAGTGATCAAGAATGCTGACATGTCGGAAGACATGCAGCAGGATGCAGTTGATATTTCTTCTACGGCTCTTTCAAAATACAATATCGAGAAGGTGTGTTATTTTCCAAGCTTTTGATTCCATTGATTTCGAGTTATTGTTAAAGCTGTTTGCGAAGCAACATGTTGCGCTATCAGATCCATGAGCTTCCTTACATTATCTCACAAATCTCATCTTGTTTCTACGAATCCATTTCATATAGGATGTTGCTGCATACATAAAAAAAGAATTCGATACTAAATATAATCCAACATGGCATGTAATCGTTGGTCGGAATTTTGGATCTTATGTCACGCATGAAACAAAGCATTTCATTTACTTTTATCTTGGTCAAGTAGCTATTCTCATTTTCAAGAGTGGTTAAAAAGCTGAACCAAAACAATTATTAGGTTTCTTATGGTATCGTCTCTGCTCCAGATCGATTGTGGAGGGGAACTGCAGAGAGTTGCATTGAATATCATAGTGTATCTTACATAGACACGGCTGAACTTCAAGTATCGTTGTAATTTGAAGTGTTAGACCACCGAGAATTTCAAGAACTCTGTTGTGGTACATTTATCTTTGACAATAGATTGTAAACCTAAGCGAAATCTTAAACTCATAAACAAAACCATGAAAAGTTTATGCTTGATAATTTTGTGAGCTTGTTTATTTCAGTGAAATCAATATGACTCTTCATTGATACATAACTCTATAAACTGCGCAACAGAAAGATGAAGTGCTAAAAGAAGGACACTGCTGGATACCTTTGGTCCCATGTTTCTGTTTTATCGTACTGATTTCAAGATTTGGGGTTAAGCTTGCACATAATGCGCCACGTCTTCATTGTTACATCATATTGCATAAATCATTCAACTCAAGTTTACAATTATTATGTCAACATTTTTTCACAAGGAAAGGATAGGTGTACAAATCGATCTACTTCTGAATCCACTCTTTATTATTTAGAGAAGCTTCAATATGCAAATGATCATATTAGGAATTGTGTTTGTCCGTATAAAATGATAGTTATAAATGATTGCTCCTGAATTAATACAAGCACCATTGAGTTCACAATCTTTCCCCAAAACCAGGAGACCAACGATCATTATTGATAGCATAGCGTTTAAAAGATTCATCTCTAACTTTTGCAGCAAGGTCGCGAAGCAAAGGTTTGGTCTTATACGATTCTAAGAGCTCGCATGTTCCGTCTGGTTTCTCTAGATAGGCCTCCCAAGGTCCAGGAAACATACGGAATACCCAGCCTTTCGATACACGTTTGAGATAGTAAGCCTCTTCAAAACCGCGTTTGTTACCAAGGTCGTAAGAAGTCGAATAGGCATTGTTGAGCATAATTATAGGACTCCCAGGTTTACCATGAGCACTTGCAATTCTATCCCATGCATCTTCTCCTCCTGGATTTGCACAAAATATGGTCTCTCCATTTCGACCCTCCTGTTTACCTTTTTCACTCATTAAAGTGCCTGACCTAGATAAATCACCCATTCCTTTCAATTCACTAAAGACTACCCGTTCAGACGTAAGCAAAGCAACTGGTTTACCTCCCAAAACTCCTCCTTTTGCCGTTACAGCAAGCTTTTTAGCCCAGTAGACATTGGAATAGGCAATAAGATTTCGTGACACATTGGAACCTGGTGTGTAACCTCCTTTCACTTTTAAATCCTTTGCTATAATTGTTTTTCCAAACTTTTGATTCAAAGGTGTACCAAATTTGACCTACCATTCAATAATATTCATAACATGTTTATGAGATGTTGCA
>Ga0115008_10004015_pt1 | contig 12190 bp, 9 predicted proteins | sample FraStrMetagenome_FD_87164 | JGI IMG/M metagenome (GOLD analysis project Ga0115008, IMG submission 87164) | Marine eukaryotic phytoplankton communities from Arctic Ocean - Fram Strait ARC3M Metagenome | ecosystem: Environmental > Aquatic > Marine > Oceanic | place: Fram Strait | collected 2012-06-18
AGATCGATGAGTATATAGTTGGAGTAATAGAGGGTGATGTACTAGGACTCAACGATGGCTTAGTTGTAGGTGTAGAAGTAGGAGAGAGAGATGGCTTTGCTGATGGCTCATTAGAAGGATAATAGGTAGGCAAAGATGATGGATGGATTGATGGTATTGCCGAATGGTGCACTGTGGGCATATCAGTAGGAGTCATAGAGGGCATAGTGGATGGTATGGATGACGGGTTGGAACTAGGAGTAGTAGTTGAAGTGATAGAAGGCACTGCAGAGGCATGAATAGAAGGCACTACAGAGGTATGAATAGAAGGCACAACAGATGCATGAACAGAAGGCACTGACGAGGGAATAGTAGAAGGTGTAGAGGAAAGATGAATAGATGGCTTGAAAGTTGGTGCTGATGTTGGTACAGTAGAGAGTGTAGTAGTTGGTGCCAATGAAGGCATAGCAGACGGTTTTTGTGTGGGGAATGAAGTAGGTTGAGGGGTAGGATGTTTTGTTTGCACAAAGGTTGGTGGTAGAGTTTGTAGCAAATCTGAAATTGATGCACTATCGATTGCAGACTTGGAAAAAAAATCGGTAGAATCAGGCGGTAGAGGTGCATTTACTCCAATATCTTTTGTAATAGACTCTAATACTGCAGCAGATATTGAAACTACTGGATGATTTGTTGGACTAGGTGAAGGCTGTTCTGTATCCTCTCCGCAATTTGTTCCTGGTAGTTTACAATAAAAAAACCTCACTGCAAAAAGTTTACGATTTTCCTTTTGTTGCAAGGACAAAATGGAATTTTTCATCTTTGCCTTGCTCGAAGACGTTTCATCTTTGTATGTATTCAATGACAAATTAGCTTCGCATAAGCTGAATTTGATTCCAATCACAATAGCTAATGCTGTTTTGATATAACACATCATGATTTCTCTACTGTATTGTTTGGACCTCGTGTTAGGGTAGGGTTCTAATATTTATGATGCACTCAGAATAAATATAAAGTCAAGGAAATTGATATGAGGTACTTCTCAACGTCTTGATTGAAGATGTCGTCAGGAAACGGAAAGTTGGATATTATTTTTATTTGGACTCTTGGTTTGATGCACGATTGCATATTTTGTTTTAAGAGGTCATGCGTTTGAAGACGTATGAAAATTTACACGTTTAGAGGATACTATTAATATACCTTAGAGGATGTTGAATTCTATACCTCCTATTTCTACAAGTTGGCCTATCATAAATGAAATATTTCTGTAATTAATATGTTTATTTAGCCTATGTGACAAACACACATTTTTCAAAAAGCAAAAGGAGCATTTGCAAAGAGAAGAAACCGTATATCGTATGATGACGCAATAAAATAATTTAAAAGATAAAATTATTTTATTCGTTGGGAAAGAATGAAATTAGGGAAAAGGTGAATATAAAGCCGGAAAACCTGAACATCATGATAGGCTTCCCTGCTGGCACATCAGATGATCTTAATAGTTTCATAAATAACCAAGAGAACTTAAAATAAATGTAGGCCACCAGGCTTTAAATCCGCAAGTAGTCTACTTACAAATAAAGATGAGGAGTAATTTCAAAATAAAATCTTGGTTTACTCTTTTTTAGAAAATGCAATAAATTTGTATACGCCCTCAAGATGTAGAATCTAACACAAAAAGAATTTGAATCTTTGTGGGAAATATCATTTTGGTTCGTTAGATAAGGCAGCGTAATGCTCTCTCTAGATTCGTCTGTGGGCCCTTTCAAGGAATACGTAGTCAAATATGAGAAAAAATTGTAACTCTTATTTTCAACTAATTAACACTACAGCAGTGAACACAAAGAACTAATTCATTGCAAGGACCATAACGAAAATTCGACAACAATAAAAGATTAATGTGTAAGCATCCAATACACAAAGAAGAATATAATGAGAAAAATGGATCATGTCTTAGTAAATTTAGGGAAAGCTTATTATTGATGGCTGTGATAAATCATATTTTATGGTCATGCCTTCCAATCATATCGAGATATCTACAAGTTTTGGCTTCTACCACTGTGAATGGACTTGTGCTAGTTTCAACAGGAAAAGCGATTGCGTTTTGCTGTGTTTTCGTATTTGGTGACGTACATTTCATCAAAGAATCTACAATAGAAACTGCTTCTTCGAAAAAGGAAATAGATATTGAGAAACAAGTTCAACAGAACCCACTGAGCAACGGGAAAACAAGGATGAAAGTGCTAGTGGGTCTGATGTATGCAGCTCTTACAGCAATACGGTCATCACTTACTATTATAGCAACGAGATATACAACAGCTACAAATACAGGTACTGTGTTAGTTTTATTTTTTATTCTTCAATTTTGTCAAATCAATTTTTAATTTAGGAATTATTGTATTTCTTGCCATGATAGCTCTGATAAATAATTTATCGCCATTGACGGTCCCACTAGCAGAAGGGATATTCCTTAAAACGAAGCTACCTGGAATTTTATGGCCAACAGTCATTTTTACTACTATTGGATGTACACTAGTTATTTTAGCTCAATCTGCGTGGCTTGCACACAATAATGATTCCTTTGAGAATTCAATAACAGCCCCATTTCAACATGCTTTCAATATGAATGATCTTATTGGGTGCTCTCTCCAATTCTTCTGCATTTTCCTAACAGCAGCAGTTCGTCTCATGATGAAAACATCTTCGAGCTTACTTTCCAGAAATGAGTTACTCCAGTATTCCAACATGGGATGTATAGTCTTTCCTATGGTTTATTCTTTATATTTGGACCCCTCCGTCTGGCTTTATTTCTTAAAATTCTTTGAATTTCCAGTTCTAGTCTTTGCAAGCTGGTTTACTGTTTGTTTTTTGATATATTTTGTTGCTTCTACAATGCAAATGGAGCTTATTAGATCTATGGGTCCAAGTTTGTACACGTCCTTATCAGGAATAAGAGTTTTGTCTGTGGTTGTGTTATCCGCTGCGTGGCTAGGAGAGCCCTTGGTAACTTCTTTGGAAGGCTGGGGGTTCCTGATTACTGTTGTTTCAATAGCTGTTTACATGAGGGTTCTCATTACCTCAGACAAAGAGGAAACAAATCTCAAACAAGAGGTAATACTATCTGGAATGTCCATAGATTATATTCAGAAAGAGCAGGCTTTACTTTTTGATGAAGAGCAGAAATCCTATCATACAATACAAATATGATAATGGCATCTACGCCATATTTTGTTTCTTTAACTTGATTTTTAATTTCGATTAAAAGAAATGTTATTGAAGAGTTAGACGGGGTAAAAAGACAGTTAAAATTATTTTCAAGGCCGAGCAATCTGTGCGTGATAAGAACACATAATATTGTAGTCACAGAGCAAAAAAAATACCATTTGCTCGTTCTATTATGATTTCTTAAAAAGGGCTACCATGTAATTTCCCTTTCTTCAAAAAAGTGTCCACCACTGATTTGAATCTGTTCATCGTCTAAGGTCGACAATAAGAAAGGTGTCAACGCACCACGTTCAGGTGCAACAGAACCCTGTGAATTATTTTGATCTGTTGCACAATATCCAGGGTCTACGGAATGAATTTGTAATTCGGGATATTTTTTTGCAAATATTTTAGTCATTGCAATAATGCCCAATTTACTCATTCCATAACAGGTATTTGGATATCCTTTTCCTGCATGTGTTTGTGTTTGTACACATTTGACAAAATCAGTCATTAGATTTGAGAGTTGAGCAAGGGAAATGGTTGGAGATGTGACAAAGTCAATCAGTTGTTGTGATTTCAAAATACTTAATCGACCTGCAGAACTCGCAATATTGATAATTCGAGGTGATTTTTTATTGTGTGAATCTTTCGATTTTAGCAAGAGCGGTAGCATTGCTTCGGTGACTTTGTATGTACCAAAAAAATTGGTCTTGATCGTAATATCTGCTTGATCTTCAAATTTCGTGTATGGAAGTTTTCCATAAAGGGTTGGATCATTAAAGCAAATAGCAGCATTATTGATCAATATATCCAATTTCCCATATTTTTGAAGTATGAAGTTTGCAGCTGATTGGATGTCATCGTCGTTTGTTAAATCGAGTTGGCAAACTTGCAAAGAATCGCTTTCAGATTCTATTGTGGAAGAATTCTGAATTTCTTCACATGCAGCTTTTCCCAATTCTGGATCACGACAAGCAACTATTGTGATTATGTCGGGCTCATTATGTAGTCTACGCACTATTTCCTTTCCTATTCCCTTATTGGATCCTGTGACGAACGCTATTCTTTTGTTTTTTGTTTTAGCAGCAGCATCTAAAATAGTTGTTGACTTAGTGTTAAATGACATGAATCTGCTTACAGGCAGCAATGAAAACGCCTCGGTGCAAATGGTAGCCTTGAGTAGTAAAGTAAGATAGCAAAGCAAGAGAGTGTTAGGCATCCTTGCTTCCTTTAGAATTATACTAGAATTGAAACGTGACACAATGCATGTTGGATGAACGATTGATTTTAAATTGTGGTTTCAAGGAGCACTAGTTATCTTAATCTAGCGGAAAAACGTTAATGTCTCAGTTAAATATAACGGACTGAAGAAAACTACTTAGAGGTAAAATCTAATTATTGCGCAGAGGAAGCGTGTGAGCTAATGCAATATTATTGGTTTTTTCATAATTGTGAGCTTATTTGTTATGTTGTTATTTAATTCACAGGTGAAAAATTAAAGTAAAGAAAGCGAAATTTCAAGAACGACAATTTTGAACAGATCAAAGATTTCAACGTTTCTCTCATGCTCTTTGTTCTTCTTCATTTAACTCATAATCGCATAACATATATAGAATCCAATTATTGCAATTAGATCTAGCTCATTTATTTCAACAGATGTGAAATAGAACTTTCATTCATTATCTTAGATATTAATACCTGTTGTGTTTAGGAAATGAAAATAGAAGAAATAGAGAAAATCATCATCTGATTTAGATAGTTAGATTGTCACTTATAAACTCCAAATTGTGACCATCACAATTTCATGCGATTATTCGGAATAATCTCACACTCCCTTATGACAATCGTTGTGCTAAATTACCATCCCATGATGGCTTTCCTCAGTTTCACAAATAAATTCTGAGGAAGAGGCTTTGTAAATACATCCCCTTTTTGATTGACTGATTTGATACTAGGCAGTACATTCACCAATCCTCTCTTGACATATGAACGAAAATGATGGAAACTTGGTTTATATGTTTCGTCCGTGGTCTCATCTTTGGAAGGCGCGCCAATTCTAATGCTCCTGAGTTGTCCTCAAATGCCTTGCAGTGTATACAAGGGATGACAGAAAATATGATGAACTTGTGACGCTTCATCTCCTTCAGTAAGTCCATCACTGGGATAGTCTCTCTGAGAGCTTGACTCAATGCCATGTACTCACATTCTGTTGTGCTGAGTCCTTGCAATGTCTGGAGTTTCGAACTCCAAATGAGGGGACAACTTGCAAAAGATACAATATACCCTGATCTTGACTTCAAAGTACTCTCGTCAATTGGTGCCGTTAATTTATTCCAGTTTCCTGCGAAGTCTGCGTCTGCGTCTGCGAAAACATTGAAATAATGATTAGAATTGGGTTGAATAAAAATACCTTGGTTTCTGGTTCCCAATAAATATTTCCCAATATGCTCTACGGCCTGCGTATGCAAAACTTTTGGGTCTTTGCAAAATCTTGCACATTGATGCACTGCGTAGCTGATATCTGGACGGGTACTCTTTTCTAAGTAGTTAAATTTTCCAATTATTGATCTATGGTGTCGATCCTTATTATGTGCATCTTCTTTTTCAAAACGAAGAAGCTGCTGGAGTTGGTCTTGTTTTGCAATTGGGACTAAGGTTGAGTTCAGCGATGATCTGGTCAATTAAATCTGGTTGATATAACTTGATGACACCTCCTGGAAGCTTGTCAGTTTTTATACCTAAATATTCCGTAACGTCTCCCTTATCCTCTATGTCAAAGACGTTAGCGAGTTCCGTTACGGCCCTATTTGAATTCTTCTGCAATACGTCAACAAAAATTCCATCATCTACATAGGTGAAGAAAATGGTGGTGCCTCTATAAAATATACATTCATCAATGGATGATTGTATATATCCCAATTTCAAAAGTCCATCAACCATGAACAAATAGAAGGTACATCCTGCATGTTAAAGGGCGAAAGAGATCGCAGGATGGAAGGAGATAGTAAATGTGAAGTCAAAAATTTTAACCAGACTTTGTGTCTGGACTGAAGTGTCCCAAAGAATGAATTGGATCCAGCGGACGATGTACTTGTTTTGAAGGCAGCGCATACCAGATTCTGGAGAGAAGCTCCGGACTGGGACGATGGAATTGTCTTAAACCGCGAAGTGGTGGGTAAGTCTGCAACAAAGTAGAAAAAATAGATAAGTGAGCTCGTGTGGACATTCGTAAGATGCAATCTGCAATAGTATTTTCCAACCCCGAAATTAATTTTGAAGATAAACCAATGGATATGTTGTGGATGAGAAGGGAAGTAAGGAGATAAACACGGGAATTTCCCTCTTTGGTAGAAGACGCTGCCTTTTTTGTCCAAGAAATAGCTTTGGTGTTATCAGAATAAATAGAGACAGAAGGATTTGGTTGGGAGAGAATAGCACCTTTGCAATATATTCAAGTAGATTTATGGACAGGAGCGTACTTTGTACACTGTAATAGTACTTGATAAGTATTTTACTGTTTTGTACTTCACATAATCTGGCCATTCTATGAACCATCAGAATGATAATTCAGTAGAGAAACTCCCTGCCCCATCCAGACAAGCATCTCTCATTCCTTCGAATTCTGGGCCACGATCTATAATATGAGATATGGGAGAAATAAATGGAAATGTGTCTGGATTTGAAAATAAATAATGTAGATGTTTCAGTTCTTTCTTTAAATGATTTGTGGCATGAAACTTCTTTTTTGTATTCCATATCTGCAAAATCTTTCTTTCGCAAAGTATCAATATCAGTAGAATGTAGAAGAGAATCAGCAATTAATGTTGAATATCGTGGATTTTTTTGCAGAAAGGCAGTGTTGCAACGGAGTAAAGACATAATTGCATGTTTTAGCGACACAGTAAGGAAACGAACCCAGGTGAAAACAGAGGCAATGAACTCAAGTAAACAAGCCAGTTTTTGCTGCCTCTTTCAATGTATAGGATTTACAACGCGATGGCCAATGAAGGAGAAGATCAGCTAAGGCACTTATCCGAGTCGGGGAAAACCCACAGCCATTGACCTCGTGTTCACTCTGTAGCCCAACTGTAGTTTAATTGGACCACAGGCTTGTTCATAGTGCTTGTCCTCGGACAACACGGACCGATGAAGGTGTCTTTCAGGAAAGCCTAAAAGTTGGAAAAGTCCTTCAATACTGGCTGCCTGGACTAATTGGATTCTGGGGTAGATGTCTGCTATGTGGTTATCATCAACAAACATGTGATGAGGAGTGTTACATGGGGCAGAAGAGTTGGGGAGAAATACGCCTTTGTGAGTGGAATCCGCTGATGCCTGGGTAAAAGTAGTGGTGTGTGATGGTATTGGGGAGTATGTAATATGGTCAAAAATTTCAGAATGTTTGGAGATAAGATATTGATATTTTCCTGTGCTAAAATGTTCTGAAAGGTATTCACGGGCAATTGCCAGGCCTTCAAAATTCTGTACACTCGTGTTGCCTCCAAAAACTTGGCCAGTCGGTATGCACAGAATGGAATTGACTACCGCTGAGAAGACTGAAGCAATATATGGATTGTATTTTACAAGGCGGAAAGCTCCGGCAACATCGTCATCTCATAAGTATATCTCTAGAGATGGGTAAGATATGCGTAACTTCCAGATCCGAGTTAAATGGCGAAAAAAGCAGAGCCATACCAGATTGGGGGTTCATCAAGTTTAGAAGTCCAAGAGTTTGGGCAAGCAGAAGTGGGAAAAATTTTGAATGATGCATCAAAGATAATTCAATCCTTTTTACCTTCCTTTATAATGATACCTTCTGGGAAAAGGTGAAGGTTTGGTATGAATTGTGCCAGCCATGAAGGGAGAGGAATGATGAAATTGTTACGCTCCTCTTTGTTAATGACTTTCTGAACCAATTCCGGACGCGATGTAATAGACGCATGATTTCCGCAAAGGCGGTAATCTCGGAAATTTTTGGCAGAAGAACGATCGTGCATTTTTGAAGTTGCTCCGAACAGAAGAGACCGAAGATAATAAGAAATAAAATGTCGAGGGGCTATCTTTTTTAATCTTGCTGCAACAACAAAAGGGTCTATGTGATCGTTGGTATAGTTTTTGCCCAAAAAGTGTATCAATGTAGGAATATGGAAAACGCAGTGACATGCCGTAGCAGGAAAAAGTTGACGTCGTTTAAGAGGAATAAATGTCTGGTGTGCGTAGTTTTTATTTATTGTGTTTAAAGATCTGAAGTCACATGTTGAAATCTACGTATAGTGTTGTATAGGAGGCTATACAGCGGATGTATGGATATGACCGCTCGTATGTCGGGATCGGGAAGAATACTTTATTTAAATAAAATAACCAAAACATGATCTAAAGTCACTTTGCTCGTAAACGTATGATTACGTGACGGGCGACCAAATTTGGATAGTGCTAAATTTTATTTTGTGGGATACTCACCATAAAACGACTCCGATTTTTGATTGACTCGAAATAAACGCGCTTGCGTATATTGAGGCGATTTCTGATTAATAGGAGGGTTGGGAGTCTGAATGGGGTAGAAAATAAAGCATTCGCAGAAAGTGGAGATAAGGTCGCGTCGGCCGTATGAGTAGAAGTGGTGGAAGATGCAAGTGTGTACATAGAAGGTGGAGAGAGTGATGTATGCGTAGATGGCATAGATAATGAATTTCGCATTTTATTGGAAGGTATGGTAACGCCAGCGTCAGGTAAGGAAATTATGTTGAATTTTGGTACCGTCATTATAGGCGATGGTTCATGTTGAAAGGATTTGGACGAAGAATGTTGCAATGTTGTAATTGGAGAGGAATGATTGAGATAACTATTTTGTTTAGTAGCATTAAAAGTGGGAGTAGAATGATCTAGCAAGTTTGACAGCAAGTCTGAGTAGGTAAATGCCTGTAAAAAGGCTCAAGATTGCTGTACTATAGATATCCTCACTTCTGGAGCGAAGGAAAGACCTGGTTGGTTATCAGAAACAAATTTACAGAGAATGTTTTGGTCATCCAAACTGAAGTCTCTTGGAAAAATTGTGATCATATGGGCAAGCATACCCATGAGGACATGAGTGTGTACGAAATCATTTCCGTTCACCAGGTTTTCGAGGCATTGTGGAGTAAACTTAATGTCAATTTGTGGTGAAGGTTATAGACCTTGTAGCAAATAGAGCCCAACATGACGCATGATCTCATCCAGAGTGAATTTTGTGAAGTCTTTGTACTTGCCTCCCAAGCTTGTATTCTCAATCAATGCTCTTAGATTTGTCCATGACAATACCTTTTCCATTGAAAAAGAATGTGTGAGTCTGGTATCTCTGATAGGAAGGAACGCTTGAAACCAATGTGCTGGGTGAGAATATAAATTTAAATTGTGCTTGCAAATAAAATTGATTTTTACCATAGTCTTGGAGTGTGCATTTTTATTAAATATGACATGTCCTTTTTTTGTTGCAATCCTACTGTTCCTTTGTAACTTGGGAACCCATGTCACCCCAGTAAAAGCCATCTTATTAAAGTTTTGTTTGTAATATCTTTTCCTTACTGTAGGAACCTCACCTGCTGGAACTGTTGGTGCATGGAATCCATGAGGGGTTTGATCTAAAACATACTCACCATCACATTCCAATTCTTCCCAATATGCTCCTGGACTGAAGACATCACTGGCCATGTTTGCAATCTTTTCATTTGATACATTATTTATCAAAGGCACTCCTTGCACTATTGCATCATTTAATCTTTCTTCTAGCACTGCTTTTAATCCCCTTACATTCAAACCTCTGTTTCTCAATTCCTTTTTCAATGCATTAACACTCAATTTTGACGCTTCTTCCAGTGTCAATATTTTTTCCGCGGTATTTAATGGGACTGAAGCAACTGCTAAAGATGGTTGAATACCAACCGGAAGAGAATCCTCATCCAACTCCAGAGCATTGGGATCTACATCTTCAACATCTTGCCAAGGGGCATGTCCATCATCAGAGTCATATCCTTGGTCAATTCCTTCCTCGTCAATTGGTTTGATCAAGCGGCCCTCTGGTGTCATCGGTTGTCCGGTGACTAGTATGGGCTGACGAGGGGGCAATGTTAATGCACCAGCAGCTCCCAACGAAGGCTGGGAAAGTTGACTTATCGAGTCTGAAAGTGATTTGTCACTTGCGGGGACCTCAACTACCTTCGTAAGTGGAGGTAACACGGAATTGCCGGTCGAGGCTTCTGGGGACTGCATCGCTGAAACTCTGAACTTGCTGAAACAAATTTTACTATATCTAAGGAACAAAAGGTGACAAAAAGATTGCAGAAAGTGCACACTTGTAGTACGTCATCTGCTGAATTCGAATCCGTTGAGAAAAAAGATATTTCACTAAAAATTAATTTTACGTATGGCACATGAGTAAGGGCCTTATGGGACCTATACGTCCACAAAACCAATAAGGGGATATATTATATATATTTAATAATAATAATAATAATAATAATAATAATAATAATATTTCTTGGATAATCTCATGACCTAATGTTGAAAGAATTGTCTCTACGTGCGTTACGCTTTCTTTTTCGTGTCAATTTCTTAGGTGTAAGATTAGACATGCGAACCAAGAGGATAAAAGTATCTTTTGGAACATAAGATGTTCGCAACAGCAGCACTTCAAAGGTTCTCTCCAGGCATTCTTCATTCAAGACGCAATCATATTTCTTTTACTTCACTCATCCATAGGAGTATGACTACAATCGAAAATTTAGATCCGCATTCTTCCACAAAAGAAAAACCATGGCATCAAGTTGAAATTATTAACATTTCAGAGGAAACACCATCCATTGTCACAGTAACAATAAAAGTGCAAAACAATAACAATGCTGTATTAACATTTGTGCCGGGTCAATGGGTAGATTTTGTCATTGAAGTCCCAAACAGTGAAAATGGAATGACAAAAGAACGCATTGGTGGATATTCTCCACTTTCTTCTCCACTAAAATTACCCTTTGCAGAGTTAGGAATTCGTTTCAATCCGTATCATGCTGTAAGCAACTATCTACATCAATTCAAAAACAAAGATGTACATGATTTAAAACTTATTGCCAAAATTCGTGGAGGAAGTGGAACATGTGTCTATGTCCCTGACTCAAATGATGCGCCAATAACATTTATAGCAGGAGGTATTGGAATAACACCAATTCTTTCCATGATACAATCGGCGCTGGAACTGTCCAAGCACTCAGAATGCACTAATCTCAATCTAAGATTATTTTACAGCATTCGATCTTTAGAGGAGTTTGCCTACAAAAACGTTCTTCTTGATTTAGAACAGACATATAAGGCTAATTTTAAGCTTTACATTACCATTACTCAACCACAAAACGCAACCTTTTCCAGCTCAAGAGAATTCCATAAAGGAAGATGGGATATTCAACAAATTCTTTCTCATATAGAAATAAAAGAAAGCATCGGTCCTCTAGATTACAGTCACGACCCTTCCATATTTTATGTATGTGGTCCTCCGTCTATGGTTGATAAGTTTCAAGATGAATTAGTAATAAAACACAAATTTCCAAAGAACCAAGTTCGATTTGAAAAATGGTGGTAAACTAACTTTCTTTGCAACAACTGCATAAAAATCATTTCACCATGAAATCAAAAGTTTTGTGTAGTAAATGTAATTTACCATTCAAATGTTGCTTAATCAATATTATAAAATAACTTAAAATTACGAGACAAAATCTGTCGAGTCGAGAAATAAAAAAAGTAAATAGATTTAATAATCAAATGATTGTAGTATAGAAATCGATTTGTTTTACCTGTTCCGCACTAGTTATCTTTCATCCTATGGATTGGTATCGATAGCATCATGCCAAATTTATGATGGTAAAAAGTGGATTTCTCCTTCGCCTAATTATGGACCCTTCAAAATGTTATTTATGAGACAGGATTAAGAGAAAAATTCGAATTGAATCAGCTAGATTTGGATTTATCGATGGTCTCAAAACGGATGTAC
>Ga0115008_10004019_pt1 | contig 12188 bp, 3 predicted proteins | sample FraStrMetagenome_FD_87164 | JGI IMG/M metagenome (GOLD analysis project Ga0115008, IMG submission 87164) | Marine eukaryotic phytoplankton communities from Arctic Ocean - Fram Strait ARC3M Metagenome | ecosystem: Environmental > Aquatic > Marine > Oceanic | place: Fram Strait | collected 2012-06-18
GATCCTGTCTCCCAAATCTATTACCCATATAAATTTTAAATTATATTAATTTATTATCTATAATTTTAAATATATTTATCATTTACTATATGTTCAATTACAGGATAGTAAAGCATTATTAAATAAGCAGCATTCATATATGGTAATACAATCATATCTTCGAAATATAATTTACTATCTATTAATAAATATGGTTGAGTTTTTAATTGTTCCTTTATTCTAGGATAATAGTCCATATAAAAATTTAATTTATCTACCAGATCTATAATTTGTGAATATTTGTTTATATCTTTGTCGTAAATCTGAGAGTCTTCTAATATATTACCATCAATATCAACATATGATAATGATTCTTTCAATTTTCCTACTAAATTAGTATCATTTATAAAATCTTCTTTATTTTTAGATAGAAGTTTCTCTATCTCTCCACTAAAATCAGCGTTTTCACTTCTTGTTTTAGTAATTAAAAATTTATTCAGAGCTTTATTTTTAAATTCACTATTATCAAGAGTAGCCTCAGTATTTGTTACGATAGATTTCATAAAATCCCGCTCATTATCCGAAAAATCTACAATATTTTCAAGATTATTAACAATGTCAAATGTATTTTTTGAACCATTTTTAAATTTAACCAATGAACATTTATTGGTATAATTATTTGTTACTGTGTGTTTAATAAATCTAGATATTAATGGATCATTTATTAGCTTAATAGTAATACCACTTAAAAATATGATTACATCATGTGCTAAATTTCCACTTTTTAATACCCTTCTATTCGAGCCATCTAATTGTGTATTTTCATCAATAAATCCTTTTACTTTTTGACTTATTTCATCGATATTTCCTATTTTAGATAAAATATAATCTACTAAGTTAATGTTAGTGCTAATTTTTTCTGATTTTAAACTAATGAATGAATTTATGTATTCTTTAATATTAGAAACGAGCTCAGTATTAGAATGATCTCGTGATAGTGTATTAATTTCAGACCCATATACACAGTTATTGTATAAATTTATATTCATTACTAAATATTTAACGATATTGAGTGCTTCATATGTCAAACGTTCTTCTCCTCTAAATTCATCAACATTGCCTGTCTCTACAAATTCAAGATTTAACAGTTTTTGATCATTGCGTTCGCAGTGTAAACTATCATCTGATTTTTTACAAAATTTAAATAGTTCATCGTCCTCACCACAGTTTTCTAAATCAATATCTTCACAATTGATATCATATAATACTCTATTAGGTCCTAATTCAGATTTTATTTTAATTCCCTCAACTCTTTCTCCTAAAGAGTCATAAGATTTATCATTCGATATAAGTCTCATTTTTTTATGAGTTAGATAAGCTAATTCTTCATCTAAATCCTCTAATTGAGATTCTAACCTAATTATATCATCAATTTCAGAATTATTTCCTCCAAATTGTGGATAGTCATATCCATAACGATATTTATCTGAATGTTTATCTATACAATGAACCATTCCAGAACAACTAGTAGTTCTTATTGGAGAACAACAATCATCTTCACTACTTTGTGGTAATTTTTTAAAACTAGATGTAGTAATACACTTAGTTCCTGTAGTTTTTTTAGATTTAGTATAATCATAATTAATCCAAGTGCATGCTGAATCACTATTACACTCACTTTTATCGTTATTAGTGCATGCATCTTCGGATGTATAATCATTAATAAACTGTTTCATACCTTTTCTACCTATTTTATACAAAATATCAATTGAATCCACCTCATCGTCATCTTCCTCTTCTTCTTCGTTGTCTTCTTCATCCTCTTCTTCGTTGTCTTCTTCATCCTCTTCTTCATCCTCTTCTTCTTGGTCGTCATCATTTATAGATAAATTATATGGAGAGTTACTTGTGGATAATTCATATGTTTGATTTTCTTTACTATCGCTCAATTCTTTCTCAATTTTAGGCTTAGATATATTGATCTCCCTAATTCTTTTATCAATACTATCAATATTATTAGTAACAGGCTGTAATATTATTATATCTGATTCAACTCCTTCCTCTTCATTTTCAACGAATAATTTATCTATATTAGAACAGTTTTTATAGGTTAGGGATTTATCCCATCCGGTTAGTGATTTTAGTTCATCACTAAATTGTTCTTCGTTTTGCGACATATTATATAAATTTTGAAGTATTTTTATATATTCAAGTTGAATATTTCCTAAATTACTTATTTTTTTCATAACTAATGGATCCTTTGCGAAAAAAATTCCTTCATATACCTTACTTGATTTCTCCTGTCCCGATCTATTTCTATCATTACTTAGAAGTATTAATAATATTGCCAAACTTTTTATTCTACTAACTCCATTATTTGTATTACAACTATCTCTTATTCCATATGATGAATATGCTTCTGATAATGCCTTTTCACAGGCATTAGCTTTAGATTTTTCTTCTTTATCAACATTTTCTAGCTTAGCATATTTATTTGTAAATAAGAAATTATACTTTTTTTTAAGACTTTTCAGTTTTTTAATACAAAATGCGTTGACACTACCACTTCTCCAGGAATGAATTTGTTCCATTAAATCCTCAAAATTTTTAATAAATGCCTCAAATTTTGTATCTATATAAATTTCAAAATTATCACTCTCGTACTCTGTGTTTATTTCATCCATCCAACCATTTATTGTATTTTCTCCAGTTTGAATAATTTCTCTTTGCTCATCTGAATATTCACCGTTTTGAGGTAACTCGGTTACTATTTCTTCACTAAACAATATTAATAATAAATCACTTATTAAGTAATCTTGGTTAGTTACTAATGAAATCTTCTCTTTAAAATTAATAATCTGTTCTGAATCCGTATATGTATCAAGTAAGGACTTTTTACAAATTTCTATAAAATATGTTATAAAAAAGATTGTATTTAATAGCCCATTTTCAATACTTTTATTATATAATCTATTCTTGATATTTGTTAGATTATCGCCCAAATCTATATTTTCAGAAGTTTCGACTATTTCACCATCAATTAAATCTATTTTCTTCAATTTTGTAAAAATATTATTTTTTGTTTTTAACATCTTATTAATTTTAATTATTGAATCAACTGCTATTCCAGGATATGTATTGACTCTTAATAAATCAAACACTGCTACTAAATTATTTAATGAATACTTTCGTTGTCTATCAGTAATGCTATTTAAATAACGTTCTAAAAGTGACATATCAAATATTTTGTTAAAATCATTTATCATCTTAGGTGGAATCTCTTTTTTATCATATATGTCATCATCATTTTCAATATTTTCAAAGTCAATTTGTTTACTGAAAATCTCTTGAAATGGCGCATTTTTATAAAAAGACAAATTAATAGATAATTTATCTAATGCATTGAATTTACTTACACGAGAACGATGTATATTTTCTTCAAATGCTCGCTTAATTTCTTCATTTTTGTCAGCTATACTACTTCTTGTTCCACCAAATTTTTTACCTACAATTGTTTGCCGGCTATTAGGATAAATATAAATTCCTAATACTCTTGTTTTATAGTTATATAACAAGTTATGATAATCAGGATTACAATCTAATGAGTCACATGGTTTATAAAAAACAGTAACAAATCTAATAAGATTATAAATATCCTCAATATTAGCTATTATATTCTTAGCAATTGATAATATTTTAAACTTTTCAACATCATCTATATCAGATTCAGGATCTTCTCCATCAATTATTATAGGTTTGTAATTTACTGAGTATTTAGCATCATCACTAATACTTTTTATCAAAGATAATATGTAACCGCTTTTTTCATCAAAAATTTGTTTTATGAAAGAATCTTCTGAATATAAACTATTAGTTCTATTACTAAAATTTATCATTAATTTATCATTGATATCCTTTAAAAAACTTTCTAAATAATCATATATTGATGTAGAATCTAAATCAGAATTTAAGTATATATTATTCTGATTATAGATAGCTAATAATTTTTTAAGGTATTCATATTTCATAGAAGCATTCTTAAACTTAGTTATATTATCTGGTTTTTCATTATCATTATCTAAACAATTTTCATCAATAATAGTTTTATATCCATCCATTTCGGCCTCTATTAATAGTTTTCTTTTTTTACTCGATTTATTAAAATCATTAATACTTTTATCTATATATTTTATTATATCCGATTTATTCATAACCTTTATAGATGTATCTCCATTGTATAATACCCATGTCTTATAACCTGGATAAAATGAACCACTAAATAATACAGACGCGTTTTTAATTAAAGCATATAATCCACATAACCTGTCTAATGTCAATAAAACACTATTAGTCTTTTTACAATAGTCTACAAGCCCCCAATCTCCTGCTTTTTTAAGATCTAACATAATAAGAATTCCATATTGTAAAGCGTCATCAACCGTTAATGCTTTATTGTTATCATATTTAAGACTAGTTTTATTTTTAAATATACTATCAATTATATTCCAACACAATCTTAATCCTGTTTTGCTCAATTGATTAGCCTTTTCAAATTCGGTTCTTATTGCTGTTTTAATTTCATCACATTCAAATTGAGTAAACTCTTTTAATAGTGCTTCTGGATTTCTAAGTTTTACCAGAAGTCCTATTCCACTACTAAGTTCTTTTACTGAAAATCCCGAAATTATATGGGTTTTTTCATTATCACCTATATCAAAAGGTAAGCTATAATTAACAGTTTCACCAGCTTCATTTTCAAAAGAAAAATCGGAATCATCTTCACTAGAATTAAACAATAATAATAATTGGGATTTCTTAGGAATATTATCGCCATCATTTCTGATTATACAGAACTTATTACCTGTTTTGTATATCGAAGAGCAGTTTTGAGTTTGATTATCACCGTCTATTTCACTATCATAAACAGGTATTATATTCAATACTTTTTTAGAAAAGCTTTTTAATGTACTAACACTTTCAGCATTATAAATTTTTCTAACATCATTCGCATCTGTTACAGTTGCTGATAGATCTATACTATCTAAAGGTTCTCCTTGTAGTGTCGCTGGATCCCAGTCTTTTGTAAAAGGTTGTTTTGACCTATCTACCTTAATCTTATTATATATATAATTGAAACTCTTAGGTATAGTATCTATAATTACCTTACGATCTTGTATAAAATTCATAACATGTTCATATATTTCATTTGCTTCTAATTTTTCTTCTTTATCTAATTCAAGTTCTCCCATCATGAGATTACATTTGTAAAGAGTTTCAGGCATAGTTCCTGAAGCATCGTCATCTATGCCAGTATCTGAGTATTTTATATCATGTTTATATGCCCATATTTCTAGATTCTCTTTGATATCTACATTAGGATGGTAAGTCTTTGGATTTAAAAATACACCTAATACCATTTCAGTTTCCATATAACTATCACGCTGAACACTATCTATATCTAATCCAAAATCTGTTAATATATCATCTTGAAAATTAGATTCTTGTTCATTACTTAAAATTTTTGGCAATGACATACAATTTAATACTTGACGTGCAAATAATCTTGTTAATTTGTTAGAACGATTACCGTCAAAATCATGTTTCGTCTCAAGACAATAATTCAATACATTAACAAGATTTTTTTGATTTTTAGTCAATTCTTCAGACATTTATTATAATATATACTAATAAGATTATTATGAATTTTATTAGTTTATTCTATTTTATCATAAATTTTATTGTAGTGATAATTAAAATAGCTTTTTTGAGCATCATTAAGTTCAAAGTTTTCTTTAGGTTTTTTAACGTCATATTCTGATAATACTGTAATATATTTATCTGAACAGAGCAGTTTTGAATTTTTTATAGTAAATAAACCTTTGTCATAGTTACGATGACAATCTAAACATGCTAACACGACAATATTATTATCATATACTTCATCTGATGACGAGCGGCAGTATGGTTTAATATGGGCCGCTTCAAGATTAAATTCTGGTTTTTTACTACCACAAAAAAAACATTTATGTTCATTATTAGCTAGCAAATGTTTTCGCAGTTTCTCTTGATTTTCTCTACGTTTTATTTTTCTGATTTTCAAGCTTTCACCCCTATTCAACAGATATCTTTTAAATGCGTTTATTATAACATTAGCATGTTTATCTAAAGATTTTCTAACATACTTATGTCCATTGTGGTTTAAATTATATTTTTTATTACTATAATCTATAAAATTATTAGACCTAAGTTTATTAATGTAGAGTTTGACATCAACTTTTAATATACTATATCTATTACAATAATTAATTATTTCACGATAATTAATTGGTAATTTATTTACAAACATACTAAATAGAATATGTATCTCAATATAATGATCATTATACATCTATTAATACCTAATTAATTCTTTTTAAGTATTTTTTTGTTTTTCTTTTTTTTTTGATTACACCAGTCTTTATGATATTTCTGACCTAAATTGTTTGTATCAAATCTAGGAACACTATTTATACCTACTCTAAAAGTTTGTTGAAAACTTTTGATAAAATTATTCTGTTTTATTTTTGTAACACTTGACAATTGTTTATATATATAGAATAATTCATCCCATTTCCATAATATACCTGTTTTAGACTTTTTAAAAGCCAATTTTGTATTGAACACAGGATAAACTTCTGAGGGTTCTAACGTTTCAACAATATCTATAGGTTTGTTTTCTGAATCATATTTTTTCAAATGAAGATACCCTTTTTGAATTGATAAAAAGTAGAATTCACCTTTGAATTTAATACCTTTCATTATTTTGATAATTTCTGTTTCTGATATCATTATATAATTGCTAAAAGACTCTTCCTCTTGTTGTCTAATAACATATAACGCTTTTGCTTTTTTAAAATAATTTTTAAGAGCATTATTGTATTCAACTCCAATTGTATCTAATAATCTTTCAATGCTGGTAGATGTATGTACTATATAATCTTTTTTCGTCCATAAATCGGTTAGCTGATATTTATTTTTTAATTCTGTGCTTTTTACTTTATCAGCTATTAGACAAAACATTAATTTATCATTATCGATAAACCAAACAAGTCTCTTACGAATTTCACCTAGTTTTACACCACCTATATTATTTCTATTAAAACCTAAATAATTAACTCCTTCTCTTTTTTGTAATAGTTTTAATATATATTCTTTTGAAAAATCGGTTTGACCGTTTTCAAGTTTACAATTCACTGATTTACCTTCACTAAAATCTATTCGGAGTTTATTGGCATTATTCATTTGTTTTTTACTAAGATCCAAGTTCTCTCTATATTTATTATAAAATTCCATTAATTCTTTAAATGTAAACGGACCTTCACAATTATTATTTCTATTTTTAAATAACTTCTTACCCTTAATTTCAATAAAATTCTGTAACTTTATTTCCATATTTTTATTATAGGTTTTATAAGTTCTAGTATTAGATTGATCGTTTATATGGCTTAATTCAGAATGCTCAATCTTATTAAGTAAATCAGACTTATTTAAATCATTTTTTCTTAACAGTCTGTGTGAATACGCTTCTAATGCTTGTCTTCCATCGTTCTTTTTTAATCTGATTGAATTAATATCTACTATATTTTTACTATTTATCTTTCGTTTAGTTTTCTTTCTATTATTATTATATCTAGCAGTATTTACCATATCTGATAGTTTAGCATCACTATCCTTCATAAATTTTTCTATTTTTTCATTTCTTTTACCTGAATCATTAATATGCATAAATTTAATCCATGTTTCTCTCAATACTTTTAAATGAGATATAGATTTTTCTATAAAATCTTTTGATGGTTCATTAGTCCATAGTGTTAAAGAATCACAGTTATCGACATATTTGCCTTGAAGTCTGAGCTTCTGTAAAACATTTACCGCATCTAATTTAGTGTGAAACACAGAATATTGGTCTGTTAAATGTAATCTATATTTACCATAATCATTACTTGTAAAAGAATATCCTCTATTTCCATATACACCAGTGCATGTAATAATAGTAGGATGTATTCCTAAATTTTTGTTTTTAATTATCTTACTAATAACACGATATATATTTTTTATATCAGCACCTGTTGTTTTTGTATTTATTTTAAAATACTTAGTATATTGTGAACCTTCTAACGTTCTTGCTTTCCCACTCACTATACCATCAGAATAATTAAGCTTGTTATCATCAGCTACGGCCTCTATGAGACATGCTTCCATATTAATATTATCCCATTTCTCATTAAAATATAATTCTAATCCAGGGTCTTGAGATGATACATGTCCCCTAAATATTATTACGAACACGTGACTAAAATCCTTCATAATAAGGTTACATAATTTTGTATGTTCTATATGTTCTTTTTGTTCCAAAATGGCTAAAGAAGAGTAAGGTTGATTGAGTCTAGATTTAATATGTGTTATTATTTTTTTAATATTAATTTGATAATCCTTTTCTATATCATATTTATTGTCGTGATTCCACCAAGTATTTATTTTAAAAGAATCTTGTATTCCAGTTTTAATTTGAACTTTATCATTCATCAAACCACAATAATCTTTATGAATCTTCATTACAAAGATATTGTTTATACTCAATCTTATCTGAAGTTCTTTATTTATTTGAGTTTTATAATTACTATAAAACCATTGAATAGTTCCTGTATAAAATGTTGTATTTCCACACATATTGCCTATTTTAGCAATATTTATAGATCTTAGAGATTCTTCATTTTTTGGTTTTGATTTACCATTATTATAACCTGTAGGTGCATTTTGGTCTGCTTCATCTACAATTAATGCTATATCTACTTTTTTTTCAGTTTCTATAAGTATTTTAGTTAATATTTTTTCGAGTTTTTGAAGATCTTCATAACGCCCCTTTATAATATAATTATGTCCAGGATTAACAAGTATATGTGGATGACTACTTAATTTTTTAAGACATTCTTTATTAATCACTTCAGGAGATTTAAGTGTATATTGATTATAATCTTTTTTATCTATTTCAGTATTACCGGTATCTATCTCTTTTTGAAATATCGCTCTAATAAACTTATAATTGAAATCATATGGTTTATTTCCATTTAAATCATCTACAATTTGAGCTTGATCTACCAGAAAATTTCTCACAATCCATATAACATTTCTACGATTAATAATATTTTCAATCCATGCTGTACAATATGAACTAAATCTCTTACCTGATTGAACTAATCCATATATAATATCCACATCATAATTAGTCATTTTAGAAATTAAATCACATATTTTAGTTGAAATCGCTGTATTTAAAGCCTTATTTTTAATATCTGGCTTTTGTTTTTTAAGCTCTTCTCTATATTTATTAATTTCACTACTTATATCATTAAATGAAACTTCTTCTTCTTTATTTCGGAATACTTTATTAAAAATTGATATGTTATTTTCAAAATCGAAAACTTCACTAAAATATGAACATATTTTCAATAAAACTGGAACATGCTTCATAGGATATATACTAGTAAATATCTTTTCTAATCTAGAGTAATCTTTACCCTTGATATCTGATACCAAATTTTTTGTCAAATTAGGTTTATCATTATTACTTAAAAACTCATTATAATTATCATTTAATTGATTTATATTACCTAATTCATGTGTTCCATTTTTTGGTGAACATGATGTCAATTTACCATCAGTATTATATTTACCTTCAGCATAATTATGAGAATTGCTTGATGAGTTCATCTTTTAGAGTATCAATTCAATTTTTTTTAAGCGATTTATATCAAATTTTAAAATATTTTGAAGAATTTAAAGGATATTTCAAATCAGATTATTATGAATTTTATTAGTTTATTCTATTTTATCTATATCGTCTAAAATATATTCTGGAAGTTCATAATCTCCCTCATTTATTATGAATTTTTCTAAGTGCTCTATTTTATCATCTAGGGAACCGCCAACTAAATTACCATTTTCCCATTTTTGTAGTTTTTTATTACCATACTTATCAAATTCAATCCCTTTTCCATGTTCACGATTATTTTTCCAAGTTCCTTCGAATCTCATTCCGTTTTTAAGGTATAAAATTCCCTTACCATGTCTAATATTATCTCTCCATTCACCATCATATATATAGCCATTCGCCCATTTGTATATTCCTCTCCCATGTTTGTTATCACGTTTCCATTCACCTTCATATACATCACCATCAGCTAATGTCATTTTACCTTGTCCATGCGGTTCATAATATTGAAACTCACCTTCATAAACATCTCCATCGGCATAAGTCATCTTTCCATATCCATTTTGCACATCTCCATCTTTCCATGTTCCTTCATATTTATTTCCATTATTAAAATATAAAATTCCTTTACCATTTTGTTTACCATTTTTAAAATTTCCATCAAATATTTCCCCAGTTTTATAAATTATTTTACCTCTACCATATTTCTTACCGTTTTTCCAGTTACCTTTATATCTAGATCCTGAATTAACATCTTTATATTCACCATAACCATGTTTATTATTATTTTTAAAATTTCCTATATATATATCACCTCTTTTATGGATCATTTTACCTTTACCTTCCATTAGGTTATTGACATATTCACCGTCATATATCTGCCCAGTTTTATATATTATTTTACCTCTACCATGTTTGTTACCATTATTCCAATTTCCTTTATAAACATCACCATTTTTATATATTAATATTCCTTTACCGTGTTTTATACCATTTTTTAATTCACCTATATAATCTCCTGTTTCAAATAATTTTCCTACTATTTTATCTGGAATATCGATATCATAAAATAAATTTGTTCTTTTATCTAATAGTAAATATGAACCATCTAATAATTTATATTCAATTGTTTTACTACTATTTGAAGTATCATTAGATTCAAGCCAATGTTCTAACTTATCAACCGATGCATCTTTTAAAAGTATCTTATGATTAAGATTACTTAGACTTAACTTGTCAATGAAGGATAGTTTAATATAAACCTTTTTTAATTTGGGAGGATATTTGTTAATTATATTACGATAATATAATTTTAATTTAGGTATTAAATAATCGTATTTACCCAATATATCACTTGATCTCCAAGATTCTAAGAATTTATTAAAATTATCTTCTGATAAATTTTTTCCTCGCGCGTTTGTGTAGTAATAGTCTGCCAGATAATGAATTGAAAAATCTTCAACTAAACTTTCATCGTTAAACATTTGTAAAAGTATATTATTTATACCATATTCAATACTTGAATCTACATTTACACGTTGTCCTTTAAGATCTAATTTTATAGCACCTCCCAGATATAATTTAGGTAAAATTTGTAATAAATCTTTATTTCTAAGATTAATATTTTGAGTAAATTTAACAGCATCATCTGATTCAATACTATTATCAAATTTATCAATATTTCCTAAAAATAAATCATGTACGTTATCTATGTGAGATAAATTTTTTATTGTTGCGGTACAACTATCATTTATCATTTTTATAAGAGTTTGATTTAATTTGCTTCCTAATTCTTCTAGTAATTGTGATATATTATGTATATCTTCTAAGGAAGATTTTCTAAATTCATCTAATTTGTTTATCAAGTTAATCACAGAATAAAAATATTTACCACTTGATGTACTTGTTATATAATCAAGTAATTTTTTATTCAATTCATAATAGTATGTATTAATGATATCAATTACTCTATTTATAAATATAGGATCATTTATATTAGATAATATATCAATTTTTTTAGTAAATGTTGTTCTAGTGACAGATGATTGATATAAATCAGGAATAAGTATATCAACATTGTCTTTATTCGTTTCAATAACAGGAACACCTAAACCTAACGCATAATTTATACAATTCTTATCTTCAATCACCATAGAAAACTTATTATCAAATACATCTTTATACAATAACATATAATAAATCTGTATAGAATCAGTTAAGGTTTTTAAAAACATTATGTTTAATTTATCGGTATTATTTAGCTTAGGTAATTTTTTCTTTTTTAATGTATTATCAATCTTATCATTAAAATAGGTATCGTTTTCTAAATCAATATTCATGTTACTAACTATATTATAATTAATAATTCTATTACTATAAGAACCTATTCTTGTTCCTCTTACATTACCTATCCCTATCAAATTAGCAAGAGAATTAAGTGAAAGGTGTTCAGAATTAC
>Ga0115008_10004020_pt1 | contig 12188 bp, 12 predicted proteins | sample FraStrMetagenome_FD_87164 | JGI IMG/M metagenome (GOLD analysis project Ga0115008, IMG submission 87164) | Marine eukaryotic phytoplankton communities from Arctic Ocean - Fram Strait ARC3M Metagenome | ecosystem: Environmental > Aquatic > Marine > Oceanic | place: Fram Strait | collected...
CAATATCCAGATTTAAATCAATTTCAATAATTGTATTAATTATATCATTAATAGACCCACTATATTTTGATTCGTTAATATGTAAATATATTTGTGCAATGACTAATGAACATATAACCCAGGTTTGTCCATCATAATATTTATCATCTGGATATCTTCCAACCATATTTAAATCCGTAGTTTCATATTTTTCATTAAAATATTTATGTAAATTAACGCATGTATTGATAGTTTTTTCAATAGGAAATAGTTTTAAAATTGTGCTATCATAATCAATATGTGTGTAGGCAAATAAATTAGCAGCATCATCAACTTTTGTAATTTCACCTTCCATATTAAATGATGAAATGATTGTGTCTCCTCTATAATGATCCTTTAACGATGTTGAAAGATTAAAATAAGCTTTATTTAATTCATTTTTATCATCATAAAGAGGGATGTTTTTATTAATCATATAGATAGAGTCTTTTAAAAATTTTAATTGAACCATGCGAGTATAAAAATGCCATCCTTCTTGTTCTTCCCATAAATCAAAGCATATTTTATCATAATTTTCTAATGTATATTTTAAATCCTTTTTAATAATAGGTAAAACAATATTATTGCATATACTATTGTAATCTGTTAATAATAAATCATATAATTTAATCATATTTGAACCTCTTAATGCTGGACCATCATTTTGAGGTCTACCCCATGGACCATCAAATGCTGTACCATTTAAATTAATTTTAGGTTCACCTAATGAACCTATCGTTTTTAAATTTTGAATTTCATATTCATTATTAATATAATCAATAAGTAATAATAGAGATTCAGAAGATTTTTTTGTTTTATAATCATTAATAAATGTACGCATCACAACTGCTGAATCTCTTATCCAATGATATTTATATGGAGGGTCTAGAGAAGGAGAAGCAATTAACATACCAGGTTTACTGGATATTTTAATATTTTCTTTTATTTTTTCTAAAGATTTTTCCATTAAAAATTTTTTATCTATAACATCTAGAAGATTCATTATACTATAGTAGTATAAAAATAATACTACAAAAAAATTAATCAAATAATATATAAGAATTTGATAAATTTATATATAACACGGTAATTTATCAATAAATAAAACCTTGCTATTTTTACTTAATTTTTTTCTAGAAACTATAAAATTGGAAAAAATATCACGCTTTAATTGATTTTGTGGTGTATGATTATGAACATTTCTAGAAATCATTTTATATAGTTTAAAATCTGGATATCTCTCTTCGCCATTTTTTTTATAAAGAATGTTTTTTCCATTATCATCTGTACACCATTCCATTATTAACTTATCCAATAAATCATGTTTCATATCTTTTTCATCTTCATCTTCTTCAATAAAAAAATCATAGAGAGAACAACCGAACCGACATAAATCAAAACTATAATTAGGGTCTAATCTTGGTTTATCTGAATCAAAAAACGGCTCACAGTTATATTGTGTGGCAGCATCACCGTTAGAGGCAAAACTATCACTTCCAATTATTTGTCCTTTAAATTTATATATAGCTCGTCCAAAATCAATTATTTTCCATATTTTACCAAATGTAGGTATTTTATAATAATTATTATCAAAATGATACACCAAATGTTGTTTATCTGTTTCAATATACATAACATTATTAGTATGTAAATCATTATGTGTAAAATGGAAACATTTTTGATAAATTAATAAGGTAAAAATAATTTGCATAAATATACAGCTCCATTCTTTGTTTTCGATATCATTATTCATCATATAATCATCTAATGTATTATCACAATTTTCTAAACAAATCATATTTACAGGAAAATTATCTATATATGCGAATATTTCCTCTTCTTCTTCAGATAAATCGCTAGAATTAATATCAGATAAATCGTTTGAATTTAAAGAGGATAAGTCATCTTCTTCATCATCGCTATTTGTAATAGATGTTCTAGATGAACATGATGATTCAGATTCAGAGTTACTTCTAATTTTTGAAATATTGTCTAAATTATTACTATCTAATAATTCATCACTAATTTCTGTTTCTTCTAATTGTATTTCTTGAAATTGTTTTAAATTAAATACTGTTAATTCATTTTGTGGGTTTTCAAATAATTCGTCATATACAGTAGTATCTTCAACATCATTTAATTTTAGTGATATATTTTTATCGATTACAATTTTCTTTTTATTTGTTCTAGATTCATTTTCATCTAATTCTTCATAAAAAGAATCATCAATTTTAAATAACTTATCCTTATTTTTATGAAAAAAAGGCGATTCAATTAAATATTCAACATCATCATAAACATTTACCTTATAATCTTTTTGGTTGCATAAATAACTTCCATAATATTCTAGTGCATTAAATACATCATGTTGTCTAAGTATTTTACTAGATAAATATGAAAAAAAACTATCAACATAAGCAGCATTATATTTATTATTTACCTTTTTATGTGCTTCTTGATTTAATTTAGGTAAATTAAATAATTGTGGTGTTAATTCATATTTTCCGGTAATATATTTTGTAGGATCTAATAATGGAGAGAATTTAATGAAAACCTTTTTATTTTCAATATGATCATTTTTTGAATTTTTTAATTTACATGTAAATTGAGAATGCCCTAATCTTTTTTCAAATGATTCAATAGACCAATTAGTATTCAAGTTTATACTATTAAAGTTAGTTTCATTTAATTTAAAAAAAATATCATAAAGAGGCATATAATTTTGAATTTGATTATTATAGATAATATTATAATCATCTAAAGTTTCAAAAACTTCACCTTTGTTTTTATTATATTCAATTTGAAATTCCATTGCTTTTTATTTTTTATTTATATTTAAATTTTAATATGTTGAACTTATTTTAGGTAATTTCGTAATTAGAAATATTTTTTTTTATGATTACAAATAAACATGACATTAGAGTTAAAGAAATTTGATTTACGAAATATTAGTTTTAAACCAAATGAAAATAAAGGCCCTGTTATAGTATTAATTGGAAGGCGTGATACTGGTAAGTCATTTTTAGTAAGAGATTTATTATTTTATCAACAAGATATACCAATTGGTACTGTTATTTCCGGTACAGAGGCAGGAAATGGTTTTTACAGTGCGCATGTTCCCAAATTATTTATACATGAGGAATATAATAGCGCAATTATAGAGAATATTCTTAAACGGCAAAAACAAGTACTAAAACAAGTTAAAAAGGAAGAAGCATCATTTAAAAAAAGTAATATAGATCCAAGAGCTTTTGTCATTTTAGATGATTGTTTGTATGATAATACTTGGGCAAAAGATAAATTAATGCGATTAATGTTTATGAATGGTCGTCATTGGAAAATTATGTTAGTGATTACTATGCAATATCCTTTAGGTATTCCTCCAAATTTAAGAACAAATATTGATTATGTTTTTATATTAAGGGAACCTTATATTACAAATAGAAAACGCATATACGAAAATTATGCTGGTATGTTTCCTACCTTTGAATCTTTTTGTCAGGTGATGGACCAATGTACCGAAAATTACGAATGTTTAGTTATAAACAATAACAGTAATTCAAATAAATTACACGATCAAATTTTTTGGTATAAAGCAAATCATCACAAAGATTTCAAATTAGGATCAAAAGAATTTTGGGAAATATCAAAAGATCTTAATTCAGATGATGAAGACGATGTGTATGATCCAAATTCTGCTAGAAAGAAAGGAGCCGGACCAAAAATAAGTGTAAAAAAATCTAGATGGTAGTTTATTATAAATATTATTTTAATATAAAAATAATATTTATTATACAATATATCAAATGTTTGATCCATATGTAATTAGATTTATAAAAGAATTTTTAAAAGAATGTAGTAACTGTGAGTTGTTGGACACTTTTGTGTTTGATACAAATTGTTGTCTTACTTGTAAAAAATACTTTTGTTCAAAATGTTGTAAAACAGGTTTGGTTAGAAATTATAATCATTTTGAAACCACTAGTAATTATTGTTTAGATTGTAACAAAAAATTTTTTTCATATCATAATATTTCTTAATCCACCTCTTCAATTTTAGGTTCCCAGTCTTCTTCATCTGGTTTTTCTGCTTCAGCTTGTTGAGCTTCCATTCCATCTGTTTCATTATCGGGTGTTGCTTGTTGATAAACACGCATCATAATTGGTGAAAAGACAGATTCTAATTCTTTTTGTTTAGAATCAAAATCTTCCTTTTCAGCATCAAGATGATCATCGTACCAATCTTGTACTTCTTTAATTTTATCTTCTACTGATGTTTTATCTTCATCAGTAAATTTGTCCTTTAATTTTTCGTCATTTAATGATTGTTTTACACTAAAAATGTAATTATCTAGACCATTTCTAGCCTCAACCTTTTCTTTTTGTTTATTATCATCTTCTTTAAATTGTTCTGCTTCATCAACCATTTTTTGAATTTCATCGGCACTAAGTCTGCCTTTTTCATTTTTAACAGTAATCTTTTCACTTTTTCCACTTGATTTTTCAACAGCATTCACATTTAATATACCATTAGCATCAATATCATATGTAATTTCTATTTGAGGCATACCACGAGGCATTGGCGGAATACCATTAAGTTGAAATTCACCTAATTTATTGTTATCTCTTGTAAATTGTCTTTCACCTTCAAATACTTGAATAGTACATCCAGGTTGATTATCAGCATATGTACTAAAAACTTGTGATTTTTTAGTTGGAATAGTTGTATTTCTAGGAATTAAATTGGTCATAATACCACCCGATGTTTCTAATCCTAGTGATAAAGGAATTACATCTAATAATAAAAGGTCGTTTACTTTATCATCTTTAACACCGCCTAAAATCGCTGCTTGAACAGCAGCACCATACGCAACAGCTTCATCCGGATTAATTCCTTGACATAATTCTTTTCCATTAAAATAATCAGTTAATTGTGTTTGAATTTTAGGGATTCTTGTAGAACCACCTACTAAAACAATTTCATGAATTTGACTTTTACTAATTTTAGCATCGCTTAAAACTTTATCAACAGGTTCAAAAGTCTTTTTAAAAAGATCACTACAAATATCTTCAAAGCGAGCTCTTGTTATAATAGAATTGTAATCAATTCCTTCAAATAGAGAATCGATTTCAATGGCAGCAGTAGTAGATGATGATAGTGTCTTTTTTGCGATTTCACATGCGGTTTGTAATCTTCGTAAAGCTTTTTTATTATCACTAATATCTTTTTTATGTTTTCTTTTAAAATCTTGCATAAAATGTTCCATTAATCTTCTATCAAAATCTTCACCACCAAGATGTGTATCTCCGGCAGTAGATTTTACTTCAAAAATTCCATCTTCAATTGTCATAATAGTAACATCAAATGTTCCACCACCTAAATCGTAAATTAAAATATTTTTTTCTCCTTGTCCTTTTTTATCTAATCCATAAGCAATAGCTGCTGCTGTTGGTTCATTAATAATTCTCATTACATTTAAACCAGCAATTATTCCAGCATCTTTTGTAGCCTGTCTTTGAGCATCATTAAAATAAGCAGGAACAGTAATAACAGCATCTGTAACTGTTGAACCAAGGTATGCTTCAGCAATTTCTTTCATTTTAATTAAAACCATTGAAGAAATTTCTTCCGGTTGAAAAACTTTATCCTCACCTTTGTAATTAACCATAATTGCTGGCTTTCCGTCCTTATTGGGTATTACCTTATAAGGAAAATGTTTAATATCAGATTGGACTAATTCATCATTAAAATTGCGCCCAATTAATCTTTTTGCATCAAATACAGTATTTTCTGGATTTTGTGTACATTGTGATTTTGCTGCGTTTCCTAGAAGTCGCTCATTTTCATTAAAACCAACATAAGAAGGTGTAGTTCTATTTCCTTGATCATTCGCAATAATCTCAACATTATTATTTTGCCATACACCCACACAGCTATATGTAGTTCCCAAATCTATTCCTATACAATTAGTCATTGAATATACTATTTATGTAAAAAATATCTTTAAATATTTTTGACATAAATATAAAAAATGCAATTTATGAATATTATCAATAATATTGTATGCCTCTCGATTTAATAATATGTGTAATCCCTTTTCTTCTCATTTAAGACATAAGTTTATAAAGTGATTTTTTTAATACCTATAGCACATCAGTTACTATAATAATAATCGTTTTTATTTATTAATCTTTTATACCAAATTTTATTTACTGTTATTATACATTCTGTATAATTGATAAAAGAATAGATTTCATCTTGTATCTCTAGTGGCAAATTAAGTTTTTAATGAAATATTTCATATATATAAAATCTATTTAAATATTTTTTCAAATGTATAATATGGATGATTTTTTAAGTATGAATAAACTAGATAAACTAGATAAACCAGTCGATATATTTGTTTATACAGATGGTGCTTGTATACATAATGGAAAGCCTAAAGCAAAAGCCGGAATGGGTGTTTTTTTTGGATATAATGACCCAAGAAATATATCAAAAAAAGTCGAAGGTAAACAAACCAATAATACTGCTGAATTGGGTGCTGTTTTTGAAGCTTTATGTGCGATAACAGAAGAAATTAAAAATAACTATTTGATTTGTATAGTAACAGATTCTGAATATGTTATTAAATGTTGTACTACATATGGTAAAAAATGCAAATTGGACAATTGGAAAAAGGATATACCAAATAAAGATTTGGTGAAGACATTATTTACAGCATTTGATAATTATAATAATTTATCTCTTATGCATATTGATGCTCATACAGGAAAACAAGACAAGCATTCATTGGGTAACGAAGAAGCAGATACATTGGCTAATATGGCGATTGGACAAACATCTTGTCCTTATCAAAAAACAGAACCCAAGGCAAAAAAATGCTATTTAAAAGTAAAATATGAAGATAAAGATCAGGCAAAATCATATGGCGCAAAATGGGATCCATCTAAGAAAAAATGGTATTATATGTCTAATTTAAATAGTGATAAAATAGAATTGTTACAAAAATTTTCATAATTATATAATAATTTATAACATATTATATAATTTATTCGCCGTCACTATCATCAGATGTCTTTTCTTCTTTATTTTCATCATTTTTACAGTGTTTTTCCCATTCATCTACTTCTAATTTACACATAGTAGTTCCATTTTTTTCAGTTACACAATCACTCATTTGTTTTAATAACAATTCACAGTCAACTTCTTTTTCCTCTGTTTTTCCAAATAATGAAGCTAATAACCCTTTTTTTTCAGTTTGTTCTTCTACTACATTTTCTTTATCATTAACTACAACTTCACCGTTATATTGAGGGTCCTGGGGAACCTCTGTTTTATCATCTTCGCTTGACATTTATAAATATTACATATATTTATAAATTTAAAAAATTTTTTAGTCTACATCACTTAGATTATCTTCATTTTTGTTTATTGTTAATTCAGAAAATCCATGATCGGTATTTTTATCTAAAACAACATTCTCATTTTCAAAAAGTTCGCGCTTGATATCAGCAACGGATAATTCTTCGCGTTCACCTTTTGTATTAACGCTATATAAGTTACCTTGATTATCAATATTTTGAGATAATTTATTACCAGATTCAAGGGCTTTTTCTTTATTATCTTCAATTGCCTTTTCTTTTGTTTCTTTAATGCGTTTATCAAATTCAATTTTAGCTTTCTTTTCATTTTCTTCTTTTTCATGCATCAATTGATTTAACTCTTCTTCTAAATATTCAACTCTACCTGTTTTATACGCTTCTGGTTCCCAAGGCATCCATAATCCAACTTGTCCTACATATACATCATGATTAGGATCTAATTCGCGTAACATTTTACATCTTAGTTCTGCCTCTTGTTGATTAGGGAACACACCTCTAATTTTAATTCCTCTTGTTGATGTTTGATAAGCATTTATTGAAGAAAATTGTTCCTCTAATTTATCTTCATAATGATCGATAAAATTTCTATAATCTTCTGTTACTGATTCTGATTGTAATTTAGCTTTTTCAGAAATTACAAATTCTTTAAAGTCTTCACTTAAATTGTCAGAATTTAATTTGTATTTGAATGCTATGAAATTAATAAATTGTGTATATTTCTCCAATGATTTCTCAAAATCATAATTCTTTAGGAATTCTTGGAAAAAGAAATGTTCTTTTTCTTTTAAAATTTTTTCTGGAGAAATAAACGATAAGCACGCAAATTTTTGTCCAGCTATAGCTTTATCTTCATCTAATAAGTCCACATATTTAGGACTCTTTTTGTCATTAAAAACTTGTTCGGTATTCTCTTCCATTTATATTTTTTATTGACTATTTGTATTTAAGCTTTTTCAGATTATTTATATAAATCTTATTTTTTTTCTATTTATTTAATATAAATGGAAATGTTAGATTTTGGTGAACTCATTAAAAGAGCCGTAAAATACTTAGTTGAAGGTTTAATGGTTGCTTTAGCTGCCTATGCTATCCCCAAAAAAGCCTTAAATATGGATGAAGTTGCTTTAATTGCTTTAACCGCCGCCGCTACATTCTCAATATTAGATACATATGTACCAAGCATGGCCGTGTCTGCTCGTTCAGGTGCTGGTTTTGGTATTGGTGCCAACTTAGTTGGTTTCCCTGGCGGACTCTAATTAGTTAATTAAATAATAATATATTAAATAAATTCATTTAATATATTATATGAATTATTATAACTTGAATAACACACATATATTAAAACCAGCATTTGTTGAATATGTTAAAGATTTAACACATTTTTATATTAAGGAAGAATCATTATTACATGGATTAAATAACTGTAATAATAATTATAAAAATAAACCATTTATGATAATAAATTCCAAATGTGCGGGTAAAAATTTTTTATGTGTAAATGAAAAAATTAAAAATTATGATAAAATTGTCGAGGAAATTAATAAAATTTTGGAATTACATACAAAAAAAATTCAATTATCAAAAACAATAGTTGAAAATTATTATTAAGTATTATTATTAGTTGTACCACCCACCACCACTACCATGTAGTGATGATCCATATCGGCATCATATTCATCATCATATGTTAAGTGCTTAGCTCCTGCTCCCCAACATTGCCATACAATAATTGGGCTTATTGTATCAGGCATTATTTCGCTGATATCTTTAATATCATCTAAGATATTATTAAATAATATTTTATGTTCTGGTTTATAATATTTTTCATAATCATGATAATCAGCAATCATATCAACTAATTCACGCGGAATAAATTTCATATTTATATTCACTATTTTTTATTTTTAATTTTTATTAAAAATAAAATCAATTTTTATATATGCAAACTATTTTAAATAGTCGGAATAAATTCCCAATCTAAGTCTAGACATATATTTTTCCAAATTTCATCCTGTTCCATGCGTTTCTCTCTATCTTTTAACATTGGAAAATAGGATAAAAATTGTCGTTGATCTAATAATTCACATAATTTATAAACAGTATAATAATAATTTAAAAAATTTACTCTATCATCTGGACAAAATTTGGAATAAGGAGCTTGTATATCCATAAAAAGATTACATAATGTTTCTTCTAATTCTTGAGTCATTATAGGTGGCCGAATTCCTAGTTTATCTTTAATAAAAGGGATATGTTCGTAATATTTATTATAACCTAATTTTTTCAATATTTCTTTTGCTTTCTTATTGTTAATATTTTTTACATCAATTCTCTCCTTTTTAATTTGATTTTTAATATTTTCAATAACTTCCTCGGGAATTTGTGTTGATTCTTTTGCTTGAAATTGTGCAAGTATTTCTCTAAAATGATTTATTCTTTTATACGCATAAAAACATACCTCCTTGGGTGGTTCTTTATAAGATGGTTTATCATTTTCAACAATATATTTTAAAGAAACATGACATTTGTCACAAATTACAACTCCTTCATTTTCTACCGGAATAAGTTCTCCTTTATTGCAATTTTTACATACATTTGTATCATATACATAATTGCTAATATCATAATATTTCTCATTATTATTTATCATGTACTTTTGTAAATTACTACTTGAGATATCGCTATTATCATCATTTTTATCTTCTTTTTTTTTAAAAAATGAACTTAATATTGTAGTTTTATTTGTTCCTTCAGATATTTCTTTTTTATTTTCAAAATAATCAAAAATAAATTTTGAATTATTCAAAAAATAATTTTTTTTTTCATTTTCTAATGATTTTATTTTTTCTTTATAGTGTTTTATCTCATCTTTTAAATCTAATTTATCAGAAATATTTAGTTTTTCTGATTTTAATCTATTTTTAATATCTATTATTTTTTGTTTATATTGAGGTATTAATTCGGTTTCATTTGTATTAAATTTGTTTAATAATTCATCATGTTTATTGTCAAGTGTCACCAAACTTTTTGAGTTTGAAATTATTTTTTTGTTAGTTTTAGGCTTAAAATTTGGCATAGAAATTTATTGTTTTATATATTATTTAATTAATTTTTAATACGATTATTTTTTTTTAAATTAATATTAATTATTATTAATGGAAATTAATAATATAAAAATAAATTGTGATGAAAATATTTCTCTAGATTATGTAAAACTTCAGAAAATGGCATTTTTATACAATGCCCTTGAAGATGGATGGACGATAACAAAAAATGATAATAATCATTATGTTTTTAAAAAAAAACATGAAGGTAAAAAAGAAGTTTATCTAGATTCTTATCTACATAGATTTATGAAAGATAATTTTGATATAAATAAAATGATTTTAAATAATAATTCGAATTAAATGTAAAATCAAAAATTTTTTTTCTTTAGCAATATTATAATAAAAAATGGGAGGTGGTCTCATGCAACTCGTAGCCTATGGCGCTCAAGATGTTTATCTTACTGGTAATCCTCAAATTACTTTCTGGAAAGTGACCTATAGACGTCACACTAACTTCGCAATGGAATCTATTGAACAAACATTTAACGGACAAGCCGATTTCGGTCGTCGTGTCACTTGTACTATCTCAAGAAATGGTGATCTTGCTTACCGCACATACTTACAAGTAACTTTACCTGAAATTAACCAAGCCATGAAAAACACAAATACAGCCGGTGTTTTTGCCCGTTGGTTAGATTTCCCTGGACATCAACTTATCTCACAAGTTGAGGTTGAAATTGGTGGTCAACGCATTGACCGTCAATATGGTGACTGGATGCACATCTGGAACGAACTCACCATGTCTGCTGAACAACAAACTGGATATGAAGCCATGGTTGGTCACACCACACAATTAACTTACATCACAGATCCTTCATTCAACGAAGTTGATGGACCTTGTGAATCCAGCGCTCCTCGTCAAGTTTGCGCTCCCCGTAATGCTCTTCCTGAAACAACCTTATACATTCCTCTTCAATTCTGGTACTGCCGTAACCCTGGTCTTGCCCTTCCTTTAATCGCCCTTCAATACCACGAAGTCAAGATTAACCTTGATATCCGTCCTATTGATGAATGCTTATGGGCTGTCTCTAACTTAGACTGTTCCGGTACCCCTAAGGTCACAGCTGCTTATGCTCAATCATTAGTTGCTGCTTCCCTTTATGTTGATTATATCTTCCTTGATACCGATGAGCGTCGCAGAATGGCTCAAAACCCTCACGAGTACTTAATTGAACAACTTCAATTCACTGGTGATGAATCTGTTGGTTCTTCTTCTAACAAGATCAAACTCAACTTCAATCACCCTTGTAAAGAACTCATCTGGGTTGTCCAACCTGATGAAAATGTTGACTACTGTGCTTCCTTAGAATGTAACCAAGCTCTTTTCAACTTACTCGGTGCCCAACCATTCAATTATACCGATGCTCTTGATGCTCTTCCTCCTGCTATCCATGCTTTCGGAAGTAGCGAATCTGTTGCCAACAGTTCTGGTACTGGTTTCATCGATAACAATCTTTTCGAACAAGCTGGTGCTGCCACAGCTGCCGCTGAGGGTGCTGCCTGGGCTGGAGACCAAGCTCCCAACTTTGATGTTGCTGATAACAAAGTCACCGGTGTCTCTGATGCTGGAACATTCGTTCTTTCCGAAACTGCCCTCAACATGCACTGCTGGGGACAAAACCCTGTTGTTACTGCCAAGTTACAACTTAACGGTCAAGACAGATTCTCTGAACGCGAA
>Ga0115008_10004021_pt1 | contig 12187 bp, 10 predicted proteins | sample FraStrMetagenome_FD_87164 | JGI IMG/M metagenome (GOLD analysis project Ga0115008, IMG submission 87164) | Marine eukaryotic phytoplankton communities from Arctic Ocean - Fram Strait ARC3M Metagenome | ecosystem: Environmental > Aquatic > Marine > Oceanic | place: Fram Strait | collected...
CTCACCTGGCAACCCTGTCTGCACGTCTCGCGCGCGCGTGAACAGGGCTCCAGGCCCCAAATGACGTGTGAGTGTTAGAGTTGTTTGGTATTGCTAAAAATCAAACGAAGACCGACGAGGTCGAGGAAAACAGAAATTCCAGGGCAGCGCGATGATACTCCACTACCCCCGGACGAACATGACGTGACCAAACGCACATGAGTGGGCGGTGGGGGGGGTGAGGTTAGTACCCCTAGGGCCTTACGACGGTTACGCTTACCGACTGCACTCGCCACTCGAAGTGCTCCAAAAATCCGTCTCAAGATTTTTTTAGATATACGCACTCCCGCTCAGCTACCTGCGGCGCGCGCCCCCATCATCACCCCGCCCTGCGACTCCTCTAGGAAGGTGCGCTGCCTCTGCACGAGCGGAGCGGGCCACCGCCTGACATCCACCAGCCAGCCGCCCTCCTTGACGTCGCGATACTTTGCGCACCCCGTCGAGATCGCGTCGCAAGCGAACGACCACTCCTTGATCGCCTTCTCGCGATCGCCCCGGTCCCACGCGTCCGCGGCGAGCAGGACGTGCAGGTCCGTCAGGCCCGGGAAGCGGGTGACGACCTGCCTCGCCACCCTCACCGCCTCGTCGCGCCGGTCGAGCGCGTAGAGCGTCACGGCCTCGCCCGCCCGCGCGAAGGACGACTGCTCCACGTTCTTGTCCACGCGGGAAAAGATGGAGGACGCGCCGCGGTAGTCGGAGAGCGCGCCCTCGTAGTCGCCGACCTCTGCCCTGGCGCGCGCCCTGTAGGTCAGCGTGTAGGGGTTGACTCCGTCGCCCGCTCCGCCCCACAGGCTCACCGCCTTGTCGTAGTCGCTCAGGGCGCCACGCCAGTCTCGCAGCCCCTCGTTGGCGAGGCCGCGCTGCACGAATGCGTCCGGGTACTCGCGGTACGCGCCGAGCCCGTTGCTCTTCTCGCCCGTCGGTCTCATTAGGGCGATGGCCTCGTCGAGGTCGGCCTTGGCGGCCGAGAACTCTCGGTTGTCTGTCCGCACGCCCGCGCGCGCCACGAGCAGGCTGGTGATCTCCTCCACGCCGCGGTCCAGCCGTCGCCACTCCTCGATCGTCTGCGTAAAGAGGCGGTCTGCGAGCGGCAGGTCGCGCTGGTCGAACGCGGCGAACGCGCCCTTTGCCCTCGCGACGGCCTCCGAGCTCGGCTCTGCGGCGAAGGCTATCCCGTCTCGCTGCACACGCGCGCTGCCGAAGAGCGCGACGAGGCTGAGCGAGTGGCTGAGCGAGTGGGACAGCAGCGCGCGGCGGGAGGCGCCGGGTAGGCGCATTGTGTGCGACGAGAGTTGCTTTTCAACAAAAGAAATAAATACGAGCAAGCCAAGCCAAGGGAGGCCGAACACCGTAAAATTCTTCTCCTCGTCGTGCTTGTTCAAGAGTCAACTCCGCCGACGCATCGTGAGGGTGGGAACAACAACCTGGCCGAGTGCAAGCATTACACACCATGTGCCGGCCGGACCCCTTCCTCTCCGGCCCCATCCTCGCCGCCGTGCAGGCCGCCAGCATCTTTCCCGACTGCAAGACCTTTGTCGACCTCTCTCTGCTGGTGCCGCCTGCCGAGTGCTGGCGCCGCTGGGAGGAGCTATCGCAGCCGCCGTCGGAGGAGCAGCTGCGACGCTTCGTGGCCTCCGTCTTCTCGGCGGAGCCGGGCGAGGGCCAGCTCGAGCCGTGGTGGCCAGAGGACCACCAGCCTGCGCCGGCGCTCCTCTCGAGGCTGCCGGCCGGCGCCGTGCGCGAGTGGGCGTCGGCAGTCAACGGGCTGTGGCCGCTGCTCGGCCGACGGCTCTCCGCAGAGGCGGCGCGCCGGCCGGACAGGCACACGCTGCTCGAGCTGTCGCACGGCGTCATCGTCCCCGGCGGCCGCTTCCGAGAGGCGTACTACTGGGACTCGTACTGGGTGGTGCTCGGACTGCTCGCTGTGGACATGGACGCGACGGCGCGCGGCCTGGTCAGCAACCTGCTTGAGTGCGTGGCGAGGCACGGCTTCGTCCCAAACGGGCTGCGCAAGTACTACCTCAACCGCTCCCAGCCTCCCCTCCTCACCCAGATGGTCGCCGCCCTCCTCGCCCGCCTCGACGCGCCGCCCGAGAGAGAGAGGGAGGGAGCAGAGAGGGAGGGAGCAGAGAGGGAGGGGGCCGCTCCGGCGCTGCGGCTTCTCCGCGAGGCGCTGCCGGCGCTCGACGCGGAGTACGGGTGGTGGATGCGCACCGGCGACGGCCGCAGCGCGGTCCGGCTCGAGGCGGACGGCGTGCGAGCCGAGGCGCTGCTCAACCGCTACGATTAATTAATCTCTAATTAGAGTTTAATTAATCTCTAATTAACGCCGAGGCGCTGCTCAACCGCTACGTTGTCGCCGCCTCCGCGCCCCGGCCTGCGGAGCCGTGTCGCGGGGGCGAGGCTCCGCGACACGTGCGCGACGTGCCGGTGGCTGTGGTCTGTGTGGTCCGTAGGCCCGAGTCGTGGCGCGAGGACGAGGCCACCGCGGCGGGCTTGCCTCCGGCGGCACAGGCGCGGGCGTGGTCCGAGCTGGCGGCGTGCGCAGAGTCGGGCTGGGACTTCTCGTCTCGCTTCCTGGGCGGAGAGCTGGGCGGAGAGGGCGGCGGGGAGGGCTGCGGCAAGGCGGAGGAGGAGCCGCTGAGGTCGCTCCGCACCGCTGCGGTGCGTCGAGCCGAGCGGCGAGTGCTGACGAGTGGCGGATCTGCGCCCGCCCCTCGCGAGAGACCTCGCGAGAGAGTCGCCCCTCCGCGCCGCAGGTGCTGCCCGTCGAGCTGAACGCGATCCTGTGCAGAGGAGACGCGGAGGGACGGCCGCCGCGGCGACACCCTTCCGAGCGGCGCGCCCCGCCCTGTAGGCTGCGCAACGAGCTGACGCTGCAGCGGCTGCACGCGAGGCTGGCTCTCCTGCTCGCGAGGCAGGCCGGGGAGGTGTCCGGGGAGGGGGAAGGGGGGGGGGAGGAGGACGGGGAGGTGTCCGAGGCGGTCGAGGCGGCGGAGGCGGCGGCGCGGCGATATGCTCGCGCGGCGAGCGCGCGGCGCCAGGCGGTGGTCGGGAGGCGCTGCGGTGCGCGTGGTGTGGTTGCCGCAGAGCTGTGCGAGGTTGGAGTAGGCGATGGACGAGTGGATGTGGAGCGGCGAGACGGGGCGGTGGCACGACGTGGAGTGGGAGGGGCGGGGGCAGCTGCAGCAGGTCTCTGCGGCCTCCTTCACTCCGCTGTGGGCCTGCCAGCACTCTGCTGAGCGCGAGGCGGCGGCGGTGCAGTCGCTGCGGCGCAGCGGGCTTGTGCAGGAGGGCGGCGTGGCGACGACGCTCGTGGAGAGCGGCGAGCAGTGGGGCGGGCCAGCCGCGTGGCTTCGGAGCAGCACCGCTTCACGGCTTCAGCTGTGAATAGGCGAGCAGTGGGACTGGCCAAACGCGTGGCCGCCCCTGCAGCAGATGCTGGTCGAGGGCCTGGCGGGCTGCGAAGCAGACGGCGCAGCGGAGCTCGCCGAGGACCTCGCGCTGCGCTGGCTCCGCTCGAACCACCGCGGCTGGGCGCGCGACGGCGTGATGCGCGAAAAGTACGACGCGACACGGCCGGGCGAGAGTGGCGGCGGCGGCGAATACACGCCGCAGGTGGGTTTTGGATGGACAAACGGCGTGGCACTATGGCTGCTTGAGAGGTACGGCGACAGTTTTGCGCGATCCCTCACCGCACCCGCTAGCTCCGAGAAGTGTACCGCGATCGGTGATGGTGGGTAAAAAAAGTTTGGAGGCGCGAGGTTGTGCTTGTGTTTGGCCCCTCGAGAGATCGACATCAAAACTCAAACTTAAGCAAGCCGGGCCGATCGCGCTAGACTCACAGCATAAAAAGTGAGAGTTTTAGGTTTTAGGTAATGACTGCTCACTCACCACAAGATGCACGACTTGGGGACCTTGTACCGAGAGTCAGAGACGACACACGTACACTAAGATGTGTGGGGACGACGCCAAGGTCCCAAGCTTCTCTTTGAACGCGGTGTTGACGCACGCACGTCTCCAAGACCACGTCCCCCGGCTCGCGCGCTTGTTGTGCGAGGGGTTTGCACGATCCGTGAGCAGCCCCAGCCGCCAGCGGTATTTCACGCGATGAGGAGTCACGTGCGAAATGACGACGAGGCTCCCTGTGGCCCGTGGGTGAAGAACACATTTTCAGAGTGCACCAAAGGGCCGCTCTCTCGTCGTCGTGCGTTGCCATGCGCGGCGGGCTCAGCAAAGGTGATGGGAAGTTCGCGGGCTTGCACTGCCACAGGTCGCCCGCGGTACACGATCGCAAACAAGGACACCGTTGCTGTTGAAAAGAGCGCTGCGCGGGCACAGGATGCTAAAGACATGAAGCCAGGCGCCGCCACGCGGGGGGCGGCAGTACGCCGACTGGGGGGGGAGGATGTGGGGGATTCCCGAGAATCGAAGAAACCGCTCCGGCGGCCGTCCCTTAGTCTTCGAAAAAAAGAATCGGAGGACTTCTGACAGTCACGCGGGGTCCCAGGGGAGGCCAGCGCGACTACGCCTCTATGGACCACAGGACTATTCACCCGCAACAAACAATCATTGATGAGGTGTGTCATGTACGCCTACTACCCCGCACGAAAAAGAATTAGTGCCAGCGTCAGTCCCGTGCCAGCGGTGCAAAAAAAAGAAAGCGGAAATTTCATCAGGCTGCTTTTACGACTGCGACGCGAACGCACGTTTTCATCCAGTCGCGAGTCGCCTCTCTCTGACTCGGATTTGTGCTGACGATGGGCGCGATTGCTGATCATTTCGCCACCTGGACCGCCGCAGGGCTGTTTGTACGGCTGTGCTGCGTGTTCTCCTTTGTCTGGATCGTCATAACCACCTTTGCGCCGACACCGTACGGCCTGTTGGAATACCGCAACTCGACGGCAGATGGAGGCACATACGGCATAGGAGGATGGGGCCTATGCCCCCGCGAGACTGTGTGTGCGGAGGAGTGGTACACTATCGCGCTGCTCGCCGTGTCGCGATCGAGCGCCTACCTCAACTACCCGATGATGATGCTCCTTTTCCTCTCAAAGACAAACCATCTGCGAACGCTCCTGCAACAAACCTACCTCTCCATCTACATCCCATTCTACGATCTGCACGCGATCCACACCCTCGCGGGCCACATCGTAGCGCTGGACTACTCCCTCCACTCGGTCTGCCACATTGTCCGCTGGGCGCTGCAGGGCAACGCCAAACTGCTGCTCACGCACCAAACGGGCGTGAGCGGCCTACTCTGCTTTGTGCTGATTCCCGTCATCACGGTCCCCCTGTCGGTGGCGTACATCAAGAAGCGCATGGCGTGGGAGTGGCGCAAGGGCCTGCACTACCTCTCCATCGTGTGGGGCATCACGATCTGCTTCCATGCGCCGCTCATGGACATCGCCTGGTTGATGGGCGTCCCGGTCGGCATGTACCTAGCCGACATGCTTATTGGCTCGGTCTGGCGCACCTACCGCGTCGACACGTCCATCTTCTACCGGCTCGAAAACGGCGTCGAGCTCACCTTTGAGCACCCGCCCGGCTTTCACTTTCAAGGCGCGGGCTACGTCCTCGTCTGCCTTCCCTGGATCTCGCAGTACCAGTCGATGCCCTAGATGCATACAAATCGCCGTATTCACAGCAGCGCTCGACGAGACGCGTACTCAACCGTATTCAACTGCACTCGCTGTACTCGTAGGTGGCACGCCTTCTCGCTTTTCGCCCACAGCACCAAGCCCAACCACGCGTGCGTGTGCATGTCCGCGGTCGGCGACTGGACCAAGTCGCTCCACGCTCACGTGCAGGAGCCGACGCGCCGTCCGGCGTGGATCAGTGGCCCCTTCGCGTCGCCCTACTCGACGGCTGGCGAGTATGATAACCTGATCCTCGTCGCGTCGGGGATCGGGATCACGCCCGCCCTCTCGCTAATCACGACCTACAAGGAGAAGCGGCGCGTCAACCTCATCTGGTCGTGCCGCGACGCCTCCCTCGTCGAGTTTTACCTCGACAAGTGCCAGTTCAGCACGGACGGGTGGACTCTTATTTACTACACTGGCAAGCGGCAGCTCGAGCTCCCGCGCGCGCTGCCGCCGACCGTGCTGATCTTCAACGGGCGGCCCGACCTGCAGAACATCGTCCAAGAGATGATCGTCGGCGTCGAGACGGGCGGCGGCCTGCCTGAGGACCTGCTCCTCGATGCTGAGAAGCTCGAGGCGGACCTGCTCGTGCACGCCTACCAGCGCGCCATCCGAAAGGCGAACGAGCGAACGAGCGACCACCTGACGCTGCCGATTCACGACCTCGGAGCGGCGGCGCCGCCGCCGCCCCCGCCGCTGCCGCCCACGCCCTCCGTTCCTCGCAAGCAGCGGAGTCAGCTGCATGACGACCACGCCTCGATGCGGTCGGAGCTCCCCAGCGTCAAAGAGGACGAGGTGGTGCTGGACGTCAAGTCCAGCCGATCGACATCGCCGTACCGCAAAACCGCCGGTCTGCCCACCACGTCGTCTGAACGGTCGTCGTCGCCCTACAAAGGGAACCGCGACTCCTTCTCGCGACGGCTGAGCCTCGAGGCGTTCGACGACGGGATCAAAGACATGGTGAAGCGCGTGGCGAACTCGCTGACTTCCCGAGGGAGCGCTGCGGAGCGGCGGAGCGTCGCTCCACGGGCCTCCATAGGGTCGACGGAGTCCAAGATGTCCGCGTGGGAGGGATCATCGCACCCGGGCGAGCTGATGAGCCGACGCTCGATGGAGAGAGAAATCATGACGAAGGTCAAGCACGAGCGTGCGTCGGTCGGTGACCGCCGCTCGCAGGCGCAATCCCGCTTTAGCCAGGCGGGAAGCGCGCCCAGGCCTCCAAAACCCGAGGAGAAGGGGAAGAGACAGGGATCCTTCGTCGAGCGGATCGGGCAAGCGCGACTCGCCACCTGGCAGATGCTCTACTGTGGCGGCAGCCAGCCGGTGGTCGACGCTCTGCGCGGCATCGAGCGAGACTTCCGCGTGCAGCTGCGGACGGAGAAGTTCGACTGGTGACCCCACCACCATCCAGCATCCAGCATCTCCTCCGTCAAGAGAAGGGTACTTCTAGGACGTAGGAGGATGCGCACATCGGTACAGCGCGTATATGCTCCTCAGCCTCAGCCGAAGGAGCTGACGTTTTGTGGCGAGACGTGTCTAGTGTCACAGACAACACGATTGCGTCTCTCGACGTCTCGTGCATGTTGCATCTCATCTCTCTCGACTGAGTCTTGACGCTCTTCACGTTCCCAAGAGGCTCTTGAGTCTTGTTGTATGTTGACCTCTCTCACACTCTTGTCACTACTGCGCGAGTGCGGCGTGCGGGCCCCCGGCGCCGCGCGCCCCGTTGGGTTGATGGTTTTTTGTGCACGCGCGGACGCACCCGCAGGCTGAGCGAAAAATCCCATTGGACACACACACTCACACGCGCGCGCCCCGCCGCCGCCGACCACACACACACGCACATGCACATGCATGCATGCATGCACAGACACACAGCCCCTTCCCCTTCAAGACCTCAAAGGACGAGGACATACGCAGGCCGCACCCGGTGGTGCGGTGGACGGTGTGAGCGCCTGGCCGCCTGCGCGAGAGGGACACAACAATGAACATATGAGGACAATGCACTCGTGTCTTCCGTGCTAGTCTCGGACACGCCTCGAGATGCTGGAGTGACGTCCAGTTGGGGCTGGCGACCAGCCAAGCAGCGATGTCGGCGTATTCAAAGAGGTCTGAGACCTCCTCGGCGCTAGCCGCTACGCCTAGACGGCGCTCTCGGGCGTGCCGCGGCGCGGGAGGCGCCATAGGCGATCGCGAGAGCCTAGCGCGCGCGCGCGCACACACCACACAAGACAAGGATGACCGCGGGGCGTATCCAGTGCATTTTTTTTTGCTTCAGAGAGAACGACCATTGACCGCGCGATAATGTGTGACTCTCTCCGTTGCGCTCAGACGTCGAGGGCCCAGACTCGAGCGGTGTTGTCGTCCGAGCCGCTGACGAGGTAGGCGCCCGCCTCCGGGTAGCCGACGGCCAGGCAGAGCACCGCGTCGGTGTGGCCGGTCAGGGTGTTGAGGCATGCGCCGGAGCGGGCGTCCCACAGCCGCACCTCCTTTGAGACGGTGCAGCTGAAGACGAGCGGAGAGCCGCGCCGCCACACCGCCTCGATGACGCCCGCCCCGTGGAGGCAGGTGTGGCGCAGGCCGTAGGTGTTGAGGTCCCAGATGCAGAGCTTGCCGTCCATGCCTCCGGTGGCGGCGAGCGGCATGCACTCGCAGAAGGAGGCCGCCTCGACAGAGTCCTCGTGCGCGGGCAGCGAGGCGAGCAGCTTGCCGCTCTCGGCGTGCGCACTGGGGCAGAGGGAGGGGCGGGGTGAGGCGGCGGGGCGAGGCGCGATGGCGGGGGGCGCGGGTGCGGCGCGGGCTGGTGCGGTGCACATCTTGACGGCCCCCGACTCGACGCCGAAGAGGTAGACGGCTTGGGACGGGTGCGGCGCCAGGCAGGTGACCGCCTCTGGCTCGTGCGGCGGGGAGGCGTGCGTGCAGTGCTCGACGGTGCCGGCGCGAGGGTTCCACAGCCGGATGGTGCCGTCCTCGGAGGCGGTGATGACGGAGCGGCCGCCGTTTGCGAACCCACCGTACGAGACGGACGCGGAGTGCGCAGAGAAGATTTGCATCACCGACCCCTCGGGCACCTTCCACATCCACGCGGTGGCGTCCTCGCTACCCGCGAGGAGGACGTGGCCGCGCGCGTGCCAGCACACCCAGTTGATGCCCTGCGTCGGGCCCTCGAGCAGCACCACCAGCGAGCCGTCCGCCGCCCACACACGCACCGCGCCGTCGAGGCCGCCCGTCGCCAGGTACGAGCCGTCGGCGCTGAAGCCGACCGAGCTGACCGAGTCGGTGTGGCCGCGCAGCGCGGCCATGGGCGCCTCTGAGCCGAGCCGCCAGAGGTGGGCCACGTCGTCGCCGCCGCCGGTGGCGAACACGTGAGGCTGGGCAGGGTTCACCGCGACCGCAAACACCGCCGAGGTGTGCGCCCGGAGGCACTGCACGCTGAGGTCCTCGACCGGCTCGCTGGGCGCGGCAGCATCGGCCGACGCGCCGGCCGCACCCGCCTTGTCCTGGCCGTAGTCCTCCATCGCCATCTCCTCCATCTCGTCCCCTGAGCCCATGACGGAGCCGTCGCCGAGCTCCGACTCCTCGTCCGGCGGCGGCACGTCGTCCGGACCGAGGTCGATCTCCTCGGTCACCTGGAGGTCGTCGAGCATCGCAACCTCGTTGAGGTCGCCGACGACCGAGTCCGTGTCGCGCGGCTCTAAGTCGGTCATCGCGGAGGAGGAGGCGCTGTTCTCTACCATATAATGTATCCACGAGAGCCTCGTGGTCGTCGGCGCGAGGGAGAAAGCCATAAGCCAACGCACTCTCTGCATGACGGCTAGCACCACACTCCTCTCCTTAAAATCCCTGTGTGGTGGCGGCGTGCCGTCCTCCCATCCCTCCACTTGTCTCGTTCCTTTCTTTCTTTCTTTTCTCTCACATGACAAGCAAGCGATCCCACGAGCGATTGTGGGGACTAACTACATGATCCGTACGTGAAGGGTGGGGGGGGCCGTCCGCGGAGCTAGGCGGTACGGGCGCCCTCCACTGCGGCTGAGCGCAAGAAGCCGTCCGTCGCCGTTTGCTTGTTCGAGAGAGAATTCTCTTCTCTCTTGTTCGTGACCCAGTTGGTGCGCATCTTGCGCGCCTGCTTGTTGATGTTCCTCTCGGCGTCGCCCGCCACCGCCGCCATGGAGATCTGCTGCGTGTGGTGGACGACGAAGGAAAAAAGCAAAGCACTGGGGTGCGAGGTCCGTTTTGAAAAGAAGAAAAAAGTCACATTGTAGGCAAACGACACGTGCCTTCATCACAAGCATCTAGGCCGGGCACCCACTGAAGCTAGCCGCACCTTACTGTCATCCCATCCCTGCCTCTCACGCTACGCCACGACCATCACGCTCGATGTTGCCCGAGCACAAAACGCGCCGCGAGCAGCTCGAGACGAGCCTGCTGCACTCGGGCCGCCACCGCCAGCCCGCGGCGAGCCTGCTGCTCTCGGGAGGCACACTCAAGACCTCGCCGCTCGCGCGTCTCCCGCAGAACCTCTCCACCGAAGCCCTCCAGCACCTCGGCGTCAAGAAAGCGCAGCAAACGGCAGAAAAACCGAGGCGGCGGCGCGCTCGCTCCAATGATATCAGCGGCAGCATCGCCGCCCTCGGTGCCGCCGATCTATCTCACGGCTGGCGGGCGGCGGCGGCGGCACGGCTGCGCTCCGGCTCCGGCTCTGCTCCCGCGCCGCTCGACGGCGGCGGCCCGACGGCAAACCAGTTCTCGCTCTCCGTGGCCGGCGTCCTGATCGGTGCGGGGCTGCTGGGTCTCCCGTACGCAATGGGCCAGTCCGGCTGGGGCGGGCTGCTGATCATTGTCGCCGCGACTCTCGCCACCTGCACGACGGCAAAGCAGCTCATCTGGTCCTTCGACACGGTCAACGAGCGGTGGGCTCTCTCGGGCGAGGGTCGGCCCGTCCGCTCGTACGATGAGCTCGCGACCGCCGTCGGTGGGCCGCTCGCCGGAGCGGCCGTGCGCCTCCTGCTCGTGGTCGAGTGTTTCGGTGCGATGGTCTCCTTCATTGTGCTGCACATCTCGAGCTGGCCGGTCGTCTTGGCGGGGCTGCTTCCCAGCGACAGCAAGGTCCTTGTTGCCGTCGCGCTCTGCCTGGCGGTGGCACCGACAACGCTGCTGCGGCCTGCGCACCTGTCGGTCTTCGCGCCGGTCGGCCTCTTCGCGTCGCTCGTCCTCTTCTCCGCCGCCCTGGTCACGCCACTCGTCGAGGAGGGCAGCCCCGTCGAGGAGGGCAGCCCGTGCCCCGCCCTCGGCGACGGCGGCGGCACAGCGGCCATGCGCCACGACGTCTTCAACCCGCAGGGCCTGGGCGTCAGCGTCGGCGTAGTCCTCTTCTGCTTCGCGGGCCACTCCACCTTCCCCGACCTCTATCAGCAGATGCCGGCGAGTGAGAGGGCGCACTTCAGCTCCGCCTTCGACAGAGGCTTCGCCATCGCCGGCGTCGCGTACCTCCTCTTCGCCGCGGCGGGCTACTCGTCCTTTGGCTCGTGCTCCGCCGGCGCCGTCACCTTCAACCTCATGCACGCGAACTCCGCCGTCGGCCGCGCCGCCGCCGTCTCCGTCCTCGTCTCCACCTTCACCATCATCCCGATCCAGTTCTACGTCGTGTACCGCATCCTCTCCGAGATCCAGTTCTACAGCCGGCGAGCCAGTCCCGACCAGCATGCAGACCGCGCCAGCGACAACCGCGCCAGCGACAACGGCAAGGGGGGCGTCGACTGGCCGCTGGAGCCGGACAGTAAAGGGAGCAGCCCCTGCGTCAGCCTCGACAGCCTCGTGGGCCGCCTCCTCCTCCTCGCCGCCGCCGGGCTGCTGGCGGCCTCCATCCCCAACTTCCCATTTGTCATCGCGCTCATCGGCTCCTTCACGACCATGCTAATCTCGTTCATCGCCCCCCCGCTCCTCTACGTCGGCGCGCACGGCCGGTCGCTCGGGTGGCGCTCCCTCTCCCTCAACGCTCTGCTAGTTCTGACCGGCGTGGCGGGCATGGTGGCTGGGGTGCGAAACGCGTTCCTTTCCCTCGAATGAGGCAGCGGCGCCGGGGGTTGTGCATGTGGGGACATATCGGATTAACAACATATGACTCCCCGCGAAGCACGTCACACCATGAACATGTAGCATGTCACATGCACATGCGCATGTGTACATGTGTATGTGTATGTGTATGTGTGGATGTGCATGTGCATGTGCATGCACATGCGCATGTGCATGTGCATGTCACACACACAAAATGCGCACACACCGCGCGCTAGTCTTGAGAGAGAGAGACGTAGAGCTCTGTTTAAGCTTTTTGAATGTTAATTGCGCTAGTGTCAGCCAACCATGGCGCAACCAAAGTCAGCTTCGAACATGCGCTAGTGTTGGCTGAAATCCTTAACGTTGTTCAAGTGTTCACCCCAGCCCAAGCTGCCTACTGTTTGTTACTGTTGTTACTGTTGTTCAGCGGTCAGCAAGCAGAAATGCCAAAA
>Ga0115008_10004022_pt1 | contig 12186 bp, 9 predicted proteins | sample FraStrMetagenome_FD_87164 | JGI IMG/M metagenome (GOLD analysis project Ga0115008, IMG submission 87164) | Marine eukaryotic phytoplankton communities from Arctic Ocean - Fram Strait ARC3M Metagenome | ecosystem: Environmental > Aquatic > Marine > Oceanic | place: Fram Strait | collected 2012-06-18
AAAATAAAAAGAAACGTACTCGACGTGTTTCCAAAGCACCCCCATGTCTTCCTCGTGCATGCAGATCGCCTTCTTGGTGACGTACGGCGTACCTTTCGAGTCGCAGAGCACCGCGTCGAAGTACTTGATGTGGCCGAGGCAGTCGCACCCGAGCTCCAACGAATCGGCGCAGTACCCCAGCCCGTAGTCGCCCACGTCGAAGGCGCACTTGCGCTCAAACGGAGGGTTCGGATCCGCGTAAGGCACCGCCATCTCGACGAGACTGGCGCGTCGCATGACGGACCTGCCCTCGAACGTCGCGTCGTGAATCACGAGCCCCTCGCGGTAGTTGAAACCCAGGCGCATCGACCACTTGTCCCAGTCGACGACGCGGCCTTCGGTGACCACAAAGTTGGGCCCCGCGGGTTGCGTGACGTCGAGCGGCTTCATCGGCGTTCGGTGTTTGGTCGGGAGGTACGCGTTGGTCTCCAGCGACGCGCGGTGGTAGTTGACGTTGGTCTTGAACCCGATCTTGGGAGGCGTCGCACCGGGCTGCTTGCTGACGCTGATCACCTTCCGTGCGTGTAGGTCCACCACCGGGAGTAAGTCGACGGGTTTGGCGTATTGGTTATCAGCCTCGTCGTTCCGCCAGTAGAGGAAGCATTGGATGAGCCGGGCGGCTCGTCCGTCGGGCCGCCACTTGAGGGGCTCGAAGTCCGGGGTGGCGACGTGCACGCTCCACGGGTCGCAGACGAGGCAAGTGTCGAAATCGGCCGGGTCCACGCCGTAGCGCTCGGCGAGCTCGGCGCAGACGGCGTCGTCCGCCTTGACGATCTCCTCGGCGAGGAAGCAATCATCGGGGGAGAACAGTGGCTGGCATCCTTCCGGGACTGCGCTCTTGGACGCCACCGAGGCGCCATCTTCGCCGAGGTTGACCACGAATACGTACGCGTCCATCTTCGGCACGATCGTCGCGATGACCTCCGCCTGGCGTGCAGGGACGGGTCCTTCGCCGGCGAGGTATGCTCTCATCGCAGCCTTGGGTGGTTCCGCCAGTGTGACGTAAGAGAAGCGAATCTCGTGTGATTCGTCGACGTCTTCGGACGTGGAGAGCAGGTCAGATTTGACGGTGGACGCGGCGGCGGTCATCTCGGCGGCGGTGAGATCATCGAGGGGATGAGTGGGGGTCTTCATCGCGACGTTTTTGGTCTGGATACGGGTCCGGTGTGCGGTGCGTTGGTGCGATGCGACGTAAAACTTCGGGTTTTTGAGATCTAAACGTGTGAACGCCTTTTCGGTGTGCCTTTTCGTTACGAAAAGGCGCCAAACGGAGAAGGGTCGGGAGAATTTTGGAATAAAACGGTCGGTATCGTATGGGCATTTATACTGACCGGGTTCTTCGAATTCTCGTCGGTAGGATCGGGCCTCACTCGCACCGGCGCCGTTGTCCGAATCCACTCGGCACCTCCTCCGTCCTTCACAACAAACTTTCGTCATCACAGCACACGGCGGGGCGGTGGTGCGGTACCCACCGCGGAGGGGTAGGGTTCGGTCGACGGCATCTGGAGATGGGTAAACGGTCGATACCCCAGTCGCGGCTTCGCCTCGCGTGGCTCGACTCCGCGCTCATCGTCGCCAAGCTGCTCGGGGCGGACGGCAGCCAGAGAGGGGGCGCCTCCATCAAGACGCTCACCCTCCGCGACGACGTGCGGCTGAAGCGGCCGACGCACGCGCTGGTGTGCGAGACTCTGAAGCACGTGCCCATCACCAGGCTCGCGCTGGAGCGTGCGGGGGTGGCCATCGCGCCGGACGGACTCGAGAGGAGGAACACTTCGAGGGACGCCGACGGGGCCGATGGGCATGACGCCGCCGCCGCCGACGGATTCTACGCGAGACTCGGCGCCTCGATGGAGGTCGACGAGCCCAGGGTGCCCAGGTCGCTGGCGCTCGTGCTCGCGTACGAGCTTCTCTTCGGCGCGGGGATCGAGGAAGAACACCAACACGCGGGCTCGAACACCGGGAAGAAGAGAAGCGGTCAATCGACGCAGCAGCCATGGGAGGAACGGGCGATGCTCCGCGCGGACAAGGCACTGCGCAAGGCGCTGAGATCCATCTTGAAGGAGAACGGCGCCAAGGACGCGGAGGGGTATTTACTGTCGCAACCCGGCGGGTCGGCCCTGGCGGCGGTCCCCGCGCACAGCCGCCACGTACGCGTGAACACTCTGAAGCTGTCCACCGACGAGGCGGCGCGCAGGTTGGCGAGCTACGTGCCGCGACGGGACCCGCACATCAGTGACTTGTTAGTCTTCAAACCGGGCACCGACCTCCACGACCACCCGATGGTCCGTGACGGCGAGATTGTCCTGCAGGGCAAGGCGAGCTGCCTGCCCGCGGCGGCGCTCGAGCCGCGTGTTGGGTGGGAGGTCATGGACTGCTGCGCGGCGCCGGGGAACAAGACGACGCACCTCGCGGCGCTCGTCGGAAAAAGCGGAAAAGTCAAAGCCTTCGACGCCGATCGAGTTCGACTCAAGCGCCTGAGGGCCAACGCGGAGTGCACCGGGTCCAGCGCGATCGTCGAGGCGAAGTGCGCGGATTTCTTGAAACTGGACCCGCACGACCCGACGTACGCGGGAGTGAGGGCGGTGCTGTTGGATCCGTCGTGTTCGGGCAGCGGCACGGCGGGGACGCGCGGGGACTACCTCATAGCCGCCGCGCGGGGCGAGGTGGTCGGCGATATGGGTGCCGACGGGGGTGCCGACACAGCTGTGCACGGGCACCACCTGCGTCCGGACGCGCGCGTGGACGCGTTGGCGGAGTTCCAGCTCAAGTGTTTGCTCCACGCGCTCACGTTCCCGGCGGCGGAGCGGCTCAGCTACAGCACGTGCAGCGTCCACGAAGTTGAAAACGAAGGAGTGGTTAAACGCGCGCTTCCCCGGGCGACGGAGCTGGGGTGGAAACTGCACGGGGCCATGCCGGGGTGGCCGAGGCGGGGGGTGGAGGGTGCCGTCGCGGGTGCCGAGTGCCTCATCCGCGCGGACCAGTTCGAGGATGACATGGAGGGCTTCTTCGTCGCCGTCTTTGTCCGAGACGAAAAGAAAATTGGAAAAGACGCGAGAGCCGCTCGCGACGCGGCGGAACGATCGAGGCGCGCGGCGGAGGAGGAGGCGGCGCGGGAGAAGGAGGCGAAACGCGCGAGGGCTCGGGGCGAGGACGGGGTGCGCGCGGTGCTGAAAAAGTCCAAGAAGAAGGGCGGGAAACCCTCCGCGCTCTTCCGGTGAGTCACCGGATAAATTAATTTGCGTTTAAATTAATTCGCACATCGGCGGCGGGCTAGCTAACACTCAGACAACTCTCTCTCTCTCCTCTTCAACGCACGCGTTCACGCCTCGACCTTCTCGGCCACCTTCTCGTCCTCCCAGGTGAGCGCCTCCTTGACGTACTTGACGGTGAGGGCTGTGGACACCAGCGCGACTCCGCCGGCTCCCGCCTGCCACGGGAAGGCTCCGTCGCCGTAGCCGATACCTCGCGCCATGGTGGCCGCGGCGAGCGGGATGGATCCGATGGCGAGTAACTCGCCGTTGACGATCTTCTGCATCCGCGCGCTGAGCTTCTCACCGATGACGGATGAGTTTTCTTCGCCTTGTGCCTTCTTCGCCGCCATCTGGACGATCTTGATGGTGTTGAAGAGGGAGGAGCTGCCCATGACGGCGAAGAGGCCCATCTTGACCCAGAAGATGGGCTCGTGGGCGTAGAAGTCCCAGCCCTTGCCGAACTGGGTGACGCGGAGGTACCCGGTGTACAGCACTAAGACACCCGCGATGCCGTAGACGGAGTCGGCGATGACGAGCTTCTGCGCCTCGTCCTCGGTCATCTCCGGCTTGATGAGCCACTTCTCCGTAGTCAGGGTGGCGACGACGAGCACGAGGCCGAGGTAGTGGCCGTAGGCGGCGAACGCGGACGCGAGTGGGTCGACCGCCGCCTGCGCAGCCTCGGGCATCGCGAAGAAGGTGAGCGCGGCGAGCGCGGAGGTGGCGGGCACCGCGGACACCTCGAGCGCCGCGCGATCGGCATCGCGCTTGTTCGTGGAGGCCTTCACGCCGGCGGGGCGGGCGACCGCGAGTACAGGGGTCACCGCCGCTGTGCGGGAGGTGCGCACGCCGCGGACGGCACGCGCGGGGAGCGCGAGGGCGGGGGTGCGGAGGCAGACGACGGAGGACATCGTGTGCGATGCGTCTTCGGGAGTGAGTGGCGCGGATGAGGAGACGTCATCATCGGGTTTGGATAAAGTTCTCACCGGAAAGTTCAGGTCCGAAACGGCGTGCCATCCACCGAATTAGCTCCAAATTTGACTCACGTGCAACATACATTTGTCCTTGAAGCGAGCTATTCGCTCATTTCTAATTTCTTCGTATGAGCAAATTGTTTCGGAGTTTCAGCGGACTCCGCCGACTCACACCGCCGACACGCCACCACACTTCACGCCGCTCTCCACACCAACTGACGCGGAAGAACACCATGCCGGGCTACAAAGCAGCCCCGAAGAAGCGCAAGCCCAAGCCTAAGATGAGCACCCAGACGCCGATATTCGGCAGCATCGAGGACGGCGACGCGGAGGAGTTCGCGGCGTGCCTCGCGCAGAACCCCGAGTGCATCAAGGAGACGAACAAGAACGGGTGGACGCCGCTGCACCAGGCGGCGTTCAGCGGCGAGCTGGCCATGCTGAACACGCTCGTGGAGAAGGGCCTCGACGTGAACGCGGTGTGCAAAGACGGGGACACGCCGGTGCACTACGCGGCGTGCCAGGGGGAGAAGGAGTGCGTCGAGGCGCTCGCGGCGGCGGGGGCGGATCTCACGATCAAGGACAACGACGGCGAGACTCCGTACAAGGTGGCGCACAAGAGCGTGAAGAAACTCATCAAGGATCTAATCGCCAAGGCGCAGGGTGACTCGGGGGAGGTGGAGGAGGCGGCGGACGCGATGGCCGCGGCGAAGCTCGAGGATTGAGAGAGTATGTCGTTGTTGTTGTTCACAAAAAAATGTCACTCGTCGTCGTTCATTCGTTCATTTGTTCTCACGCGGCGGTGGGCATCGCGCGGCGGGGGCCGGCGCGCGAACCCACACGCACCGCGTCCACCTTCCGATCGATCGCCGCCGCGGCAGGAGGCTTCCACTCCCCGCCGGCGATGGCCTCGCCGTTGATGAACCTTCGGAGCATCTCCACCGCGTTCCGCGGCTGATCCATCGGTACCATGTGACCGCTCTCCGAAACCTTGACAAACGAGAGCGAGCCTTCAAGTTCGGTGACGTCGCCGGCGGTGGTTCCGTCCACGACGAACGGTTGAGGCATCGCGGCGTTGAAGGCCGCACGACCGCTCCACTCCATCGCCTTCACCCACCGGTGGTTGCCCAGCCAGTTGCAGATGAAATCGTTCTCCCCGGCGTAGATCATCACGCGAAGGCCGCTCTCAAGCATGGGCGGAATGGTGGGCTCCAGGTTACGCATCCAATCAGCCATCATGTCCTCGTGCACCTTACCGCTGCACATCTCCCACTTTCGGTCGCCGACGCCGAGGGAGGAACGAACCGCCGGGTCGTTCAGAAACTTCTGAGCGAGCGAAAAGTCGTAACACAGCGACCCGACGCACTTCTTGTGAACGTCGTAGATGTTCAAGTTCCCTGTAATAAGAGATGAACAAAGGTGGAGCCGTCAGTCTAAGAGTTAAGTGTTCATCGCCCTTACGAGATGTAAGAGTTGAAATGAACGCACCGGCGACGGCCATGAGGCCGCTCGGGATCGTCTGGCAGATTGCCACGGCTGTCATACACGCCGTTTTCTTGGCGTCTGGTTCGGGGCTCGGCCCGTCCGGGTCCACGCCGCCGCCGCACCGCTTGATCGCAGCCTTGCACGCGGGGTACACGGTCCTCGCCGCGCTCGCCGCCATCGGGCCCACCATGTCCTGTCCCAGCGCGTAGTCCGCGTAGGCTCCGTATTGAATCTCCGGCTTGGTCAGGCCGTTGCCGACGGCTAAGCCTTTGAGCTTCAGACCGGTGAACTCGCCGGACTGCGTCGCGCGGAACACCTTGTAGGCAACCGCCGGTACGTAGTGGCCCGCGTAGGACTCGCCCGTGATGTAGAAGTCGTTGCCCTCAAGTTCCGGATGCGCCTGGACAAACTCGGCGAGGAATTGGATCATGTCGTCCGCCACCTTGGCCTCGTCGTGGACCGCGTCTGATGGGTCGTCGCTGTATGAAAAGCCGGTGTTGATGGGCTGGTCGACGTACACGAGGTTGCTGACGGTGTCCCAGCCGTGCTGCGTGACGGCGAGCTTGAGTTCGGGGGTGATACGGTACGGGCCGTTCTCGTAAAAGACTGCGAGTTCGCTGGAGCATCCGGGTCCGCCCGTCATCCAGAGCACCACCGGGTCCTTCGACGGCGTGGTGGATCTGGACTTGAAGTAAAAGTAGAACATTTCCGCGGACTTGGTCCGGTTGAGCTTGAAGTACCCGGACGAGTGCTCGAACGGGGTGGGCTCGCCGGGAGATGAGGCGAGGAGGCTCTTCAGATTGAGGGGCTTCTCCACGATTCGTGCCGTGAGACGAGTCGCGCCCTCGCCCATGCGACGCAGGGTTTGGTCCGTATCGTCGCCCGCGAAGACGCTGCCCGCCGCCGCGGATGCGACCGCGGCGAGCGCAAGGGTCGCCACGAGGTATCGGCGCATCATCGGGAGAGAGTCGGGTGCCGAGAGTGCGAGTTCGAAATGAAATGACGTGTCCGAAAAGCCCGGGAGAGAATCGACTGCTCGACTGCTCGATTCTATCGATTGAAGATTCGCCAACCGTGACACAACAATCACGCGCGCAAAATGCCCGCCACCGTCCTCGCCGTCACCCTCCGCCCCACGGCCGCGCCCCGCGTGGCCCGCCGCCAGGCTAAGCTCTCCCGTTCATCGTCCGTCCGCGTGCACGGCAAAAAGTCGGGCGAGATCCACGAGGAGCTCAAGACGAAGTTCACCACCGGCGGGGGTGGGTACAAAGGGTTCTGCGACTACGCTGAAATTCGGGACGCCATCAAGGAGTGCGACGGCCTGGACGGGGACCGCCTCGAGGCGTGCTACGCCCAGTTCGGCTGCGACATCGACCAGGTGACCGACCACTACGCCAAAGCGGCGGGAATCGAAAAGAAGAAGGATGCCAAGAAGTGACGCGCCGGCGGTGGCACGCCCGTCGATCGTCCCTCGGGAGTAACTTTAGAAAATATCTGACTCAGCAGAGTGCTTACTGTATCTGTCGCCAGACGGGCGCTCTCGTCGGATGCGTTGTGAGAGGATGTAAGCGTGTGAGTCAACAGACACCTAGCTAGTTCCCGTCGCCCTCATCTACGCTCTTGATGACGTCCTCGTCGAACGCCACCTTGGTGATGACGAAGAAATGGTCGCCCCGGTCGTCGCCGCCGGCTTTCGTCGGCGCCCCCCGCCCCGCTATGCGCAGCGCCGATCCGACTTTCGCGTCGGCGGACACCTTGAGGTTACCCCAGTCCCCTTCCACCGTGCGCACCCGCACGGCGGTATCCTCGCCGCGCTTGGGGAAGCGTACCACGACGTCCGTGTACAGGTCCGCGCCCTGCCTGCGGATGACCCCGCCTTTGTTCACGGACTCCGCGGCCACCTTGACGTAGAGATCGCCGTCGCTCGGCGTGCCCTGATCGCCCTCCCCTTTCAGCCGCAGCGTGGCGCCGCTGGTAACGCCGGGCGGGATGGTCACCGTCGCGGAGCATTCCTTCGTGAGCAACCCGCAGTTGTTCTCGCACGTGTCGCAGTCGATGAACGTCTGCGGCAGCCGCCCTTTACCGTCGCAGGTTGGACAGATCAGTCGCCGAGGGTACGTGACTTGAGACTGTCCGCCCAGCACCGACTCTTCCAGCGTGCATCGTACGTCGGCGTAGACGTCCTTTCCCGGGGTCTGGCCCGCCTTGCGATCCATCGCCTTCTTGGCGCCCATGACCTCCTTATCCCACCATCCCTTGGCACCCGCGGCGGTGTCGTCGGCCGCCTTCTTGACGCCGTCGCCCACCGCGTCGGCGCCCTTCTTGGCCTGCTCGGTGTCCCTGGCGAACAAAACATGATGTCAGTCTGTCTAATTGCCCGTACGAAAATAAAAATAAACCAAACCTGGCGAACGGGTTCTTGATCGCTCGCGTTATAGTCGCGTTGGAGACCTTGGGCGGGGCGCGTCGCGATTTTTTTAGCGCATCACGAAGACCGCCGTTGTCCCTGAGCTGGACGCGGGGCGCGGTGTGGGCGAACGAGCCGAGAACGTGCGCCATGGCGCCACCTGGTGCCGAGACGACTGGCAGATCCAAACTGGCGCGCTGGATAAAAAATCACCAACGGGGATCTTTCGGCAGCATACAAAACGTACTGAGAAATAGAGACGAGTTATAGTTAGCTATTAGGAATTACAGGTCTGCACTGAGTAAATAGTTCGTGTATTTGACTGGAATTAGACATCGTGTTTTGGGAATTCCGTTGGAGCCGTTTCGCGAGTCGCGACCCTCAACATACGCGCTCCGCGTCCAGTGCGCGTGTGCCCTCTACGACCATGGCGGAGGCGGTCCAGAAGGAGCTGGGGCTGGAGGTGGACTGGCCCGGTCTCAAGACCGCGCTTCTCACCGCCACCACGAGGCTCCACGATAAGCTCGCCGTGCTCAAGGTACGAGTGAGCACCCCGCGCCCCTCATGACGACAAGCGTTGACCGAATCCCTCGGACCCCCCGACCTGACTGACACGTCCCCTAACCCAACCCCCGACACCTCTCCACCGTTCCCAGATCCTCGACAGCACGTCGCCGCATTGGCCGGGCGTGGTCGAGTGCAACGAGAGCGTCCGGGTCAAGGCCGCCGACATCGTCGACTGGGGCTTCACCCAGGCCAACACCATTCCGCCGCTCAAGTCGCAGATTTACAAGCTCGACAAGGAGCTGAAGCGCGCCAAGGCGGAGATCAGCGAGCTCAACGGCGTGGTGGAATCCAACTCGGCGGAGATCGAGGGGCTGAAAGAGGACCTCGCGGTGAACATCGCCGGGTACGACGCGGAAAAGGCGGAGAAGGAGGAGCGAATCAAGGAGAGGGATGAGGCGAACGAGCAGCTGGAATTCCTAGAGGGTGAGCTGGAAGGTGTCCGCGCCGAGGAGACGCGGCTGCGCTCGGAGGTCAAGAGCCAAGGCGAGGAGCTCCGGGACGTGACCAAGAACAGGGATGACCTGGACGACGAAGTGCGCAGGCTCAAGGACCTGAGCAACGCGAGGGAGGTCGAGGCGAGCAAGCTCCGGGCGCAGCTCTCAGACCTCCGGCAGCAACACGCCGTGGCGCTCTCCGACGTTCAGAGGTACATGGCCGAGGCGGACAGGTCGCGGGAGCGCGTGGGCACCGCGTCCGCGAAAGCGTCCGCCGCCATCGAGGAGGCGACGAAGCTTCGCAAGTGGCAGGAGTGGGCCAAGGCGTCGGAGGTGACGGCGCTGCAGGGGGAGCTGGACGTCGTGCGGCAGGAACGCGACATGCTGCAGCGAGACCTGCAGGCTCGTCTCGCGGAGATGCGACGCGTCACCACCACGAACGAGGAGCACACGAAGGACCTCAAGGCGCTCAGGGCGGACCTGTTCGCGCGCGAAGGTCGGCTTGGGAGGGTCGAGGCTGAACTCGCGGCGTTGCAGAGGTCCGCGCAGCAGGTTGAGATCGACCTCACCGTCAGCAAGGAACAGCTCGAGCGACGCAAAGAGGAGCTCGCCAAGGCGAGCATGGACAACGTCAAGCTCCGCGGGCAGTTCGAGAGCGAGAAGCTGCGGTGGCAGAACACCGTCAACACCATACGCGCCACGCAACAGACGGACGAGGAGAAGGCGAGGAACCAACACGCCCGAGAGATGGAGGCGAGCCGCCGAGACGCGCAAGCCGCCTGGCGACTCGCCAAGGAGCTCGAACAGCGCGTCCTGCAGCAGGCGCAGCTCTTCGCGAACAACAAGGCGTCGCTGTCCAGCGCGATGAACGACGCGAGGAAGATCATGGCTGACGTCGCGCCCAACTCGCCGGCGCTGATTCAAAATCACGCGAGACCCGTCGCGAGCAAGGACAGGATGGAGGCGATCCAGGCGCAGCTCTCGGCAGCCACGTTGGAGCGCGACGCGCTCAAGCGGGAGGTTTTGGCGCAGAGGACGCCCACGGCCGTCGAGGCGCAGCCCGCGGCGATCGCGGCGGCGGTGCGACCAAACGTGGCGGCGGCGGCGGTGACCGCCGCCGCGGTGAACAAGTTCAAAGGTAGGTCGTAGCGCTACTTCTCGGTCGTATCAAAGGATGGTGCTAGCTTCAATTCGCGTCTCGTCGTCTCTCCGTATCCGTCTATGCCTCCGTGTCCGTCTATGCCTCCGTGTCCGTCTATGTCTCCGTGTCCTATCGCCTGGCGGCTTTCGCGCGGGGCTTGGCCTTCGGCTTGGCCCTTCCCTTCGCGCCGCCGCCGCCGCCGCCGTCCTCGTTTTCGTTGAACATATCCTCGGCTCGGGCCGCGTCACGCCTCTGCCTCGCGTGCATCGCCGCCACGTCAGCATCCTCCCACTGCTGCAGCGCGTCGTACACCTCGTCCGCGTACCGAATGACAGGCCCGCGCCCGCGGTTAGCGCTCGGGGCACCCGCGCGAGCCCGCCTTCCCTGGTTACCGCCTTCACGAGCGGCGGCGTCGGGTCCGTGAACCGTCTTCCGGAAGCGCTTAAAGTTTACCCGAGAATCGTCAGCCCGCGGTCCGCCCGTGGCCCGGTTCGCCGCCCTGGTTTCGGGGTCCGGGATGGACTCGAACACCACGGTCGCCTTACCTTCCGTGTGGAAATCGATCGGCGCCACCGGCACGACGTTTTCATCGTCGATGTTCGCGACGAACCGAGGTTCGTTGGAAACGCCGGCTTCCTCGCCGTCGCCCGGCTCGTGGTCCCTCGCGGCGCGGCGGGCAGCCTCCGCGGCCGCAGCCTTCGCCGCCGCCGCCGCGGAGACCTTAACCCCGGCCACGCCCGCCGACGCCCACGGACCGGCACCCATGTTCCCGCGGTCACCGCGAACGTTGAAGGCGCCGGTCCGTGGGTATTCTTCAGCCGACACGTATCCGTCTTCGCCTTCATCATCCTCGACCACCTCGCCGTCGGTCGTCGCGTCGTCGTCGTCGTCATCGGCACCCCCGTCGGCACCCACCTCGGCACCCCCCATCATTGACTCCACCACATCCCGCGGCACCGCGAACGCGTCGCAGTCCGGATCGGGCATCGGAGCCGCCGGGTCGCGCCGACTTCGAACAGCGTCGAGGTATTTCATCGTCACCGGCTTAACATTTCCGCGTATGAACCTCTGCGCCAGCTCGGGTCCGAACGGTTGTGGGACGCCGTTCGTTGCGTCGGTCGGGTCGGGGACGAGGAGGTGGGTGCATCCGGCGTCCAGGCCCCGTGTCAGGTGGACCCCGGCGTCGGCGCAGTCGCGGGCGATGGAATCGTACGCATCGTCAAAGTCGACTGGGAGGTAGAGCGCGATGGGTTGGTACGCGAGTCTCACGGTCGTCGGGCACTTGCGCTTGGTGTCGTTGTCGATGCGCACGCCGAATGTGATCTTGCATGGGAGCTGCGCGGCGACCTCCGTCTCCGCGACGTCCTTGTCCACGCGCGCGTTCTCGATGCGTGTTCCGAACTTGGAGTGGTCTCGGACGAGCACCTTGGGTTTGACGGTTGGATCGTGGACGGCGTCGCGCGGGAGAGTTTTGACGACGAGGTCGGCGTGCAGGCGGGACATGGTGGCATCGTCCGGGATCGTCACCGTGCAGTCCTTGCGGCCGACGGTGTACCTGCGGGGAGAGGGACGGATGATGGGGTCGGGCGGTCAGATCTCGGGACGCGACCTGGGCACCCCCGTTCAAAGATTGGCTTGGCACCCCGGGGCGAATGTCGAGGCGGACGCGCTCGGGTTCGGGGGCACTCACTTTCCGGGTATCAGATGCCACGTTCTGATGACATCGCCGTTGTCGTCCTCGAGCTCCAGCCGATACGGCATGTCGACCGAAACGCTCGGGGCGAAGTGAGGAGACGAGAGTACCGAGACGATTTACCAGTAGTCAAGTCAGCGAGGTTTCACTTCGAGGGGCGCCGACCTCGCGGGGAGTGATGAGAGTGATGACGACGGTTTG
>Ga0115008_10004023_pt1 | contig 12185 bp, 11 predicted proteins | sample FraStrMetagenome_FD_87164 | JGI IMG/M metagenome (GOLD analysis project Ga0115008, IMG submission 87164) | Marine eukaryotic phytoplankton communities from Arctic Ocean - Fram Strait ARC3M Metagenome | ecosystem: Environmental > Aquatic > Marine > Oceanic | place: Fram Strait | collected...
AAATTGAGAATTAAAATAATTTCATGTGTGTCTTGAGGTTTTGAAAAAATTAATATGGTACATTGAGACAGCGCTCTGTAATGATTAGAAAGACTTCGAAAATCCCATTCATTTCAATTTCAATTTCAATTTTGATTTTGATCCACAACTCCGTAGAGTACGCTAAGACTATCCCTGAAGCTACATTTATTAATCTACGGTTATTAATATCGTGCAACCACGTTCATTATAGTTCCCGAATACGGTAAATACGAGTAATCAAGTCTATTTCCATACGAAACGTACAAATCCAAAATCTATTCAAAAAACAACAAACCGCTCTCAAATTTCAAAATGGCTGATCAACTTACTGAAGAACAGATTGCTGAATTCAAAGAGGCCTTCTCTCTATTTGACAAGGATGGTGATGGTAAGCTTGAAGGTTTGCACATGAGGGTTTGCTACGTTAATCTTGATTGAATCAAACTGGTTTGATGGAACTTTGATTCTCGATGCCTTCTTGTTACGGAATGGATCCAAATCGAAATTATTTTCAATTTACGTCTACGTAAATCCATAGTACACCTCTATGCCTCCATTCATAATAACAGGTTTCAAATTTGTTTCCATGCCTGACGTCTTCTAGACTACACCTTCACTTCATAACCCTCTATGCCTTTATTGTATTTGTTGTTTCCAATGTTTGCTAATATCACTTGCCTTCTGTGTCGAATCTGAAAAATTTAACAGGCACCATCACTACAAAAGAGCTTGGAACTGTTATGCGTTCCTTAGGTCAAAACCCAACAGAGGCTGAACTTGCCGATATGATCAATGAAGTGAGTACTCTATGAACGAATTGAATTGAGGCTACTATTAGATGATACATTCTCATATCCCTTCCTATCTTGATTACACTAAATTATTTCATTATGGCTGCGATGACCCGCTGAAATACAGATTGATATTGATGGAAACGGAACAATTGATTTCCCTGAATTTCTTACAATGATGGCACGCAAAATGAAAGATACCGACAGTGAAGAAGAAATTCTTGAGGCATTCAAAGTATTCGACAAGGATGGAAATGGTTTCATCTCAGCTGCCGAGCTTCGTCACATCATGACCAATCTTGGCGAGAAACTAACCGACGAGGAAGTTGACGAGATGATTCGGGAAGCTGACATTGATGGAGATGGGCAAATCAACTATGAGGAATTTGTCAAGATGATGATGTCAAAGTAAACGAACTTTAGTCATTGTTTATACTTTACTTGTAGGCGTGTTTTTATCACTTCTTTTCTTTGTCCGTCAAGATGACTTGACAACGAAAATATATTACCAACTGAAAATTGAAGTCACATTTCCTTGAAGCTAGCTGTCGAGAACTTTTTGTCCGTCCCGGTCAAAGCAGTATAGGATTAGTATTTTTTATGTTCTTATATCTCCGTGCTACTTCATGGGTTTCTTTCTTCAGTTCACTTCAGACATCCAAACTATGGAAAGAACTTTTAAAAAACTATAAGGCAACTTTATTATTCCATTCCCGCTTCAAACGTTTTTTTAAGTAATAACTTTGTGTTGGATCTCTTGAGTGCGTTTATAATTGTATTGGGAAGTTACATCTCAAATGAATACACTAGTTTTCTAGAGAGTAGGATTAATAATAAATGAAAAACCAACTGAGAGAAAGAGGCAATCAATTAAAAGATGGGCTCTGTAACAATTTATTATCCGGGGATTCTAAAAGAAAGGTTTCTAGCTCAACTCTTTTACTGCTATTTTCACCACTTTATTGCGATCATTTAGGAAATCTCAACTTCGCAAACTTTTTTTTCCCTATATGAAGAAGTCAATTGACGTTTTACTGTGGTGTTTGCTACACAATCAAAATAGAAAATAAAACCGTGCAACAATTTGAGTAGCTCGACAAGACAAAAAATATGAGTCTAATCCACACTTATAGAGGATATTGGGTCGAATTAACTGCAATATATTGTGTAAAGCGTTTTCATTACACATTTTCTTTGAGCTATCACTAATATAATTTAATATGCATTGACATTTTGATAAATAATTAATTCAAGTGAATTACCGAAGAGCAAGGACCTATTTGAATTTATTCAATTATTCACTGCTGCTTTAAGTCTTCTTTATGACGTAAGAAAGAGAAATAATTTTTCATGAAAACATGAGGGATACCGTCCAGCAAAATTTGGAGGAGAAATTAAATTGATGAACAGGTTACCATCATCAGTGCGAGAAGCGCTTATTCAAGATGCAAAAACATATAAATTGAAGGCCAGGAGTTGGTGTATTCACGATTTGCTAAGTCTGAATTCAAAATACACTCTCTCTTCATCAATACCAAAAAAGAATGAAAATACTGCTCCAATCTTCCAACCATCGAAACAGAAACCAATTATTCAAAGAGACACAGCTCAAACAATGCTAGAAGATGTGAAATCACGCTTGGCTGGTCAACACCTAAAATGCCTTTCATTGATGGACCAAATAAAAGAAAGATTTTCATGTAATATTGGACCAGATATCTATGAAAAGGAGTTGAAAACAAAGAAAACCTGCACTGAACAGAGGAGAAAAACCAAAGTTATCAGGGCTCTCAATCAATCGGTACACCAATTGAAACTTTCAGAGTATGTAAAGGTCGCTCAAAATATCAAGTTAAATTTGGCTAAAATTACGAAGCTGCTGGAAAATTTAGAGGCACTCCACGCAGATACCTACTTAATATCTCACCAACTTCTTGCGAATGAACGCCCAGCGTTCAACAGATTTGAACATGCAGATAGAAACCTTATTGCAGCTACATTTGAACAGATTCGTTCTCGTCATGCATCATCTGTGGAAACCTTGGCCGATATTGTAATTGCTTTACGAGAATCTGATCATCTCGATTCATTAATCAACCCGAATAAGCAGGAAGACGAGGATTTGAGATTGTTACCTAATGAACTCTCTATATATTCTTTTCTTCGTGCTAGGTTGTCGATACAACTGCTTTGCGATCATTATATGGCTTTACATAAATTTAAGTCGTCGGGAGTAATAAATGTGAACTGCAAATTTGAAGAAGTTTTGGAAGCTGCCATCACAGAAGCAAAAGTGGTGTGTACACAAAATCTGTTAATTGCCCCAGAGGTCTACGTTTCACTTGAAGAGACTTCAGGTTCCTTAACAATTATTAGACCTTGGATGCATCATGTTCTTGTTGAAGTGCTCAAAAATGCCATGTCAGCCAGTGTGGCAAATACATCTAGCTACGAGAATAAGAAATCGCCATCGCCTATATTTATCTATGTTATCGAGCATTTAAATCATCACGATTGCCTTATAATTGATAGTGGACTTGGGCTGAGCGACAAAAAATTATCCAAAGCGTTTCATTTTGCTGAAACAAGTTCTTCACGAAGATGGGATAGAATCGATGAGCAACAATCCTATGCATCGCCACAGACGGTTCCATTGGGTGGGTTGGGAGTCGGTCTCACTTTGAGTCGAATGATGATGCAAATGTTTGGGGGAGATCTGTTCCTTCAAAATAAATCTACATTTGAAAATGAAGAAGTCAAAGGATTTAATACGAATGAAACAGGCTGTGTCGTTACTCTTAGGATTTTGAAGGATGATTCCTTCTTGCAAACATTGTATTGAAGATTAATGGGGTTTGATCTGATTCCCATAAATACTTTCAGATTATAATGTTTTGATCAAAATCAAAAATAATTTTTGGCGAAAATATGTTTTTCTATTGCGTGCTCTTTGGACTAAGATGAGCAAATGAATGTTCAAGACATGATTTCAGACCATAACAAAATTGATGCAGCAATAACAAGTCCAGAAATATTCCTTTTCTTTCAGAGAAACCAAATATTCTATAAACTTTGTGGAGAAAGTTCACGGTTTTCCATCTTGTTATGGTTTCGACACTCACGACATGGCCTACCACGAAATAGATGTGATTTTCAAAGACATTAGTGGAATTGACAGCATCAGTATAACATGTAACGAAAGTGGTAATATTTGAAATTCAGTAAATAGCAGTAATTTTTTATTTTATTATCAGTCAATCTAGCTTCATCGAAGTTAACTATGAGGAGAGCCAATTCATATGTCATCATAAAAAGATTGAACCATTTAAACTTTCAGCAGACTCTTTTTGTATTGATTGGGACAGGAGAACACAAAATTTAGTCTCCAGTCATACATGTTCAAGTCGATTATTCCTCATCTTCTTCACCAATATCTCCATAGCGCCACATTCCAATTCGTTGCTTTCGAGCAGACTCTTGTGCTGTTACAACATCAGCACTTAGTTTCACTAGACTATTATTATCTACCATTTTGGCCATAACAGTCATACTTTCAGCTTTATTTGCTGTGAGTGCGAGACCCTTCAAAACAAGAAGTTCATTCACACTCATCCCAGAATCGTCATTTGGATCAGACAAAGTCAAAAAAGCTTTACCTTCAATCTGGCAAAGAATACGAGCTGACATGTTTCTTCCCCAAGCAAGACGAGAAAGCATTCTAGCAGCATCGACACCATCGTCGTCATCGAGCGAACGAACTTGAATTTGAGCTAATTGTGCCTCTTTAGCAATAGCTGGAATGCGCGATGTATCTAAAGCGTCATCAAGAGGACGCAAATGGGTAGCAATTGGTACGATAGCAATGTTTCCGTAATCTACAAAGAGAACCTTAACTTTACCATAAAGTTTCTTTTCTAGGATTTTGGCTCTGTACCATCTCTTTCCAGTGCCGTCATCGAATAGAGTGGCCACAATTTTACCGACTCGTACATCGCAAGGACCACCCATGATTCCCTTATTAGATGTAAAGAGTTTCATACTGTCATCGATCACTTTGGAAGCTGGATCATCAACAACTTGATAAAAGAAATGGCGCCCATCTCGGATTTCACTAAGAGAAATATTAGATACAGTCTCTCTGTCTTTTGCAGTTGATGTTTTGACCTAAAAAGTAGAATATAAAGCACTATTAATAACAGTTGCTTTCTAGATGGATAACAGTGAAATATTTGCAAAGTCAACGTACCTCAGGTTGCTTTTGCTCTATGGACCATATGCCAACTTTATTTCTTTGTGCAGCGGCTTGAGCATCGACTAGTAGCTTTGGGGCGTCACCGTAATCAATCTTCCTTTGGTCCACCATTGCAAGCCCGGATCCAACTTGTTCAAGGCTGAAGTCACGACGTTGGCCTCCTTGGCCCACAAAAAGTTTACCTGTGATGACACCACCTGCAGTTACTCCGGTGCAAATAATCTCTACGTTACGTTGCAATACGGATAATCTTGCGTGCCTTTTTGAAGCATCTCCAAAAGGTTCAGCTGCTTTGACTGTAAAAAACTTATATTAGACCGAGAAAAATTCAATAGCCAGATAATGTCTATCCACTTACAATGATTCTTATTAGCTAATGCAGCATATGCTGGAGAAGGCTGAGGACATCTCAAATCTTCTAAAGCAAACACAATATGACAATTTTCTGAGGGAACAAAGAGTTTAAATCTTGATCCATTAAAAACGAATTCGATATGTGCTCTGATTTTTCCTGCTCTCATTAGAGATCCAGAATATGATTTTGCTTTGCGTGGATCGGTCAAGTCGTTTGTAGTTCGTTTTCCGTACTCATTGCCGGAATGAATTCCTTTCTTCGCGGCTCTTGCGGTACTCTACAAAAAACAAATACCCTTGAGTTATACAAACAGAAGATCTGGATTTTAAAATTGTCAAATCACTCACCTCAGCAGCACACAATTCATCATATCGTGGAGATTTTTCGTCGTCATCACGATGCCGTTGAGTTTCAGCTAGACCTTCAGCAACCAGTGCCTCGGCGACATCTTCTCGTTTTCCAACTGATATAGTACCAAACTGTCTGTGTTCAGTAGTCTACGAAGCAAGATGAAAAGATATGACTTGTGAATTACATTAATAGAAATTTATGCACAAACACAAATTTCATCTCTTGCAACTTACAGGTCCCATTGGAATGTCTCTTTCATAATGTACATTGACCTTCACCGTTTTTCCAACCGTCAATACTTGCAACCGACTTTTACATTCATACATATAAGGTTCGTTGGGTTTTCCAATTTTCTCATTTCCAGCACGTGGTGCCCGAACAGATGCTAGGGAAATCTTCTTTAATCTTGATTCACTATCATATAGTTCTCCACTTGGCAATATTGAAAGAGTATCACCTGTGAGAACTTCAACAACGGTGCCGATTATCTCTGAGGCACCGGTTAAAGTTGGTGGAATGTAAGACTCCCATACACCTTTGTTGGAGCGCTGAAAGAACTCAACGTTAAGAATGACATTAATATTACCATGGAATAAGGGGGAAAACTACGTTGATCGTATTCTTACCTTGGCTTCGTTTTCGGCCACACGAAAGGCAGGAACATCCAATAAGTTCATCATTCTGGCACTCCAATCAGAAACTCGAGCAAAACCAATTTTTAGCAATTCAACACCAATGTTACCCTTTGGATGATGAACAGTACCAACAGCACATACTCCAGCTTTGTCAGTTCCGTGTAAAGAAATATTAAGTTCTCGGTGTAGTAGGCGCATTTCCACAAATTGTTTAGCTTTCTCTGCATATGGTTCACTGGTTGTTGGAGGATCAAGCCTTGGGTTACCAATTCTAGGAGCAGCAACACCGGCTAAAATCAAGGTAAATGATGCATGTAAAAGCCCAACAGAAGCAAGTTGGTCATCTGTACAAAGCAACCTGTACCTAGAACCATCAAAAATATGTTCAATGACACATTTTACCATACCATTACTACATAATTTTTTACTTTGTTCCACAAACGTCATTGTCACAAATTCATCGCCTGAATTTTTAACCACCCTTTTTAATGGAGGACTTACTGAGTGAACACCCACGGCTGAAGTTTTTGATTCTTGAAACGCGTTTTGAAGTTCACGCTCATAATCATCAACCGCATTATCTACTGCAGCATCAGTTTCTCCATTTTCGACATTTTCAGGCGATGTCTCAGTACTACCGAAAACTTTTGGTGTAGCAAAACCACGACGTACAGATTCGACAGCTAAATTTACAGGAGTTTGAGGATCTTCCGGAAGAGCCATGAATAATAACCCATACACACGATCTCCAGCTGTTGCACCTTGTTTTCTTAAGTAATGTACAAGAACGAGGGACTATGATGAGAAACGCCAGTTTTTTTTAAAGAAGAGCCATCACGAAAACATACCTAGTTTCAAATGATACTGCTTTTCCAACAACTGTCCTTCTGAGCCATTCACGAGATGGAAAAGCACCTGGATCATCAACGTTGTTGTTCGCCTTGGAGGCCATCCTTGAGAAGAGAAAAATTAGAAACAAAGCAAAGGTAAGTTATTTCTATGCTTTTATTCCACATTTTAGATGCTTTCGTGTCTACTAATTTAAAATCAAAAGTCAGATCATTTTTGACGCTCTTACAGTCTGAGGGACCATCCATTATCCTTCATGAGATGATAGTCCTTCTCAGATGCAAAAAAATATCCTTGTTTTCAATAAACGAAAGTCTCTATTTAAAGAAATCAAGCACATGACAAAAACTGATTCATTTAAACACAATTCTTCTAATGTCTTCAGTTACTTAGCACAGCGCAAGAGATGTTTTGAGGATCTTTATAGTGACTTTGCGTATGTAGCACTCGACATAAAAGATTGACCAAGATGATTTGAAGGACACAAAATGGAAGATTACAACCGTAGATTTCTTACCTAGGAGCAGTAACCCGTTCAAAAGTAAACATGACCTCTGGTGGCTTTCCTCCTGGAGTAGTTGCTCTGCCGAGCAAAACAACTGTATCTCCACTAAGAACTGATTTGACAACGGCAACACCTCTGCTTGGAAGTACAGGTCGCATTGTGTTTGTATGAGCTGGAACTGGAATACTGGTCATGCTTTAATTCCTTTATGACGAGAAAACAAAAAATCCTTTGTGAGGGACGAGATTTATTTCAGCAAACTCTTTTATTTGCACTCCGGGCCGACGCAAGAAATAAAAATTATGCCGATAAAAAATCTTGGGGTTTCTATTCGAAGGGTTTCTAGGTGGTGTAAATACGTACATACTCTACTCTCTTTACTCCGTACGCAACTGTAAATAAATGGACTACATATGTCCATTCATAAGTTTTATGAACGTATTTATAAAGATGCTCGGTTCTCAAAAGCATACTAATTATGAAGCACATGAAAAGATAGGATGATAGATCCTATGTAGTATCGGCGGGTAGCAACACACATGATTTTTTATTTAGATGAATATGCTTACATGAAACACAAAGATTGCTTTAATTCACTTACAATCGATTAAAAAACTACCTGCAACTGCATAATTGAAAATGATCTGAACATTTAGTTAGTATGCGTATGAAGAACTGCTGATCAAGAATGACGAGTCTGCTGACACTAACTCAATGCTGCTAATAAACAATATCTAAGTTAGATACACAATAGATAAATACGTACATAAATTTTTTTGACTTCGATTTGATAAAATAAAGTAAAAACTAAAGAATCTTTAATCTTGTAGTTAGTTGACATCAATCGTGAGTGATCCGAAACATCATCTCGATAGAAAACTGCATTTCCCACCCAAATCGGAACTGTGACCCTTTGGATAATTCATAAACTTTCAAAGAAAGTGTCCTTCATCAATCGGAAATAGAATTTCTTGTAAGTCCTCTCTGAAAAGTTTTAATATCTTTCACTTTTTATATTGACCAGTATTTTCGTTCATCTGAAGTATTCCCAAAGGTTGGAAATACCATGCTTCAAAAATACCTGAAAGTTGCGCAACGATCTAAGAATGTACTTCATTCACCATGCTACCCCAATATCATTCGTCATTTTTCTTCATCGTGTATTGCACTGTCAAAGGGTAATAGCTCTTCAACATTTGACACGGTCGGGGTAGCAGGACTGGGCTTGATGGGCCATGGAATCTGCCAAGTTGCAGCAGCCTCCGGTATTCATTCGGCAGTGATTGCATATGAACCTGAGCAACGTTTTCTAGATTCCGGGAAAGCGCGAATTGAAGCGAGTATATCAAAATTAGTGAAGAAAGAAAAAATAACTCCTGAAAAAGCAGAAGAGACTTTGAATTGCATTCAGTATACAACGAATCCTAATGATTTATCAAACGTAGATTTTATTGTAGAAGCTGTCATTGAAAATATGGATTTGAAGCGTAAGTTATATACCGATTTAGGTGAAGTTTGTGATCCTAAAACAATTTTTGCATCCAATACATCATCCTTGAGTATCACCGAAATGGCGGAATTGTCTGATCGACCCGAAAAGTTTGTGGGTGTTCATTTCTTTAATCCAGTTCAAATAATGAAATTAGTGGAAGTTATTCGCACTGATCACACATCTCCTCAGGCATATGATGAAGTTTATGATTGGGTCAATCAAATTCAAAAGACGCCAGTATCGTGTGGTGACACACCTGGATTTATTGTGAATCGTTTATTAGTGCCAAGCTTGATTCAGGCTATGTGTATGGTTGATAGAAAGGATGCTTCAATCCGTGATATTGATCTATCAATGCAACTAGGTGCTGGCCATCCTATGGGACCTCTACATTTATCAGATTATATTGGTTTGGATACTTGTCTATTTATTATGGAGGGTTGGGTCGAAAAGTAAGTCACATATTTCTGCATTGTACTTTGCTTTTTCGAATATATATTTTATTGTTTTTTTTATTTTCTTTACGTCATGAAAGATACCCAAATGAACCAGCTTTCATCATTCCAGAATGTTTGAAAGAAAAGGTCGCCTCCGGTGACTTAGGAAGAAAAAGTGGAAAAGGATTTTATGAATGGAAGGGAGAAAGGCGCGGTGATCCAGTAGAATAGCTTATATTTACCAATCACTCTAGATATATCAAACCGTATTGGGTAAAACATGATGAAAGCTTCATTTTGTAAAAAAATAGTTTTGTTTTAGATTCTACATGAAAGCTTGAATAAAATTTAGTAGGTGGATTTATGTTTTTGTTGTATGCTTTGCTTTTTTCATGTCAAATTGTTCCTCAGAAATAATTGACACTAATGCACACCTAATGTATGACAAATCGAAAGACCGTTGGAGAGAATTTGTGGCTCTCATGAATTGGATCCGTGACAGAGTCTTGCAATACTATAAAACAAAACATACTACCCCAACTTTATTTTGCTGGGTGATTTGAATTTGGATTATGATAATCCCGCCAAAGATCTTGCCAAGATGGAACACTATATGAAAAATATCAATATTGATACTCCCAACGAAGTACAGGTAAATTTTCCATTCTTGGACATACATCCTGATCAAAAGGAGCATTTTACCAGTAGTGTCAAATTGTCACAACGATATGATCAAATTGGTCTTTTCTTCCGTGATGAAGATGGATCAGGTGTAGGCTTCCCTACTCATGCTGAAAATAAGAACATGGGCAAAGTAGATGATGATGGTAATGGTAATGATTATTGCGTATTCAACTTCACAGAGTTGTTTGCCAAGGCACTGACAAACGAATCCTACAAGGATTTGTCCAAGGACGAACAAACGAAACTAGTGAAGAAGTATAAACATGAAGTCTCAGATCATATGCCAATATGGATTAGATTGAAGTTTAGTATATCTCAATCTAAGAAACGGAAGGCTGATAAACTTGTAAATCAATGGGTGTGATCAAGACGTCACCGAAATAAAAGCTGCCTAAAATCTTCATTGGAAAAGTGAAGAATAAATTTAAGAATTCTCTTGTATTGTGGAATTCTTGAAGAAAACAAGAAACAGATAGGAATCTCAAGGCACTAAGTCTTCAATTCCAACTTTGATACATTCAAAGTAATTTAAATCCGATCAAGACATGCTTATTCCTAGAATCATTATATTACACATTCTAAAACAAAAACGAGTGGTTTAATTATCTCAAATTAATTTACCTACATCTTCCTAAGCAAATGAATAATGTAGCATTGTGATCGCTTCTATTATGGAGGATTCTCTATTTTCATGGAATCAATATCCATGCCGCGGAAAAAATGACGTTCTTTTCAAAACAGCTTCTTCCTAATGCACGAATGGAAAGATATCTTTCGTCTGTAAGGCTTGTAAGGGATGAAAATTGAATTTTGATTTGGTTACGTCTATTTATGTAGATTGTGATATGTTTTTGTCAGTTTCTTTTCACTTTTTGAATTTTGTTCGAATCGGGCCATAAATTGGGAATTCATCAGTATCCATGCATTTGCTTTGCAAGCTACGACGATGACGAGCAAACATAATGCTATAAAAGCGGAGTGAACATTCTTTCTCGTGTCATTTGATATCCACATAACAACGGTATCAGCAGTAAGAAAGCACACAAACATTAAATGTAAGTCGCACGAAAACATTCTCATGATGCTAAGAGGTAGTGATCTATTGTTTTAGTTTTTGCTCACCATTTTGTTTCTTTTGCTTCTTGTCTTTCAATTTCTAATTAGGTATATGTTATAATCAATACTGCAGACACTCAACAATCGATATGATCAAGCTTTTACCAATACAAGATCATCCTGCATATGCGCACAAAAACATTGTCTGGTGAAAATAGCTTGTCAAGACTAGTCTGAGGACACTTTCAAAAGAAATCGTATCATTGAAATCATACTCACAAATACTAGCTTCAATTTGAGGGCATAATGATTCCTTCAAGATCTCATACCCATTTCAAAAAGGAAAGGATTCATAAAGTTTTCGGAAAAACACATTGTTTGGTGTACGATGTTTCATCAAGTTTCATCAAGTTTAATCAAGTTTGATCATGATTCATAAAGTAATTCTAGAAGATTGATCAGCATTCACTTGGATTTCAGTTTGCAATAGTTGCTGCCAAGACAGTTTGACTCGAGATCAATTTGATTTGCGTCCGAGAACATGATAAGAAGAGAAAAGTGCAAATGTGGCTATCGATCTTGATGTCCACATTTATTTTTTTTTAATTATGCAAAATCTACTCTATATGGTTATGCTACTGTGTGATATTACTTTTTAGTTTGAATATATTGCTTGTCTTTGTTTTATTGAATGGCTGGATTGTGCGTTTGTGTTTTGATATTTTTTGATTTGTCGATTTCGTCTTTTGTACTTTAT
>Ga0115008_10004027_pt1 | contig 12182 bp, 14 predicted proteins | sample FraStrMetagenome_FD_87164 | JGI IMG/M metagenome (GOLD analysis project Ga0115008, IMG submission 87164) | Marine eukaryotic phytoplankton communities from Arctic Ocean - Fram Strait ARC3M Metagenome | ecosystem: Environmental > Aquatic > Marine > Oceanic | place: Fram Strait | collected...
AAGAAAAATTATTATTTAATTTAGATAACTGGAGTTATCGAACAATTAGTTTAGGTTTTCCTTGTTTAACATTAGGCATTATTTCAGGAGCTGTTTGGGCAAATGAAGCTTGGGGTTCCTACTGGAGTTGGGATCCAAAAGAAACTTGGGCCTTAATTACCTGGATTGTATTTGCATCTTATATTCATGCACGTTTAACAAAAAATTGGCAAGGCCAAAAAGCCGCATTATTAGGTTCTTTAGGATTTTTTGTTGTTTGGGTTTGTTATTTAGGTGTTAATTTTTTAGGCAAAGGTCTCCACAGTTATGGATGGCTAAGTTAAAAAGTTTTAACAGGTATTGTAAAATATACATACCTATTAAAACTTTATTTTTTTTATTTTTGTATAAGATGAAAAAAATTTTTGTAATTTAAAAAACTATTAAAATAGTTTTTTAAATTACAATATTTACTCTTTTATATTTTTTAAGCTTATTTTGAACGGGTTCAAATTTTACAACCCCATCAGATAATGCATAAAGTGTATTATCACGTCCACATCCTACATTTATCCCAGGTTGAATTTTAAAACTACGTTGACGCATTAAAATATTCCCTGCTTTTACGACCTGCCCACCACAACATTTAACGCCTAAACGTTTTGCATTTGAGTCACGTCCATTTTTGGTACTACCCGCACCTTTCTTATGTGCCATAATTAGTTGGTTTGTATTTTATCAATCATTATACGTGTTTGTAATTGGCGATGGCCTTTTGTCCAACGTATTTTTTTCTTGGGTTTCATTTTAAAAACTGTAATTTTGGAATCTTTAAAATGTTCTAGTATTGTAGCTTTTATTTTAACTGAGTCTACATTTTCTATATATGGGTGACCGACAACTCTCTGCCCTTTATCATTACAAAGTAGGATTCGATTTATATTTAACGAACTTCCAGCTTTATGAGGTAAGCGGTTAATAGCATAGTATTTGCCTTCTTCCACCAGCATTTGTTTGCCACCGATTTCAATAACAGCGTATTTCATTTTTTGTAATTTTCAAAAACGTTACATCTAATACAGTAAAGCTAATTTCTTTTCGAGTCAATTTTTAATTTTATTTTCAAAAAATTAGAATAACTTAAAATAAAGTCAGAATTTCTTTTGTAAAATTTTCTGAGGCTTTAGATTTATAACGGTTAGGGTTTAAAATAATGCATAATAGACGTTTTATTTGCACATCTTCAATCTTCACCCAACTTAAAAGATTTAGTTCTAATTCTTTTGTAATTGCTGAAACTGAAACAAATGCAGCACCTAAACTTGATTGAACAGCATTTTTTATTGATTCAATAGAATTTAACTCCATTTCAACTTTTAAACGTGTCACATCAATACCATTTTTTGACAAAGTGTCATCTACTACAGTTCGTATAGTTGAATATGAATTTAAAGTAATAAATTTCAAATCGTATAAATCTTCTTTTTTTATATACTCTTTTTTTGCATAAGGATGTGAACATGGAACAATTAAAGCAAGCTCATCTTCAACATAAGGTGTAATTTCTAGAATTTTTTTTAATTCTTTTGGTATTTCACCTCCTACAATGCCAATATCGACTTGTCTATTCATAATATACCAAGCAATTTTTCGTGTAGAATCCACATTTAATTGCACATTTATATTTGGATATTTTTGTTGAAAAAGTCCAATAATTTTTGGCATTAAATAGGTACCTGTTGTTTGACTTGCCCCAATTACTAATTTCCCACTTTGCGATTCGTTCAAATCATCTAAAACTCTTGAACTTTCTTCACATAATGATAAAATCCGGTTGCTGTAACGTACCAATAAATTTCCAGCTTCAGTCAATTCAATTTGTTTTTTAGTACGATCAAATAACTGTACTTTTAATTGTTTTTCTAAATTTTGGATTTGTAAACTAACGGCAGGTTGAGTCAAGAATAAACTTTGAGCTGCATTTTTGAAACTACCCTCATTTGCGACTGCTCGCAAAATTATAAGTTGTTCCAAACTATAAGGTAAATGGGTACGATTCATTTAAAATGATTATTCTTTTTTATACAAAACATAAAATTTATGTATAATATGAGTGCGGACGTGGCGGAATTGGTAGACGCGCCAGATTTAGGCTCTGGTGAGATTATCTTGTGAGAGTTCGAGTCTCTCCGTCCGCAATTTTAAGATTTTTTTGAAATTGTAAAATTAAATTTAACATCTCAAATTCAAATTGTATTTTAGATCTATTTGTCGTTCCACCTAATAAAATTTTATTATTTTTTCTTGTTAACCAAATTTGTGAATATGAAATATAACTAGCAATAATGCTAATTAATAAAAAGAAAAATCCTATATAAATTAGAGGAATACCGGGATCCGATTTGATTTGTATTCCTGTGGTTGTTAAATAGTCACAAAATTGGATATTTGAATTTAAAGGTAAATTTTCGTTAAGTTCTCCTTCACCAATAAGTTTCCCATTTTGGTCATAAATTGAATTTATTCCACGTAGTGTGGTATTTAAAATAGTATAACCGGATTGTGATTCATCCAAACTATCATCGAAACTTTGTTTTGGTAACCAAGAAAGCCAAATATTTTTTGTTGGTTTTATAATTGGAATTTGATAAGTTTCTAAATTAGGTAATCTGTACCGTGTTCCAATTATGGCCCAATCTGTTTGATAAAATGTTAAAGCTTGATATCTAAGAGGATGATTGACGTAAATAGTTTCACGCTTTAGCTCTTTTCCATTACTATCTATGATAGATAAATCAGTGTAAAACTGTTTAATACTTTGATCTTCGGTATAAGTAATCCAAAAATCGTTAACTCGTCCAGAAATTTTTGGAACGTTGCTATTTATATTATTATTTAAAATATTTTGAATATGGAAAACTTCCGTTTTTGGTATAAATTCTTGAGCAACAAAACCTGAAGTCGAAGCTAAAATTGTCCCAATTAAAATCATAACCATACTAAAATGCACAATAATAGGTGCAATTCGCCCGATTATTCCTTTATGGGCATATACGCCTTGGGCACCCTGAAAAATTTGATACTTTTTATCTTTTAAAGCAATTACTAAACTTCCATTCGTAACTGGTATTGTTTTTGTATTAAACGGGAGTTTTGTGAAATTCCTTTGATTTTTATATAATTTTAATCTTTGAGCATTTTTTAAAATTGGTAATTGTTGTAAAAAAGTACAACAAAGTAAACTTGTCCCAAAAAGTATTAATAAACTAATAAACCACCAAGTTTTAAAAATATGATCTAAACCAAATTGTAATATTATTTTACTTGTAAAAATTCCAAGCCAAGGTTTGCTGTATGCATTTGCATAAAAATCTAAAGATTGGTCTTGTTCAATTATTGAACCTAATATGCTAAAACTTGCAATTGTAAGAAGCAGGATAATAGCAAATTGTAAATTAGCTAAATATCTAACGAGTATATATCGTAATTTCATTTGTTATTAAAAATTAGAAGAAGCTGTGCGAATTCTTCCAGATAATGCCCATTGTTGTAAGGTTTGAATTTTTTTCTGTTCTAATTGCGCTAATGGAATAATTTCGTTTAATCCTTTCATAATATCCGCTGTTGTAAATTCACGATTTTCATTAAAAGCAATATACATGCCTTCAACAATAGCTTGAAAAATTTCAGCTCCTGAAAAATCAATAGCTTGTTTACTTAAAGATTGTAAGTCATAATTTTGAATAGTATCTGGGCGAAGTTGAGAAAGTAAAACTTCAAAAATTTGTTGTCGTTCCGATTCAATAGGTAATCCAACGAAAAAAATTTCATCAAAACGTCCTTTTCGGATTAATTCAAGTGGTAAAACTTCAAAATTATTTGCAGTGGCTACAACAAAAACCTGTGAAGTTTTTTCAGAGAGCCAAGTTAAAAATGTTGCTAAAACACGATTTGTTGTTCCACTATCACCTTTTCCCTCACTTTGATTAAAAGATTTATCTATTTCATCAATCCAAACAATACAAGGCGATAAAGCTTCTGCAACACGTATCATTTCACGCACCCGTGACTCAGATTCACCGACAATTCCAGCGAATAAGCGTCCAAAATCTAATCGTAAAAGTGGCAATTGCCAATCATGCGCTATTGCTTTTGCTGTTAATGATTTTCCGGTACCTTGAACTCCAACAAGCAATAAACCCCGTGGGATAGGTAAACCATAATTTGATGCTTTTTCGGAAAACGATGTTGCACGTTGTTCTAACCAAAGTTTTAGATTATCTAATCCACCGACATCATTTAAAGTTTGAGAAGTTGAACAGAATTCAAGAATTTGCGTTTGATTAATTATTTGTTGTTTTTCCTTCAATATTATCGAAATACTGGAGTCATCAATAATTTGATTATTTGCAATTATTTTTGATAATACACGCCGTATTCGCTCAATGGATAATCCTTGGCATGATCGTACTAAATTTTCTAAATCTTCTTTTTTCAAGTCTTGATTTAATAATTCCAATAAACGATTCAATTCTTGTCTTATCTCATTAACATCAGGTAAATTAAAATCTAAAATTGTTATTAATTCTCGAATTTCTTCAGGCACATCAACTTCAGAAGCAACAATAATAATTGTTTTAGGTTGTGTTTTTAATAACCGTACGAGATTTCGTAATTTTCGTGAAATTGTTATATCACGAGTAAATTTATTAAAATCTTTTAAAACAAAAAGTGCAGGATTATCTACGGTTAGTTTTTCTATAAATTCGAGTGCTTGTAAAGGATTGCGTTTACCGATTTCTTTTTTATTAGGATTATTTAAAAATCCATCAATAAAATCCCAGGTGTAAATAGCACGATTTTTCCCTAATTTAACACAATTTCTAATTGTATATTCAAGCCTATCTTCTTCTGTTGTTGAAATATAAATTAAAGAGTAACGTGCTTTTAATAATAGATTAAAGTCTTCTATAAAAGGCATAGCATTTTTTTGTCGATTTATAAAATTATAAAATCGAACTGTAGCGTTATTAAATTTAATTTTTAAACGCCGTTTCTAATTATAATAAAAATATTTTATTTTGTTCGACGTAAATTTGTTAAAAGTTTGCGTCCTTTTTTTCTTCTATTTGCTAAAACTTTTCGTCCATTAGTTGTACCCATGCGAGCACGAAAACCAATAACTTTGATTGCTTTAAGTTTACTTCCACCAAGAGTTCTTTTTGTCATAATTTAATTTGGATCTACGATTTTATATTTAGTTTTTTAATACTATTTAAGGTATTCCTACGTAGATTATTAGATCTCCCCGAGTAGGACTTGAACCTACGACCAATCGGTTAACAGCCGATTGCTCTACCACTGAGCTATCGAGGATGGTAATTTTCTACATATGTTAAGGGAATTGTTTCCAATTGTCAATTTTCTAGTTAGCTTTAGTTAAAAAGAATCGCAACAAGGTTTCATCTAAACGTAATTTACGTGTAAAAAGATTTAAAGCTTCTGGTGCAATATCAAATGAAAATTCAATGAATTTTACATTTGTTGATTTTTGAATTGGATATACTAAAGCATAAGCATCTTTATTATATGCAGCAATATTACTTGCTCCAAGTTGTTTTAAAAATTGAGCATAATTAAATATAAGCAATTGAAAATCCGTTTTGTTTGTCATGTCTTTAAAAATTAGGACACATGTATACGGATTTTGGGTTTTTTCAGTCATTATAGTTAAACTAATTTATGAGAATTAATATTTTTAGTTATATTTTGTTAATAAAATATGTATTCTATATTTAATTAAAAATAATTTTAATAGATCGAATTCTATTTAAAATAAAATCAAAATAATATTATAATTGTAACAACAATTTTTTTATTCGGATATATTTAATCTCAATTTTACTTTTTATAAAAAACCCAATTATAATATGTATATAGTTTTTATTTTAAAATAAAAAAATAAGTTCACCCTTGTAGAAGAAACACAATTGTTTAGGTTAACTATTACATTATTATTGTATTAAAAATAGTAAATATTGTACTCTTTACGACTGGTGTATACTTCACAGCATCTCGTTCGATTACTGCAAATTGCAGTAGCGTTCCAATATCCGTACTGTTAAGTTTTCTGCAAAGTAGATTCTATTAAAGTATTCTTTGTGTAAAAGTACATAGTATTTTAAAAAGATAGCTTGTTAATATGATGTATTATAGAAAAGGATCACTTATTAATTTTTTCTTTTACTGTACCGACTTTTTTGTCGAGTGATTAGAGTAATCAACAAAAATATTAATAAAAACTTATAAAAAATAATTGCCTAATTGTCATAAAAATAAAAGAAACCATTATGAGTAAAGTTTACGATTGGTTTGAAGAAAGATTAGAAATTCAGTCAATTGCTGATGATATTACAAGTAAATACGTTCCACCTCATGTTAACATTTTCTACTGTTTTGGTGGTATTGTTTTTACTTGTTTTTTAGTGCAAGTTGCAACAGGATTCGCAATGACGTTTTATTACCGCCCAACTGTTTCGGATGCATTCGCTTCAGTTGAATATATTATGACTGAAGTTAACTTCGGTTGGTTAATTCGTTCGATTCACCGTTGGTCAGCGAGTATGATGGTATTAATGTTAATTTTACATGTTTTCCGTGTATATTTAACAGGCGGCTTTAAAAAACCACGTGAATTAACATGGGTAACTGGTGTTCTTTTAGGTGCGGTTACTGCTTCATTTGGTGTAACAGGGTATTCTTTACCATGGGACCAAGTCGGTTTTTGGGCTTGTAAAATCGTAACAGGTGTACCAGACTCAATTCCTATTGTTGGACCACTTCTTGTTGGTGTATTACGTGGAGGCGTAAGTGTTGGACAAAGTACCTTAACACGTTTTTACAGTGCTCATACATTTGTTTTACCTGTTGTAGCAGCAGGTTTAATGTTGACACATTTCTTAATGATTCGTCAACAGGGTATTTCTGGTCCTCTATAATCAGCTCTGAACAATCTATTAAATTCAATGATAGTGCTATATATACCTATTCAAATAGAGATCTTATAGCTTAACTCAATTAAATAAAAAATAATTTAAAGAAATATTATGACTGTTATAAAGAAACCGGATTTAACTGATCCAAAACTTCGCGCAAAATTAGCGAAAGGTATGGGCCATAATTATTATGGTGAACCTGCTTGGCCAAATGATTTACTTTACATTTTCCCCGTTGTAATTTTAGGTACATTTGCAATTTTAGTAGGTCTTGGCGTTTTAGAACCGTATGCAGTAGGGGAACCAGCAGATCCATTTGCAACGCCATTAGAAATTTTACCTGAGTGGTATCTTTTCCCAACTTTCAATATTTTACGTATTTTACCAAATAAATTAATGGGTATCGCTGCAATGGCAGCCGTACCTTTAGGTTTAGCGACTGTACCATTTTTTGAAAATGTAAATAAATTCCAAAACCCATTCCGTCGTCCAGTAGCGATGGCAGTTTTCCTTTTTGGAACTGTTTTTGCAATTTGGTTTGGTATTGGTGCTTGTTTACCAATTGATAAAGCCGCAACATTAGGTCTTTTTTAATTAAAAAATAGAAAAAGTATTAGTAAGAGAGTTAATCTCTCTTACTAGTCTAAGGTACTTAAATCAATATTAATTGATGGTCCCATTGTTGTGCAAATTTTAAAGGTTTTAAAATACTTTCCTTTTACCCCACTTGGTTTATTTAATTCAATTGAAGCATGAACGGAGCGTAAATTTTCTTCAAGTGCTTCTTCCGTAAAATCCATTTTTCCAAATAAAATATGTGCTACTCCTGTTTTATCGGCGCGACATTCAATTTTACCTGCTTTAAATTCCGTCAATGAAGCTTTAAGATCTGTTGTTACAGTTCCTGCTTTTGTTGAAGGCATAAGTCCTCTTGGACCTAAGACTTTTCCTAACTTTGTTAAACGCGGCATCATATCCGGTGTCGTTATCAGTAGATCAAAATCTAAGTTACCTTTTGAAATTTCTTCTATCAAATCATCTGATCCTGCTATTGATGCACCAGCAGTTATAATATCTTCTGGGGATTCTGAAGTTAATACAGCAATTTTAATTTCTTTTCCCGTTCCCCGAGGTAAACTTATAGTTGTACGTAATTGTTGATCACTATATTTTGTATCTATATTTAAATTAAAATGCGCTTCTGCACTTTCGTTAAATTTTGTCGTTGCAGTTTGTTTTAAAAGCTTTACCCCTTCTTCTAAAGAATAAGCAGGTTTTATAATTAAATTTCGAGCTTGTTTTGTACGTTTTGAAATTGTTGGCATAGTTTTTTATGTTGTGATTGTTATCCCCATATTTTTAGCTGTACCCTCGACAATTTTCATTGCACTCGAAAGTTTCGTAGCATTTAAATCTGGTAATTTTATTTTTGCAATTTCTTCTAATTGTTCGGATGTAATCGACCCAACCGTTTCTTTATTAGGTTCTCCAGATCCTTTTTGAATATTTGCTGCTTTTGCTAATAACACAGATGCTGGTGGTGTCTTTAAAATAAACGAAAAACTTCTATCTTCAAATGCAGAAATTTCAACAGGAATAATTAAATCACCTTTATCTGCAGTTCTTGCATTATATTCCTTACAAAAATTCATAATATTTAAACCATGTTGGCCTAATGCTGGACCAACCGGTGGTGCTGGTGTTGCTTTACCTGCAGGTAAAGCCAATTTAATAATTGCTACAATTTTCTTCGCCATTGGAAATGATTATTTTTAAATTTTTATAGTCTATTGTTATTTTCGAATATAAGCTTCTTTAAAAGCAAGGTTTAAAAATTTATCTAAACGCGTCCTGAAGGACTTGAACCCTCGGCATTAGGTTTTGGAAACCTACGTTCTACCAACTGAACTAAGGACGCTTTTTCTAATAATATATTTTAATAAGCATATAAAGTAAATCCTTAAGTCAAAAAAAGTGACTTTCTAATCTAAATACTTTACGAGAGAATAAAAGTATGTTATAAATATTCTATATACGGGCTTGTAGCTCAGTGGACTAGAGCACGTGGCTACGAACCACGGTGTCAGGGGTTCGAATCCCTTCTTGCCCAATACTCGTATTATATTTATTCTAAGATTGACATTTATATTTAATTTCAATATAATTTATTAAAATGGGGCGTCGCCAAGCGGTAAGGCAGCGGACTTTGACTCCGCCATTCGTAGGTTCAAATCCTCCCGCCTCAGATATTTTTAACGGATTTTAAAACCTGGTGATAAGAATATTGTCGAATTTTCATCGACAATAAGAGATATCTTTTTATTATTAAATAGGTATTTATCTTCTTGAATAATACTCAACAATTAAAAGTTCATTAACTTGTAAATTAGTTTCAGTATTTTCGGCAATACGTTTTACTTTTCCTTTTAAAGTTTCTTTTTCAAATTCTAAATAATCTGGAAGCGTATTGTAGCCTAATTTTTCTAAGAATTGATTTGCTAATTCTTTCGAAACTTTTTTATCTCTAACTTCAATAACATCATTCGCTAAGCATTGAAAACTTGGAATTGTAACTTTTTTACCATTAACATAAATATGGCCATGGTTTACAATTTGACGACTTGCTGGAATAGTATTTCCAATCCCCAAACGATAAACAATATTATCTAGCCGCATTTCCAATAATTGTAAAAGAACTGAACCAGTTGATCCTTTTAATCGTCTTGCTTCTTTTACATAGCTTAAAAGTTTTTTTTCACTTAATCCGTAATGATAACGTAATTTTTGTTTTTCTTGTAATCGTACTGAATAACTGGAAGCATTATTTTGTTTTCCGCGTGCTTTTCGATGTTGACCAGGTAGTGTGTCTCGAGTTGTTGTTTTAGTCGTTAAACCCGGAAGTTCACCTAATCTACGTACGATTCTAATTTTTGGTCCTCGATAACGTGACATATATATGTATATTTGATTAAATATTTATTTATCTGGTGATAATACCTATATTTAATCAATATTAAAAAATTTCGTCAATATTTTTAAAAATCCTAAAAGTAATCCATATTTATTAAATTATTCAAATGGATCATCTTTTTCATTTTGAAGTTTTCCAACATGTAGTATGCACGCGCCATGAAATATTGGTACTCTGCATCGTATACCTAAAATAGCACACATTGCTGAATAAAAAATTATGAAGGCAATTACAATAAATCCTATAAGGGCAATTGTTTCTTGTTGGGGCATGGATAAACCCTGAGGAATTAAAAATTTATAAATGGCATACATATACGTTTGAACCACAATGTTTAAACAAAATGCAAAACACCAATGATAACGGACAAAATTTTTAATCCAAAGATTTGTTGTACTACCAAACCATTTTGTATCTGGTCCACGTCTTCGAATTACCTCTCGAAATATGAAAAAGCCAAATACTGTACTATTTAGTGGGTTAATGTTAATAAAATACGCGATTCCACGTAAAAAATTTTCATCCAAGTATCGAAATACAAAGAATTGGCGTACGATCGCTGGGTTATAGGTAAATAATTCACCCATTGTCCATGCCGAGGCTAAAAGTGCCCATCCTCTATCAACCCAAGTTATACTATATTGTGGTTTTGGGGCTAACCCAGTACTTTTTTGTAAAAAAGCCTCAATTTTATCGAAAATGTAACAGCATAGCAGCATAATCATTGCTTTTATTCCAATAGTTACAACTAACGTATAAAGAACAGCAATTGTACCATCGAAATTTGTAACAATTTCTAATAATATGAGGCATAGGTAATTTTGAATATTCGTAAAAGCTAGTTTTACAGTTTCTATTAGGTTTTTATTTGTTTTTATTATATTTTTTGGATCTAAATCTAAAAAATCTTCCATAGTTTTTTTAAAGTATTAAATTTTATGGTCAAAATAGATAAAATTTTAATTTTATTAATTCGAAACTTCTTGTCAAATATTAGTATTTTTGTTAATATGTTATTTAAGCGGGTATAGCTCAGTGGTAGAGCGCGACCTTGCCAAGGTCGATGCCGCGCGTTCGAATCGCGTTACCCGCTTTTTATCCACCTCCAACAATTGTTAAAATTTCTATATTGTCATTTGAAGTAACATATATATGCTTCCACATATTTTCTGTTATAATCTTTTTATTATATTCTAATACTAAATTTTTGTTTTTACCATAAAGTAATTTTATAATTTGTTGAAGCGTTATATGTTTTTTTATTCTTAAATTATATTTTTTTCCGTTTATAAAAAGAGTAATTGTAAAATTCATAATAATAAAATAACTTTTTGATGCGTGATACTTTCCAAACTATTTATATTTAGAGTATAATTTAACTAACGGTGGATGTCGCCAAGTGGTTACGGCACTGGGTTGTGGTTCCAGCATTCGCGGGTTCAAATCCCGTCATTCACCTTTTTTATTAAAAATTAAATTTTTCTTACTTCATATTATATAAATAGTAAATTCTGCTCTATATATAGTACAATTTATATTATACAGGAAAATAAATTAAATTTTATAAGCTTCACTATGTTAACAGACAACCAGGTTTTCTTGGCTTTATTTTCTGCTTTAGTAACATCTATTTTAGCAATAAGATTGGGTGCAACACTTTATCAATAATTAAATAAATATTTAAACGAATAAAAATGGCGACGCAAAATGTAGAAAAAACTGCTTTACCAATCTTTCCTTTTACTGCGATTGTAGGACAAGAGGAAATGAAACTAGCCCTTGAATTAAATGTAATTGACCCTAAAATTGGTGGGGTTATTATTATGGGTGATCGTGGAACTGGTAAATCAACGACAATTCGTGCTATTGCTGATTTATTACCAGAAATAACAATTGTACGTGATGATGCTTTTAATTCGCATCCAAATAATCCAGAATTAATGAGTTCAGAAATTCTTACGAAATTTCAAAATAATGAAACAATTGAAACTGAACTAATGAAAATCCCAATGGTTGATTTACCGTTAGGTGCAACCGAGGATCGTGTATGTGGAACGATTGATATTGAAAAAGCATTAACGGAAGGTGTGAAAGCCTTTGAGCCGGGATTATTAGCAAAAGCTAATCGAGGAATCCTATATGTTGATGAGGTAAATCTTTTAGATGATCATTTAGTGGATATACTTTTGGATTCTGCTGCGTCCGGTTGGAATACTGTTGAACGTGAAGGGATTTCT
>Ga0115008_10004029_pt1 | contig 12178 bp, 11 predicted proteins | sample FraStrMetagenome_FD_87164 | JGI IMG/M metagenome (GOLD analysis project Ga0115008, IMG submission 87164) | Marine eukaryotic phytoplankton communities from Arctic Ocean - Fram Strait ARC3M Metagenome | ecosystem: Environmental > Aquatic > Marine > Oceanic | place: Fram Strait | collected...
AACCAAATCGGACTCAGAATCATCCGAACGCCGAACTTAAACCAAAATCAAGCAACCAAAACTCTGAAAAAATGGAGCCCATCAACGATCGGTCCAAAATCGGCCTTTTTCAGAGGTGCCCTAAACTACTGTTGGCATTACAACTTGAAGCTAAAACATGATTCGCACATTAGGTAAAACGGCACTGTCTGTCGTGTCAGAGTTAGGTGAGTTTAGCATTTTTATGCTGGCGGCGCTGAGCGGGTTTTGCGTGCAACGCCACCGAATTGCTAAGCTGGTGCTTGCGATTCATGAGATTGGTGTGCGCTGCTTGCCGATCGTGTTGACTGTCGGGCTGTTCACAGGCTTGGTGATGGGCTTGCAGTTGTATTATACGCTGGTTAAATTTGGGGCTGAGTCGGCTTTGGGCACGGCAGTTGCGCTATCTTTGATTCGTGAGCTGGGGCCTGTGTTAACGGCTTTGATGATTGTAGGCCAAGCAGGATCAGCGCTGGCTTCAGAGCTTGGGATTCAGCGTAATGATGAGCAGATTGATGCGTTATGCACGATGGGGATCGATCCGGTGGGCTATTTGGTGGGGCCACGCATCTTGGCGGCTTTGCTCTGTTTTCCAATCCTGACTGCATTGTTTGATCTGATTGGCATCTTTGGCGGGTATTTAACAGGTTCCGTACTTTTGAATGTTGATTCTGGCGTTTATTGGTATCGGGTTTTTGAGAGTGTGAGCTGGGCCGATGTCAGCGGTGGTTTTGTTAAATCACTATTTTTCGGCCTACTAACCGTTTCTGTTTGTGGTTATCGCGGCTTCAACACACACCGTAAGGCGTCTTTTCCGGGCGTGCGTGGAGTGAGTGAGTCAGCGACCCGAGCTGTTGTTTGGTCGAGTGTAGGTGTCTTGGCATGTGACTATTTAATCACTTCTTTTCTACTCTGATGGCTGATGCATTTTTAAAAATTCGTAATTTGAAGAAGTACTTTGGATCAAATAAAGTACTTGATGGTGTGGACTTGGATGTTGCGCGCGGCTCGGTTACCACAATTATTGGGAAGAGTGGAATTGGGAAATCGGTGCTGCTCAAATGCATAGCTGATTTATTAGCGCCCGATTGTGGCCTCATTGAATTGGAGGGCCAAGCCATTGCGCGTAGTCGGCTTGGAAATTCGGGCGGTCAGGGGGTGAGCTTTAGTTATATGTTTCAAAACAATGCTTTGTTCGACTCGCTGACTACTGCTGAAAACGTAGCGCTACCACTAGTGGAGGATAGCGGCCTCAAGCGTGTCGAAATTCAGCAACGAGTCGCTGCGATGTTACAGCAGTTGGAGTTGGATGCATCGGCGCAGCGCTATCCAGGCGAACTCTCGGGCGGGATGAAAAAACGGGTCGCACTTGCGCGTGCTTTAATTACCCAGCCTCAAGTGGTGCTTTTTGATGAGCCGACTACTGGGTTGGATCCTGAGCGTAAATTTAGCGTCTTTGAAATGATCGCGGATTATCGGGCGCGTTTTGGTTTTACTGCTTTGTTGGTCAGTCATGATATTCCTGAAGTTTTTGAGATTAGTGATCACGTGGCTTGGTTGGATGCTGGTAAAATTCGTTTTTGGGGTTCGCCGGCTGCATTGCAAGTTGAGGCCGAGCCTATGCTTGCTGGTTTTTTGAGTAAGGCGGATTACGGGCGGAAGAATAAACTTCCAGATGAAGAATAGAGAATATGAATAATCGAAAGATCGAATTTGTGGTGGGCTGCTTTGTGTTGCTTGGAATTATCGCTGTGCTCTATCTAGCAGTTCAAGTTGGTAGTGCGCGGGTGACTGCTTCCGATAGCTATCAGCTGCAGGCTCGTTTTAGCAGTACTAGCGGGGTGAACCCGGGTAGTCGGGTTGAAATTGCGGGTGTGTTGGTTGGACGGGTGAAAGAGATTCAGTTGAATGCTCAGTTTTTCTCTATCGTGACTTTAGAACTGCCAAACAGTTTGCAACTCGATGATGATACGATTGCCTCGGTTAAAACTGCTGGCTTGATCGGTGATCGTTATATTAATCTAGCGCCGGGTGGTTCCGGTTTCCTGCTAGAGCCTGGCGATGTAATTGTTGATACCGAAGCGGCGATGGATCTAGAAAGCATAATTAGTCGCTTCGCGCTCGGCGGTATTGACGACTAGGGCATACTGCGGATAATCAAAGTTGTTATTCTGCCTTGTCCTGTCTTATTACCCTTCAATTCTTCAAACTTTTATTTTTGTAAGATGAAATCCGTCATTGTTATTTTCACCTGCCTCCTTTCGGTCATCTGTTTGCCGCTAATGGCAGCAACTGATCCTTCGCAGCGCTTAATTAGTACTATCGAAGCTTCGCTGGATGTCATTTACGCTTCAGACTTTGGGAAAGCTTCACGGCTTGAAAAAGAAAGCTTGATTCGTTCGGTGGTCGAAAATGAATTTAATTTAGACATTTTAATACGACGTACCATCGGTCGTAACTGGAATCTGATGGATGCAGATGAGCAAGCTCGGGTGCTTGAATTGGTTAAGCAGTTAGTGGTCAAGGCGTATATTAAAAGCCTTGTAGGTCGGGATCGGCCCCAGCTCAGTTTTGGTCAAACGATTCATGTTTCGAGTAAGCGGCTGGAGATTGACTCAACGATACTAACCGAAGGCCAAGCGATTCGTGTGATGTATCGGCTTGGCTTGATGCAGTCGGGGTGGGAGATTTACGATATCGTCGCTGAGGATATCAGTGTGGTGTCCAATTATCGTCAGCAGATAGACGATCACTTTCGTAAGGGCAATGCTGCCAATTTAATTCAAAAGCTACAAGAGCTGTTGCAAACGGAGGATCTAAATGATGGGATCGTACTTTAAATTAATGAGTTGTCGGCTCATGCTAATCGGCATGTTGTTTTCTGCATCTGCCCATGCCGAGCCCGAATTTTTAAGTGAAGATGAGTTGTACGGTGAGGATGTGTTGAATGGTCGTGGCATAAGCGATCCTTTTGAATCGATCAATCGGATTGTATTCGAATTTAATGACTTTGTGTACATCGAAGTCTTCGACCGAATTGGGGAAGTGTATACAACCATTACACCCCCGGCAGTACGACGGGGGGCTAGCAATTTCTTCAACAATTTAAAATATCCAGTTCGTCTGGCTGGTAATTTACTGCAAGCGCGCTTTGCGAATGCATGGCTAGAAACTGAGCGTTTTGTGATCAACAGCACGCTAGGCTTAGCCGGTACGATGCGGCCGGTCGATGGGATGCCACGATTTGCACCGATACCAAAGGAAGACTTGGGGCAAGCTCTAGCCAGCTGGGGCATTGGTAACGGCCCGTATTTAGTCTTGCCTTTTTGGGGGCCATCGACTTTGCGTGAATTGCTAGGACTTGTGGGGGATCGAGTTGTGAATCCAGCGCAAGCTCCTTTTAGCTCAATTGATCATTGGAAGTGGGAGCACCGAACTGCGCTCAGTAGTGCCGAAGTTGTTGCGCGCTTGACTGATGGATATGGTAAAATCAAGGAGTCTCAGATTGATGCGTACGGGGCCCTGAAGAACGGCTACTTGCAGTACCGTCGTGCAGCATTGGATGAGTAGTTCGGTGTGAATTGTGCGGCGGCTGCTGACTTGTTTGAATTTTTGACCGTTTTACTGTCGTTCGTTCGTTCGTTAGCTTGTTTGTTGTTGTGTCAGCTCGGGTAGGTGGTTTCGTCATTGCAACCGTGGTGTGCTTGTTTCTTTACTTTCTCCATAACAATGGCTTACCTCGGATATGGCGTCGAAGGTTGTCGAAGCTATTTCTTGTGGCGTCAGGGCAGCAGTAATTCGCGTCGTAATTTATTGTTGTCGCCTCGATTGTCATTGAGGCGTTACAAACTAGGCTTAATACGTCGGCAGCATCGTCGCCTGTACCATTAAGCAAATGGACTTATGCTTGCTGTGCAGCCCAGTTATTCATCAATAGCTTTTATGACGTTATTTTGCCGTTTACATTCCTGCTACTAATCATCGGTTTTCGTTGCAATTCGCCGAGGAGGAAATTAACTCATCGCCATTCTATGAAAGTATTAGTTGCAGATCGTATTTCTCCCATTGGTGTTAATTTGTTTAAATCCGAAGCCGGATTTGAAGTTATTGAAGCTTATGGCTCCTCTCCTGAGCAGCTCCTCGACCTGGTCAAAGATGTCGATGCGATTGCCGTTCGCTCTGACACGCGCATCACTGCTGAAGTGATTGCCGCTGCGCCTAAGTTAAAGGTTGTGGGGCGCGCTGGTGTTGGTGTTGATAACATCGACATTGAAGCATCCACAGACCGTGGTGTGATTGTTATGAACACCCCGACGGGTAACACGCTGGCTACGGCTGAGCTTACATTCACGCACATGCTGTGCGGGACGCGTTCGATCGTACAAGCCTGCGCCGGAATGCGAGCGGGGCGTTGGGATCGCAAAAAGTACACCGGATCCGAATTGAGTGAAAAAACGCTGGGTATTTTGGGTATGGGGCGAATCGGTGCCGAAGTGACCAAGCGTGCACAAGCCTTCAACATGACAGTTTTGGGTTACGATCCTTATTTGACGGAATCGCGTGCCAAGGCCTTAGGAGTTAAGTTGGCGACCTTAGATGAAGTGATTGAAAATGCAGATTATATCACAGTACACATGCCGCTGACTGTCGATACCAAGCACATGCTGAATGCAGATGCTTTTAAGCGCATGAAAGATGGAGTGCGTGTCTTTAATTGCGCGCGTGGTGGTATTATTGACGAGGCGGCCTTAATTGAAGCGCTAAATACCGGTAAAGTAGCAGCCGCAGGTCTAGACGTCTACGAAGACGAACCGCCAGCTGAAGACAGCCCGCTGCGACAAATTGAAAACTTGGTGTTGACGCCGCATCTGGGTGCCTCGACTCAAGAAGCTCAGGAAAATGTCGGAATCGACGTTGCGAAGCAAATGATCGAAGCGCTTAAGGGAGAGATGGTTCGTAACGCTTTAAACATGCCCTCGCTCGATCCCAAGGCGTTGGAGCAATTAGCTCCATACATGACGCTGGGCGAAAAGCTGGGGACATTTTTACAGCAATTGGCTCCTGCAGGTGTCGAGAAGATTACAATTCGCTATTTTGGTAAAATTGTTGAGCTGGAAACATTGCCTCTCAGCTACGCGATACAGCGCGGCTATTTGCGTGAAATTTCTGAGAATGTCAATGATGTGAACGCTCCCAAAAAGATCGAGCGTCTCGGCATTGTAACAGAGGAAGTGAAGTCTTCAACTCACGCGGAGTTCACTGAGTTACTGCAAGTCGAAGTTCTGTGTAAAGGCGGCAAGGTTCGCACTATTGCGGGTACTTTAGTTGGTAAGCATCAGCACCCACGCATTGTTGCGATTGATGGACATGGGGTAGAAGTGAGCACTGATGCCACACTTTTGGTACTCAAGAACAAGGATGTACCTGGTATCGTAGGTTTCGTTGGTATGACGCTCGGTGAGAATCAGGTAAATATCGCAAACATGTCACTGAGTCGTGATCAAGGCGAAGGTTTCGCAGTCTCTGTATTTGAGTTGGATTCTGTACCTTCTGAAGTTGCTGCCGCTCAGATTGCTGGTCATGCCGCGATTGAAAAATACCGTATTATCAAACTTTAATCACGTTTTTTATATTTTATTCAGGCACCCTGCGTCTGGACTATGGAGTCCAGTCGTAGAGTGCCTTTCAATTTTTTATTGCGCTGTTCTGCCTGATGCCCGTCCTTCAAATTTTAATCGTCTCTGTGCTCGGCTATTTGCTGGGTGCAATCAGTTTCGCGGCAATTGTCGCACGCCGTAATGGCGTGGATATTTTTACGCAGGGGAGCGGGAATCCTGGTGCGACCAACGTCAAGCGCGTATTAGGAGCGAAGTGCGGTAACACTGTCTTCGTGCTGGATGCCTTGAAGGGATTCCTAGCAGCGGCATGGCCAATACTATTGCTGGGCAACACAAACTTGGCGGTACTGGGGCTAATTGCTGCTATATTAGGTCACAGTTTTTCAATTTTTATCAAATTTCGTGGTGGCAAGGGGGTTGCGCCGACCATGGGCGGGTTGCTGGCGATTATGCCGGGCGTCTTGCTTATAGGGCTCGTTATTTGGGCGATCTTTTTCTACAGCAGTCGCGTGGTCGCATTGGCCTCAATCTTTTTTGCCCTGAGTTTGCCAGTGTCCGCTTTTGTTCTGTATGGCGGTGATGATCCGCGGTTTGCGCTGGGTCTGTTGCTGGGACTTTTAATCGTGCTGCGGCACCGCTCTAATATTTACCGGCTGTTGCAGGGTAAAGAAAACTCTTTTAAAAAGTAATGTCTAAAAAACCTATTATTCGTATTGGTCTCCTTGGTTTCGGCGTAGTCGGTCAAGGCGTGTGGAAAAACATTGAAAAGAACCGTCAAGCGCTGGAATGGCGACTTGGGGTGCAGCTTGAGATTGCGGAAGTCGTAGTTCAAGATGTATCGCGCGAGCGTGACATCGTGGTGCCCGCGGAGCGTTACTCAGACGAACCTGATCGTGTCGTCGAGAATCCCAACATTGATATTATATGCGAGCTAATGGGTGGAGTCGATCAGGCCCTGAAATATACGCGTCGTGCGCTGCAATTAGGCAAGACAGTGGTGACTGCCAATAAGGCATTGATTTGTGAGCATGGGGACGAATTGTTCAAGTTGGCGCGCCAGCACGGTGGTCACTACTATTACGAAGCTTCGGTCGCGGGTGGTATTCCTATTATTAAGACTATGCGCGAGGCCTTGGTCGCCAATCGATTTAGTTTAATTTATGGTATTCTTAATGGTACATCAAACTACATTTTGACTCGGATGGAGCGTGAGGGGCTGAGTTTTGAGGCCACCTTGGGTGATGCCCGTGCCTTGGGTTATGTGGAAGCTGATGAAGCTTTGGACCTCGATGGTATTGATGCAGCTCACAAGGCGGTCATCTTAGCCTATCTGGCTCATGGTAAATGGGTCGGGCTAGATGAAATTATTTGCGAGGGTATTCGTGAAGTGTCAGGCGATGACATTTCAGTTGCAGCGGAGTGGGGCTATAAGATTAAATTATTGGGTGTGATTGTCCGCGATTTTGAAAGCAACCAGCTATCGGTGCGCGTGCATCCTGCCTTAATTTCTAAAGACGAGGTGATTTCTGGTGTAGATGAAGTCTACAACGGCGTGAGTGTTACCGGTGATGTCGTGGGCACCACTGTCCTAATCGGGCGCGGTGCGGGGCAAGACGCGACCTCCAGTTCTGTTATCAGTGATATTGCAGATGCAGTATTTATGCTGCAAGGCGCGCCGGCGCCAGTTATCTCGGAAGAAGATGAGCAGTGCTACGCGCAGTTGGCTGACGGCGTGACTTTGGCAGCTGCCTCAGCGTTGTGCGGGGATTACTATTTGCGCATCCGAGTTAAGGATCAACCTGGTGTGCTGGCCAAATTGACTCAGCTGCTAGCCGAGCGTGAGATTAGCATTGCTACAGTTAATCAGCGCGCGCAAGGCGATGGAACTGCGTTAATAATGTTGGCCACGCACCAGAGCAATGAAAATGCTATTTTGGAAGTTAAGCGGGCTCTCGCGGCTCAGGACATAGTGGTCGATGCTGTCGTCAGTTTTCGTATCTTTGATCCGAGTCAAATTTAGTGTTATTAGTCGGTATCCAAGAATCTCCACGAGCTGGATTGACGCGCTGCGATATTGCAGTTTAATAATGTCGTGAATGACGAAAATCGAGATTTCAATGAAGTAATTCGGATGATTCGCAAAGAAGATAGCCGCTATCAACGCGGTGCATACTATTTTTTGCGTCAGGCTTTGGATTTCAGTTTGAAGCAGCTGCAGCAGGAAGATAAGCCGCGGGAGAATCAGCATCTCTCGGGCCAGCAGTTACTTGAAGGGATACGCAGGTTTGGCATCCAGCAGTATGGTCCGATGGTACTACAAGTGCTTAACTATTGGGGCATTAAAGAATGCCGTGATTTCGGAAATGTAGTATTCAACTTAGTAGAGTGTCGAGTTTTGGGCAAGACTGAGCAAGATCGTCCTGAGGATTTTGATGGTGGTTATGATTTTCTTGAAGCTTTTGATCAGCCTTTTCGCCCTCGAAAGACGCTCAAGATGAAGCGTCCTGTCTACCGCTAAATTAGTAGTATTATTCGTACGCAGCGGCTTGCTAATCCTGTGGCAGTATAATTTTTTGCTGCGTCAGATGCTTTTGCCTAAGTTAGCACAAGCTGCAAGTAGTTGATTATGTTGAATACAGCATGGCTACAGTGTTACTTGTGGTTTATTGTTTACAGCGCTATCGCGCAATTTGATTGAGCTGGGCTTGTTTTTGACGCTTAAGAGGAGGTCTAATGCTATGTTTCGGCTAGTCCGTTCCCTCTTTATATTCATGAATGCTCCCAAATTATCCGCTTCAGATTCAAATGCGCTGATCGAAACTTTATATCAGGCTCCAACCGTTCGCCATGTTTTACCCAACGGATTAACCTTGGTACAGCGGCCAGACTTTTCCAGTGAAGTTGTTTCGGTGCAGGTTTGGGTTAAGACTGGAAGTATTCATGAAGGTGCTTTAATGGGCTCGGGGCTTTCGCACTACCTTGAGCACATGTTGTTTAAGGGGACTGTGCGTCGTAGTGGTAAGGCGATTAGCCGTGAAGTGCATGCGATCGGTGGTAGTATCAATGCCTATACCACATTTGATCGCACCGTTTATTATATCAACGCACCTGCCGAAGCATTTAAGCAGGTGGTTGATGTCTTGTCTGATTTAGTTTTTCACTCAACTTTGCCTGAAGAGGAAGTTGAGCGTGAGCGTGACGTCATCTTGCGTGAGATCGACATGGGGCTAGATGATCCCGACCGTCAATTAAGTCAGGCGTTATTTCGTACTGCCTTTGCGCTGCATCCCTATCGGCAGCCAGTGATCGGATACCGTGAACTGTACGAGCAGGTGAGTGGGGATGAGTTACGAGCTTATTATAAAGCGCGTTATGTGCCGAATAATGTCGTTGTCTCGATTGCAGGAGCCATCGGTGAGGTGGACTGTTTGGCGGCTGTTGAGGCCACCTTCGGCGCTGTCGCGCGGGGAAGATTGTCTCCGGTGCAGATCGATGCGGAGCCGGTTCAGCTCGCTGCACGGCGTGAAGATCTTGTTGGAGATTACAACATCTCGCGTGGGGGGCTGGGGTTCAAGGTCCCACATTTAAGTCATCCAGCTTCAGCGCATTTAGATGCTTTAGCCCATGCATTGGGTGGGGGCGAGAGTTCACTGCTGTGGGAGCGTTTGCGAAACCAAAAGAAGTTGGTGCATTACATAGACTGTAGAAATTGGAACCCGGGAAGCCAAGGCTTGTTTTGGGTCTCCTATGTCTGTGAGCCAGCGCTACAAGCTGAGGTGGAGTCCGCTATTTTAGCTCTAATCGCGGAGGTTGCTGAGTCCGGATTTTCAGAAGAAGCGGTTGAAAAAGCTCGACGGCAGGCGCTGAGCTCAGAAATTAATGGTCGTAAGACTATGAGTGGCCAAGCTTCTCGTTTGGGCTTGGGTGAAGTTGTGATTGGAGACATCAACTATGGCCGTGGTTATTTAGAGCGTTTGCATGCAGTGCAGCCGGCCGACTTGCAGTGCGCCTTGCGCCAATACCTGATCCCGCAAACGATGTGCTCAGTCACGCTGGGACCTGTGGATGTAGCTGCGGTAACTATTGCAGATAAGCCTGTGCTGGCTCAGCTGCAACCTTTCGAGCGTCTGAGCTTTTCAAATGGTGCGCGGCTGTTATTACAGCAGGACCATCGTTTGCCAAAAGTTCACCTACGCTGTGTGATTGGAGGCGGTCCACTGTATGAGCCAGAGCATCAACGTGGGATTTCCGAGCTGATGGCGGAATTAATGACAAAGGACACTCAACGTCGAACTGCAGGTGAGATTTCTACTTTGATCGAGCGTATTGGCGGATCCTTCACTGCATCGGGTGGCAATAATACCATCAATCTTTCGCTGGAAGTCTTGCCAGTTGATTTACCCATTGCCTTGGAGTTACTTGCCGATGCTGTGACCTGTCCAGTTTTTGCGGAGGGTACATTTGAAACCGAACGTGATGCGCAAATAGCTGGCTTGAAGGAAGAAGATGATGAGATCCTCGACTTTGGGATTCGTCATTTGCGGCAACGCTTTTTTGGGGCGCATCCATTTGCTATTTCATCAAGTGGGCGGGTTGAAGATCTCGAGCGATTGCAGCGTGCTTCGCTAGTCACTCATTTTGAGCGGCTTGTGTGTGCACCCAATGTCGTGGTCTCGGTTTGTGGTGATTTCAGCCGCTCGACCGTTGTTGATGCGCTGCAGCCTTTGTTACAGCAGAGCTTGCCTGCCGGCGATTATCCCGCCAATAGCTGGCAGGATTTTGTGTCTGAAAATGGAGGCCAGTCACTGCATCAGCATATGGCGCGTGAGCAATCAGTGGTCTTATACGCTTTTCCAGATCCAGGAATACAACATGATGATTATTTAGTAGCTGAAATGCTTAATGAGTTGTTTAGTGGTATGTCTAGTCGACTATTTGAGTCAGTGCGTGAGGATAAGGGAATGGCTTATTACGTCGGATCAACACGCATTATTGGGTTGAAGCAGGGTATGTTTTTATTCTATGCAGGCACGCAAGCGAGTCAGGCTGGTGAGGTGCTGAAGGCAATTGTCGGGGAAGTCGCCCGCGTTACTGCAGGTGATGTGCTGGAAAATGAACTTTCTCGCTGCCGCACACGGCTCAAGGCCGCTCGTGTTATGGGGCGGCAAACTGTAGGCGCGCGTGCCATGCATGCTGCGATCCAAGAGAGTTACCATCTTCCTCTGGATGATGACGCAGATTATGCTGAGAAGTTGGACCGAATTGACGTAAATGCCTTGGCGAGCCATGCACAGCAGTATTTTTCAGCTGAGTGCGGAGTCAGTATGATTGTGGGGCCATCACCTACTGTTTGATCGTCTGCGACGTTGTTACCTTGCATTCAGCCGCAATAAAAGAGGCAGCACGAAAGAGCTGTCTCTTGTGTGCAAGCAAATAATTATGCTTCGCGTTCGCGTTTTTGTTGGCTCATTTTTCGGTAAAACCCAGGGCCATGGATTTCCCGCATCATCTTGCGGCGATGATCGACAGCCATTTTGAATGCCTTCTTCTCACCGTATTTTTTGACTGAGAATGAGGTGCACTTTTGAGTGCCGGGCTCTGGGCGCCAACTGACCGAGAAGCATTCATGCTTCGTGCCATTCGGCCCTAATTTGGTAGTGCGTGAGACTCCAAGTTCTCCAGTTTTGTTGCGTGAGTCCGAAACTACGACGCGACGCTGACGTGGTTTTTTCGGGATTTGTTCTAGCTCCGCATTTAACTCGTCACGGTAATCTTTGGCTGCTTTTTGGGCTTTACCTTTGCCGCCGCATTTACGGTCACTAATTAGCTTCGTGTAAGTTTTGCCATTGCGATAGCCTCGAACAAACCAACCATGAGTTGAGCCTGAGTCTATGCGACTGATTCCTTTATTTGTTTTTGATCGTGCCATGATGTTTTTGGGGTATGAGTGTGGTTTGGGGAGTAGATTGCTAGTTTACTTATTATATAACGTATCTAGTCTTAGTATTCTTACAACTAATGGAATGTTAATTATGCAGTTTATTGTCTTTTGTCTTATTTTTTACGTAAATAAACCGCTTATTGTTATGGTTTTATAAATAATTTATTTGGTGTTAAGTCTTTGATCATCTATGTGTTGTCCGCCTGATATAATCAGGCGATTAGAAGTGGCATGCAGCCATGGCCGAATTTTCTTATGGCCACATTCTTTGCAGTTTAGTTGATTTTATTACTATATTATTACAGGTTAGTTCTCTTATTTAGTTAATTGTTTAACGTAAATAGGCTTAGTATTATTAAAAAGGGATGCTAAGAGCGTATTCTTGGATGCGTTTTTTACGAATTCGTTACAATGATATTTAATGTAAACTAATGAAATTTCAGGGTGACATTTAGTCGCGACTAGTTGCGGCAAAATTATGGTAGTGCAAAAAATTGTCTGTAAATTCAGTCGAGCCTAGGCGAGACGCCGGTTCCTTCCCTGCGGGGGATGGAGCGTAGCGGAATCCCCCGCAGGGAAGGAACCCGTTATGTGACAAAGG
>Ga0115008_10004030_pt1 | contig 12176 bp, 5 predicted proteins | sample FraStrMetagenome_FD_87164 | JGI IMG/M metagenome (GOLD analysis project Ga0115008, IMG submission 87164) | Marine eukaryotic phytoplankton communities from Arctic Ocean - Fram Strait ARC3M Metagenome | ecosystem: Environmental > Aquatic > Marine > Oceanic | place: Fram Strait | collected 2012-06-18
GACGACGAGGACGATGAATTCCCCAACCTGCCGGGAGAGGAGACCATGCTCTTGACGGACGGCGGCGCTTCGGATGCCTCCACTGACGACGAGGATGCGACCCTTGTGGCATACGCGAGTATTGGACGGGAGGTCCTGGCTGGAACCGTCGCCGCCTTCCGAACCATCTTGTTGTCCCCAACGGCGTCTCCGGACAACCTCGAGATGCTGTGCAACCTGGCAGCGGCCGTCTATCGCAACTCCACAGCGCTGTGCGATGCCTTTTGGTCGGAGTGGGAGGTTTACTGCCAGGAGCGAGCCGCAGCTGTTGCAGCGCCCACCGCAGATCCAATCTGCCACTTGCTCGATGCTGCCTTCATTATGGCATCGAGCGCGTTGGGGAGAGCGTGGTCCCCTCCTGCGAGGGCGGGCATTGTTGTCAATGAAGGACAAGTCTGCGCTCTGGCTCTGCCGTCGGTGGCCCCCTTCCTCCGTCTTCTCTCCTCCCTCGTCCCTGCCGTCGGCGGGGCCAGCACAACGCCATCCTCGAAAGATATCTTTTCGTCATTCCTTCCCGAGCGCGTTGTGTACACAGTTCTGGTAGGCTGTGTGGGATTGTGCGGCGATGATATCGGTGTCGTCCCTGTGGTTGACGACACAATCCGCCAAGGTGCTGTCGAGGCCATTGCGGCCCTGTCGCACCTTATTCGCATCAGCGCTAGACGCGACGAGGACTGTGGCTCCGATCTGCGCCTATCGCTCGAAGCCAACCCCTCGAGTCGGGCTGGCTTCTTTGCTGGGCCTAGATTACTTCACACCGTCGCGTCAAGAGCTGCCGCCATCGCTGGAGGGGGGCATGCGTGGTCTGCCGACGCTGCCAAGCTTTCATCAGCTGCGCTTGATATTACGTCCGATCTCGTCCAAACCTCCTCAGATGATGTTGAGTGGATGGCAGCGTGCTGCCAGAGATACAGTCAGTCTCGCACCGGTGTCGGTGGATTTGCCGTATTTCGATCCGCTGTTGACAAGAGCACCGTTGACAATCTGTGCATCCTTGCATCATCGCAGATGTTGCTCTCCGCATTTGCAGGCCAGCTGGATCAACTAGCGTTTGCCAATTCCTCGCCTTCGTGTGACAGTGTTGCATCCGAGGTCATCAGTACCATCGGCAATGGCCTGCTTATTGCGTGTGACGTTTTAACATCCACCCCTTTGGCAACGGCAGAATCCTCTGTCTCCTCCCATCACGATATTATCTACGCCGTGCTCACCTCTCTTCACAAATCCCTACGATCGATTGGTGAAATAATTGCAGCGCATTCGTCGGGCGGCGTCCGGGAAACCGCCAGGGCAGTTCGGGATGGGATCATTAACTACATCTCCACGTCGACGCATGTTGGCAATGCGATCGCATACTATGCTGTTCTGCCGGTGTCAGTCAGCCTCGTGATGGAACTGGAGAGAATCTCTCAAGGCCAGTCAATGTTTTCTCGCAGTGCCGGCGAAAACGACGAAGAGCAAGATAACAAGGAAAACTCCGCACGAAAATATGGCGCCTGGGCGAAGCTGGCACGAGACGTTGGGAAAGCCACCGATGCCGAGTCGATGCCACAGACTATCCAGTCATTTTCCGAGGCGCTTGTTGGTAACATTCACTCCCTTCCAATGGTTGCTTCGCCTGCAGGTCAAGCTTCGTCCAAGGTTCACGATATCACCAAGTCCGCCCTTGCTTTGATTCTCCAGTGGGGAGAGCATGTCGAGGCAATGACTCTTGAGAAGCATGGGTATGCCTCGTCGTACGGGAACGGCCTTGCGATTGAAGATGCTGCTGGGGTTGTCACTCCTTCTACGGGCAAAGCTATGGCTTCTGATCTTCAATCGTCGAGCCCGCTTCAGCTCTTGCTAAGCTTCGCTCCCAACCCCTTCCGTCCGTCGTCCTCAATCGGCGGGCTTATTGCTTTGTCAACGGAAAACAACGCTCACGGTGCTCTCATATCGAACTTGAATCTTCTGACTCGTTATCTGGGAGATTCTACCGATGCCGGTACCGCAGACTCCACAGCGCGAATAGTGATGATGGCCCTGCGCCACGCTGACGCAATAGCGGCGCTGTCAATGGCGGGGCAGCAATCTCGGCCTGGAGATGTTAGTGTCACCAAGGCTCTTGGCGGTGGTGAACAAATGCATCGATCTCTGGAATCGCTCCTCAAGAGGTCAATGGACAAAGCATCCTCGCATTTCGATCGTTGTCTCTTGGTCCGTGCATCCCAGATGGTCAGAATTGTCACGTTGGCAGTCGATACGCAGCCAGACCTAGCCAGGGCATTCTTGATGGGAACAAAGGACAATGCAGTCGACGACAACAACAACAACAACGGTGCGAGCGTTATTCAATCTATGTCTTTGGCTATTCAAACGGTTGCTGATGCCGCCGCCGCTGGTGATTTATCTGGATTGTCGTTCGAAGAGTTGCTTGTTGCCTCATCTTGCCTCGATGCGCTAGCTTCTCTCTGGGGCACAACTCGTGCTCGTGGCAGTGGCGGTGCAAAGGACGCCGGCGCTGCGAGGAACAACAATGGAAATGTTCTCCTTCACCCTTGCGACGATATCATCGATGTAATTCTTGACAAAACGAATGTTATCGAGGATTGTGTCGCCCTCTTGACGAACCACCTGGTTCTTCTGGACGCAACGGCGGAACATGGTGGGAGGAAAGTTGAATCAGTCAAGCTAGATATTTGTTCCTCAGCTTTGGAGATCCTTGTGAACGAGCTGTTTGCAAGCTCGCGCTCTGGCAGCGGCGGCCCTACCAACACAGCTGCTGCCACCATTCTGGAACAGATTTCTGGCTCCACAGTTACGGATTGGGCGTCGACTCTCACGTCGCTGAGTGGCGCGGCCGAGTCCTCGGATTGTCTAACTGAGCTACTTCAGAGCCACGGCCAAGGTAGTAGCATCGATGCTTCGCGATTCGCGTCATTACACTCAAGCCCCGGGAAGCTCGACACCAAAGTATCCCTTGTGATCCGAAGAGCAATATCGACGTTGAAGAAAGTAGCCGGGTGCAAGTCCGTCGCGAGCGGGTCGAATTTTGCACTTGCAGAGCGCCTCACCGACTACTACTACGCCGAGAAACTATCGCACAGCCAACTTTTGCTTCTGAAGACATGGTCGAAGTTTGCCGAGATCCACCACTCAACCGGTGAAGGACGAGGCGCAACGGCGCCATCGGGAAATGCCGACGGGGACAAACTAACCAAGCTCCTGCGTTCGGCAGAGAGCATCCTTTCGTCTCTCGAACAGAACACGACAACGGCCAGCACTGCTTCATCTACGTCGTCTAACGCCGCGTCGACTTCTTACCTCACTGGGAAAATGGGATGCCATACCACTTCAGTGCTTGCGAATATTCTCGGCGAATGCGCTGAGATTGTCAAGGCCGGCCAAAGTCACCAGGTCGAGATATCGCTTGATATGCTGAGCCGAATGGGCAAGGTAGCGTCGACGCTTTTCACGATTACCCGGCCCATTCAGCTTGCTGTTTCCACGTCTGGCGCAGGGGAGATGCAGCAAAAACACGGCAACTCGTCCTTTATGATATGGGCCCAAAGCCGCGCCTACAGGGTTGGATGTCTGTTGCGGCTGAGGTTGCTAACGTGCTCTTTGAGTCTGATCAGAATGATTGATTATGGCCTAGCTCCTTCCAATAATGCCAATGTACATGTACCATCAAGTCCAGACGCGAGACCATTCAACGACGCCTGCGTGATATTTGCAACTCTTGCTTCCGAGGCTCTCGCCGAGCTTCGCTACGCTCCTTCCCCAGAAGAAGCTTCAGCGCTAGGTACGGATCTGAACGCTTTTGCTGGGTCCCTAGCTTTTCCTGCCACTGCTCACTTTGGCTACGCATTCCAGTTACATGGTCTGGGTTCTGTTCGGTTGGTGGATTCAGCATCAAACGTTGAAGCTGTGAGTCTCGATGGCTCACTGGCGCTGGCCCTCCTCAAGACGTCCGTCGCAACTCTCGTTTCGATTGTAAGCAGCAGCACAACTGCATCGGCCGATCCCTCTTCCTTCCAGACAACCTTGCATGTTCAGAGGATAGCATCGGCGTTGCACGATGGCGGAGCTCTTCCATCCATGTTCAGACACCTCGACGCTGCATCTCGCGTTGCCGCGGCCTCGTATTCCAATAAACTGAGCAACCCGGCGTACAAGGCCAACCATTTAGCTGAAGAGAATGCCCTTGGTGTTATTCAGGGGATCATTGCATTCCTTGAACATGCTGCATCCTGCGCCAGCGGCATATCGCTGCCAAGCCTCCTCACAGAGCAGCACACCATACGAGTTCTAGCTGAGAATCCTTTGATTCGGGTCGCAGGCCAGCACTGGCACTCAAGGAGTCTTTCGGAGCTCGACGAGGAAAAGCTCCTGCGCGGCTATCTAACTGTCGTAGAAAGGGGTGCCTATGGACAAAACCAGCAAGTCCACCGTGAGGATCCTGCCCATGACATCTGGAGAGCCGTCCTACGATCGCTCACATCACTTCTCAATTCATTTCGTATTAATGATCAATCATCAGTACAGCCCGGGCGTGGGCTCGATGAACGACACAGGGAATGCTTGCGCGGTGTAGTGCAATTCCTTTCCTCCTATGATGCTCTGCTTGTGTCGGCGCTACAGAGTTGCTCCCTTTCCGCCGGATCCAGATCTCAGTCGAGTCATTTGGGAGGTGGAAGGCGATCACCCTCGTCGGCGGGGCTCATCCATCTGACAATGTGTGGTCTGACCGAAGCCGCCGACTTGTTGGCCCTGATGTCAGAGTTATACGCTGGCGATCACAAAAAGTACTTCGAGAGTTCCTCTCTTCACCTCTACCAGGCACTCCTATCCTCGTCGATGACTGTAAGCAAGACATTGTCATGCTTCCTTGGGGCAACGGCCGCTGCCCGCGACACCTTCTCGTGCTTGAATACTTTTGATAAGGCACTGGAAGAAGCGGAGCAGAGAAATACCGGCGCCGATGACAGTATGAATGAATCGACCATGGCTTTGAGTTCTGCTACCGGGATCCATCCGCTTTTATCTGAAGGTGTGCCAACGGCCCGACACGATGCGGTCCGGTATGCCCACTTTGCCAGTACCTGTTGCGTCAAGATGACCGTCGAGGAGTATTCAGCCTCACTTACTCCAACGACAACAGACGGCGGAGCATCCGCGGCGGCCAACGCTGCGCCACCAGCAACTTCGTTGGGGGATGACGATAAAGTGGAGCAGAGTTTCCAGATCCATGTCGACAATCTCTTCCTTGTTCGAATGGAAATGATTGCGGCGGAATGCATGTTCAATTCGCTCAATGTCCTCAGCAAAGCTCATCCGGCTTCTGATTCTTTTGTTTATTTTACCTCGACCGAAGCCTCAAAACTCGATGCCATGTCGTTGGTACAATTGGGTATGGTCATTGCCCTTCGAAAGACCGGGAATGACTCGGTTGACGAGTCGCCGGGCTCGTCTCTCGACTTTGTTCGAGTTGTGGACGCAGATTATCTGCGCCAAACTTGGGATGTTGAATCTTATCCCAACGGTGGGATCGATACCAAGAGACGAGTTCCCTCTTCGCTCCTGGCTGGCATGGAGGATGTCGCCAAAAGAAAATGTCTGTTGCAGTACGCTCCTACACAGAAGCTAATATCCGACGAACGAAATCTGGTGCTTGATAATATTTCCATCGGCCACTTGATCCTCGCCCTTCGGTGGTGCCGTCAGCATGTCAATGCCAAAACCGGAGAGAGATCCCAGCTTGCATCGAACCCGCTTGTTCGATGTCTCGCTGAGCGCGCAGCGTCAATCCTTGGGCTGGAGGTCTCTTTGCACTATGAGCTAGGAACAGTTCGATCTACCGACCATGATGTGGTGCGAAGGGTCAACGCTCAGATTCTTGAGCTCTTTGACGAGGAAGTCAGTCGGAGGCTCGATCTAGCATCCCTCCTTTCCGGCGAGGAGCCATCCATGGGACTCAAGGCCATCGTCGACGAGGATGTTTGGAATGCAGTAGTAGCAGAATTACAAGAAGGCCTCACGTCGGGTCGTCAAGACGATGAGGCTTTCCTCAAGCAACTTGAGGAGAGCTCCGGGGGTATGTATGCCGCGGGTTGGGGCGGAGGCGCAGCGAAACGGCGAATGAGTCCATTTAGAGGAAGACTTATGCGGTCGCTAAGCCAATGATTGATAGGAATATCAACGATGGATTGTCCATTGATTTATTGCAAATTAGAATGCTGTAACGAATCTAATCTAATTCTTCTATTATGAATCTAATCTAATGCTATATGGTGCGGCGTAGCCAGAACCATTGTATAAAGCCCTGATGCACGACAGTCGAAAGCTAATACCCCTGGCAGACTTCAGGACAGATAAACTTGACGATGGAGCCACTGACGGTGACCTTGTTGCATCGGCGTTCCGTCTTCTTCTTGGTCGTCTTCAAGGGCCATTTGCAAGTAACAAATATATTATCCTTGAGCTCGAAGCTTTCCTCCTCGTCGAGAGAATCGGCACATTCGGCCGGGCAGATTTCCTTCACAACGTCACCATCAAATGTGGTTCGAGCGCAGCGAGACTCGGTTAGTTCACGCCGCTTCACCCAATTGCATCCCACGAAGATGCCCTCGTCAATCTCAAAGGTAAAGACATAGACATTGGGCGTAGCGACTGGTGCATCGGTCGGGATCTGGGTGGTGATAACCGGAGCGTCGAATTTGGTAGGAGCGGCCGTGGGCGCCAATGTACTACTACTAGTAGGAGCGACAGTAGGGGGACGAGGGCTGCTGACGTCGTTTGCAATTAGGAAGAGGGCATTGCGCTCCCCGATCCGAACGCTGTCTGGCTTGGAGATGTCTTTACCATTGTTGATCTCCAGAGCCTGTTCAAAATTGGGCATGTACTTTTCTGGGACGTCGCCTGAAGGAGTAATTGCCTTGAGCCGGCGGTAGTCCTTGCGGTCCGGGAAGAGCTCGGTCAAATCAAATGCACTCTCCTCAAGACTTGGATTGACCAGGACGACACCCTTCTCGAACTCACAAGCAAGCGTATCAGAACTCTTGTGGACTGCGAGCTTCCGGAATCTGATGGGTCCGCCCTTGTCGAATCGAAAGTCAATGGTCACTTGGCCAGCGGCGGCACCACGGACGTAAAACGACAGTGGGAGGTAGTCTTTATTACTGATTCTGCCACGGACAGGACCGGTCTCAACAGGAACGGAAACGCGCGGGAGGTACTGCAAGTACACGTATGTGCAACAATGGAGATGGGAGATTGAGTTTTTAGCAAGTGCTGCGGCGCAAGAAGACAAAGCAAATACAATTCCACCGTCATGCGTTGATTTCTGAACTTACAATCTTTCTCATGGATTGATCATCATCCGACCTGGCTTCCAGGATGACAGTAAAGTCGGCCTTTTCATCTAATTCAAAGTTGAGATCCAGCGTGATATAACCAGGGAACTCCTTTTCCCAAGGGGTCAGGACCATCTCATCGCCATCGACAGATAGATCTCCTCGCAGGATGCCCAGAGCTGGCAGGATGTTGTCCCAGTCGTTGGAGCTCGAAGCCCCGCCGAGAAGATTGGGTGTATATTCGGCCGGGCGCTTGAGACCAAGGGGCCTTCCGAGCCAGTGGGCTTCCTGCTCAATGCCTTTGAACAGCTCGACACGCTGGATTGCGTCTACAGCCTCGCCGGCATCTGCCTGCTCGATATCAGCCGCCATGCCGAGGCACGTGGCATACCCATTCAGCATTCGTTGGAGCTGAATACGAAGCTGTTCGTCTTCCTTGTCGTAGTACTGGGAGAAAATGATACTGGCCAGAGGTAGTTCGGCAAGACGATTCCAGGAGAGCACGTCGTTGACCGTGCGACTAACTTCCTCCCACGGATCATCGGGGTTGGCGAGACCTTCTTGATTCACCCCATTGATCATGTCAATGTTGGCCCAATCAGGGCTCGTGGTGATGACTCGATTCGGGCCGAGGACCTCCTGCAACGAGTAGAGAGGCGCGCGAAAGAGAGGAAAGGATCAAGTAAGTAAGCAAGCGAGTTTGATACAACGGCATAACATCAAAACTTGAATATATAGCTCCTCCACTTCAGCAACTCACTCGAATTTTTTCGTAGAACACCCTCACACCATCGATGTAAACAGAATCCGGATCGGCGATGCCATCCACGTTGTAATCAGGATTGTTTGGCGTGGCCGTCAGAGGTCCAGAGGCAAGATCCAAACCACCGAGGTTGCTCAGCTCTCCCCCAAACGCAAGGGGGTAGAGCATATCTTCGAACATGACCTCCATGGCCGATCTCCCCTGTTCATCGAGAGGGCAGTCTTCACTCAAATTAAAGAAGAAGTTGATGTACGGCGTCTTGCTACGGTCATCCCAGGGCATCGGTGCGATGTAGGTCCCAGCTGGGAACTCTCTGGCCTCGGGGCTTCCGTTGAATTGGCGCTTGATGGTGAGCGTGTTGCCATCGACCTTGGTAATGAGGACATATTCGTATCGATCCCAACGCTTCTCTCCGTTCGACTTCTGCTCTACGATTAGAGCGGGGCCCTTGATCATGTTCTCATTTGACTCAACAGTTAGAGAATCGTCGTCGGACGATAGAGACGATTGGATTGTACTACCAGGGCTGAGAACAAAGTGCCCAGGGAAGGAGAGAACTGACTCCTCCAGGGGATCACCGAACGGAGGGGTGCCTTTGGGAAGGCCACTCGCGGCCCTCCACGTCGAGAGGATGAGCATCTGCGGATTCTCGTCGGCGAAACGATTGACGTACTCGTAGTTGCTTGGACTGAAACGCAGAGTTTGGGTCTGAAAATCGACTAGATGACCTTCGGGCAGAATCTGGCGGTCCTTCCAGTGTTCATAAGACTTTTGGTCTCGACGAGGACCGGAGCGAAATTGAGCTGTCAGAGGGAATTCGCCATTGAAGACGGACTTGGTGAGAAGGCTGAGCGCCATGATATATGCTGTGACTGGAAGATAACGTAGGACGAATATGTGGACTTCGGACGGATGGCTACTACACCGAGCTATGCTGTTGGTCGGTCGTTAGCCTTTATGACTCTCGACGCCTGGTGAAAAAGTGAGCTCCAACCAAGTCCAACCATTAAGTTCAAACATTTCCTTTCCCGCGAGCGACCAACGACCAACGGCGCAATAATTCTAACGGCATGGTTAAGTATGGACGGAATGGGCGGAGACGGTATTTTATGGGTCACACATACAACAAAGAGAGGAAGTCGCTCTGGCACAGAGATGTCTGTGCCTCAGAGAGTTGCAGCAGGATACCGATACATAAGCCCAGGGTAGAGTAAGATCTGGATGAGTTCTCTACATAGAGCAACGGACTTTTCTGATAATGGGCCACATAAGGGATCAATACGATACATACAGATGGCCAGATTCTGACCACTGCGGCCAGCCAGATGTAGGAATCCTCTAGAGGAGTTTCCACGGCAAGAAGACGGAGAAGGTAAAAAATAGACAGCACTTCTTCCACCTTACATACATAAAGGAATTCCTAGCAACCTTTCGCCGCTTTGATAGACACAAGATACTCTCTAGCTAGTAGAGTAGGAAAGGAAAACAAGTAACACATAACATAATCTTGAATCTTGATCGAGCCACGTGTAAAATATGTAGCTTACGTCGATCTAAAAGACCGCGTCGCAAGGTGTTCATGCATGCTACTGTATCTTGAAGCTAACTCTAGAATACATGGGGAAGACTGAGATATATATAAAAGGAATCTCACTCTAAAATGTACATGCGTTCCATGTACAGCTGTACATGATGTAGGAAGTCTACCAGACCGGTACCCATTGCCGGTCGGTACCACCCTGAGAGTCGACGGACTCACTCGACTCATCATCACAAGACGTGCTGGGAACGCGATTTTCGAAACGCAAAAGCATTCCAAGTGACAGACCGACCATCACGATGGTGACCGGAACCGTACGCACGCCAACGGTGAACGATGGTGACGGGACCGTACGCCCGCCAACGGTGACTGCGCGGCATCCATTCAAAATGATGATGCGAGTTTTTTTCTCACTTATCACGATCGATTCTTCATCGTAAACAACCAACACCGCCATCATGCCAGCCAAAGAAGCTAAAAAGACGGGGCTTACCGCCGCCGAGAAGAAGAAGCAGAAGCAAGAGAACAAGGCAAAGGCGAATCCGGGAAAGGCCGCTGCCAAGAAGGAGAAAGCTGACGCAAAACGGGAACGCAGGTGAGTTTCGAACCATTGACACACTTATGTTACAGTACCATGGTATAACGTGAACATTCTCGCAACCTCATTGCACATCTCCTAACTCGTATGCTCGTATTCATCGTCCTGCTACGTACCTGCAGAAAGGAGTCAGGTTCAGTGAAGAAAATGGGTTAATCGGCGGCAGTTCTTTGAAATATCTGATGCTCTGTCGACCGCGGAAGTGACGATGTGTCAATAATCACGGAAATCAATCGGCGAATGAACTACACGACACGTAGAAATTCCTACTCGAAATAATACAAACAATATGTGGTGGATAGGAATCCTATATAATTTATTTAGAGTTACAAACAAATAAGCGCACTGCGATACATAAGCCCAGGGTAGAGTAAGATCTGGATGAGTTCTCTACATAGAGCAACGGACTTTTCTGATAGCAGGCCACATAAGGAATCCCTAATGGACAGGACCTATTTATCGTTTGCTATGTAGGAACCTATCTAAAGAGATCGACAGATGGCCAGATTCTGACCACCGTGTAGAGGAATTTCCACGGCAAGAAGACGGAGAAGGTAAAAAATAGACAGCACTTCTTCCACCTTAGCAACCTTCCATCGCTTTGTGTATTATGATTTATAGACGCAGATACTCTAGCTAGTAGAGTAGGAAAGGAAAGGCAAGTAACGAATAATATCATCTTGAATATTGATCGAGCCACTACCTACATGTACGTTGTATTTACAGAGGACTCATCCTCAGATCAGTATCTAGACCATCCCCGGCAGCCATCACTTTACGAATATAAAAGGAATATAAATATCTCCACAGTTCGGAATGCACTGACCGATTACTTAATAAAAGTCCCTCCCTCGCGGGCATACTTCAGCAAGGCAGGATCATCTCCAAGCATCTCTTCTTCGGCCTTGGCCCACGCAGCCTTCTGCTCATCGGTAAAGTCAGCTTTGCCAGTTCCAACTCCACCCTTGCGGGTCATAGCACCGAGCTCCATAATGTTGGCAGAACTCCACTTGTCGGAAAGAGGGAGACGATATTTGAACATGTGGGCGTTCTTCTTCATGTGCGGCATCCCACACCGTTCCACCACAGTATCGAGCTCCTCCTTGTTCAGATCTACTCCGACGAACTTGGACAGCTTCGTCACATGACCCCTCAAATCCTTGACGGCATCCGCATAGTGCGACAAGAAGACGTTGGGCTCGTTGCGGGACGGCCACCATGCCTTGACGTATCCGAAATAGATACTCTCCAGCATGCCACCGGGCATCAGCTCCGCGAGACGCTTGGCGGCATTATCTTCCATAGAACCCGTATCGGCGGGCGGGAACCCACCCCACATCTTACGGAACTCATCGGAGTGGGAGTTGAAGAAGGGGATCATGGACGACAGGACGTCAATCCCATTCCTCGTCATGGAGATGAACTTGACGTTGGGAAACTCCTTGATGGGCAACGTTTGGGGAGTGGCGTGCGACTTCCAAACGCGGAAGGGGTACCGCGCATTGTCCCACTTCTCCTTGAGCGGGACGCCGCTGGGAAGGATCGTGATGTTGAGCAGCTCCTTCTGCTTCGCCCAGGTCATGTCGGCATCCTGCAGCAGCTCCGGCCAGGGCGTCCCGATACTGATATCCTCGAACAGCTCGTCGGCATCGGCCGCGCCTTTGGTTCGGATCTGGTGGGTGCAGTAGAGCATCCACGTCGTTCCGGACTTGGCCCCAGTCGCCACGACGACGTCGCCATCCTTGAGCCACGTGCGGGCTTCCTCCGGTTCCCACGCGTCGTAGGTGAAGTAGGGAGGAGGCGCCTGGCCGCTGAGGCTGGTGTGAAAGATGAAACCACCGTTGGGGATGAGGAGAGAGAGGGATGGTTTGACCAACGCGACCGCCTTGAGGACAGCAGCAA
>Ga0115008_10004031_pt1 | contig 12175 bp, 12 predicted proteins | sample FraStrMetagenome_FD_87164 | JGI IMG/M metagenome (GOLD analysis project Ga0115008, IMG submission 87164) | Marine eukaryotic phytoplankton communities from Arctic Ocean - Fram Strait ARC3M Metagenome | ecosystem: Environmental > Aquatic > Marine > Oceanic | place: Fram Strait | collected...
CACCTCTCTATTGTAGTCATTAGGGTAATGCCCTGCCTCAAAAAGAACTGTTGGCACATTTAGAGCTTGAAACGTATCGCCTACACAATTAATATTAAAACTATCATCGTAAACACCCACTTGATTTGGTATTTGCAGTTGTAGATTCTCATTCATAACTGAAATAATCTCCATGGCTATTTTTCTTGTTGGAGTCACTATGGTTGCTTTATCTTGTGCAGGAGCCAAAAACGAAACTGTTGCTGAATTATTAACATTTCCAGCACTAAAGATACTGCGCTGTCCATGAAGATTATAGCTGAAGTCTGGTTCAAAATCCTCAAAAATCTTTCGCAACACCAAACTTTCGGGCTGAGACTTGTCTTGAGCATCTCTATTTAAATCAATAGCATTAGCATTCACACGTGTATATGATAGAGCGCCATCTGGATTAAGTATAGGAATAATACAGATCCTACAACTCTCTAAAATATTTTGCACCTCCATATTATCATCTAAAAACACATTAAGTAAATCAAAAACAGCTTTAGTAGTCGTACTTTCATTACCATGCATTTGAGACCACATCAATATTTTTTTATCACCAGAACCAAAAATTATACTCTCAATTGGCAATCCATTTACAGATTTCCCAACTTCAGATACAATCATTTTTTGTTTGATTTTCTCAAGAAGAGGAGCTATGTTTTTGTTATGAATATAACGTCCAAAAAGCGATGATTCTTTATAGGATTCAAAAAGTGCTTTCAAGGTTTTTACTTCCATTGTTTCTATCTAATAACCACAAAGGTAAACAATTGATGTTTTACAATTGTAAACAATAATTCTACACAATAAGGACTTAAACCGGATGTTTTGTTTACAAATTAACACTGTTGTAAAACTGAATATTGAAAAATGCGCAATGAAAAACATTTTTTAATATTAATGTTTTATTTTTCAGTATTTTAAGTACTTTTTAGTAAAGTTTTGATTCAATAATATAATATCTTTATAAAATAATCATAGTGAATACACTGCAATATGTTTACATTTGTAACGTTACAAAATTAAACTTTATAGTTTACAATGATAAACAACGAAGAATTTACCAAACGCTTACAAAACGTCATAGATTTCTATGGTGAATCTGCTTCGTCTTTTGCTGAAAAAATCGGGGTTCAACGCTCTAGTATTTCACACATTTTATCAGGCAGAAATAAGCCAAGTTTGGATTTTGTTTTAAAGGTACTTTCTTCCTTTCCAGAAGTCGAATTGTATTGGTTAATGAATGGTAAAGGATCTTTTCCAGCTCAACAAATTCAGAATGAGAAAACACAGTTTTCTGAAACAAAAGAAAATTTAAGTTCAAACCCAGAATCGAATACACAGATTTTGAGTAGTTCAATTTCCGAAGACAAATCAATTGAGCGTATTGTCATTTTCTACAAAGACGGTACATTCGAAAATTTTGAGCAGTCGTCATAATTTTTTAAAAATTTTCAAATACGGAATTCTCGTTAATCACAATCTGTTTTGTAATTTTGTTTAAAAATAGCACACAATGCAAAAAGGACTACTCCTTCTATTATCATTATTATGTTTTAACTGCTTTCAAACTGAGCGACAGTGTGCAGATTTTAAAACAGGTGAGTTTGAGTTCAATTATATTGTTGACGGCGAAGAGAGAACGGGTAAATTTGTTCGCACAGAGACTCTAAATATTGATTATTTTGAAAACAAAGTAGACTCCGCTTCTATACGCTGGATTAATGACTGTGAGTTTATCCAAAAGAAAATAAACCCCAAAAATCAAAACGAAGAAAAAGCAATTCATTTTAAAATTCTAACGACTTCTGAAGATTCCTACACATTTGAATACCAAATTGCGGTAAAAGATGCTTTTAAAAAGAAACGCGTTGAAAAAGGGGTCGCAAAGAAAATAAAGTAATTTGATCGATTTTCTGCTTACTAGTGATGCTATATTAGTATTAGTAACATTGACATTCTTAGAAATTATTTTAGGAATTGATAATATTGTTTTTATCTCTATCGCTGCCAATAAACTTCCAGAGCATCAAAGAAGTAAAGCCACGAATATTGGTTTATTATTAGCCATGGCACAACGCATTGTTCTTTTATTTTTTGTGTTTTTTATTGTAGGTTTATCTAAACCTTTCTATAATTTAGAAACAAGCTGGTTTGAACTTCATATAAGTTGGCAAGCTATTATATTGTTTGCTGGAGGATTATTTTTGATATACAAAAGCACATCTGAAATTAGAGAAAAAGTAAGTTATCCTGAACACGATAAAGATGCTGTAAAAGATAAAAAAATCACATCACTCAAAAATGCCATAGTTCAAATATTGATTATAGATTTTATATTTTCTATTGATTCTATTCTTACAGCAGTAGGAATGACTAACAATATACACCCTAATCATAACTACACATTAGTATTATGATTATTGCAGTCGTTATTTCTATAGGTATAATGATTGGGTTTGCCAATCCAATTAGAAAATTTATTGATGCAAATCCTAGCATTCAAATACTTGGACTTGCATTCTTAATTTTAATTGGTTTCATGCTTATTACAGAAGCAGCACACTTGTCTCATACAGAATTTTTTGGAAATAAAGTTGGTGCTATACCAAAAGGTTACTTGTATTTCGCTATTGCATTTTCATTATTTATAGAAATGTTGAACTATAAAATAAGTAAGAAAAGCAAGAAAAACTCTTAGTCGGTCTAATCCATTACAAATTTAAAACCAGCAGTAATAATATTTGCACTCAACGTATTATTTCTATCGTAATATGTATATTTTAAGTCAATACTCTTTAATCCTAGTTTCTAAATATGGAATTATGTAGAGATATCTGTATGGGATGCCCCAAAACTAAATTGATTAGCTGAATACTCAGATAAGTCAAAATCTGAAGTATAGAACTCATCTGTAGACAAATGTCCTTCATATACATCAAAATAATCTGCTGCTGTTTGATTATAAAAACGGTATGATGGATATAATGTGAATTTATCACTAATCTTTATTGGCACTTCTACACTAGCAGTATGGGATTTAATTCCCCAGTTATCTGCGTAATAGCGATAAAACGTTCTTACTACAAAAGTTTCGTTTATGTAGTAATTAAGTCGCCCACCTATGGCTACTTTAAACCTTGAACCTGGCAAACGCTCAACATCATCTGCTAACTGAAAATTATCAATAAATGAGTCTTCAACATCGCTAAAATAGACGCGCTGAAAAGGTGTAGACAACAAACCTTCTTGTTGGACAAGATCTAATGCTAGACTTCCTTGTAACTTTTTGGATAAAATTTGAGAAAATCCAAAACCTAAAGCATAAGTATTCCTGCCTTCATTATCAAAAGTTATAAAATTTGGACTGTAGTTTGCATTTCCTGTAATCACATTTTGTAAAAACAAATCACTACTCAAACCGCTTCTTCCTTCGGCAAATGGTCTTAATTCGGTCGGGTATATGGCATTCCATGTATCTATATAAATATTCCCGTTAATACTTATTTCGGTATTTATCTCATTAAAAAGTTTGGTATAGCTGCCTCCTGCACCTGCCGAAAAATAATCATACTCTGCAGACACCGATAATTTAGCAGACCAAATATCATTTCTATCGTCTGAACTGTGACTATAAGATCCTGTTAAATTTGTCCAGACATCAGCTCCTGATGCACCAGAACTTGCCACAAATGGATCTGCAGGACTATTACCATCAAACGGACCAACATTACTTGAAGACGCAGATGTATATGCTGAAATCCCAGCATCAATAGTCAACACATCATCGTCATTTAAAGGTATCGATACAATAAATGTCGCGGTAACATCTGTTAGTTCTTCAGACCCTATTCCGCCACTTACAGCAGCATTATCTCCATCTTGAGAATAATAACTCGACAAAAAATCAACTTCAGTTGTCTCTAAAACTCTCTTTTTATAAACCTGAGTTGAATCTTGTGTTTGTCCAGTCCCTAATTGAAATGAAAAAACCGTAAGGATTAAAATATATATATATTTCAAATTATTTTTTTTTAAAATTTAGTTACAACCACAACCACCTCCAGTTTTCCCTCCATTTGCTCCTGATGCAGCCTCTCTGTAAGAATGTGCAGTAGATATGTTTCTATTTGCTTTTTTATCTACCAAAACCATATCTGGATCATTTATGTTAACTTTTTCATACTCTTTCACCACAACACAGGATGTTGTCAGTGACAAAACCACCACTGGTAATACTGCTCGTTTAATCATATTTTATTGATTTGTATATTATTAGAGGTGTAAAGATTTCCCTTGTCGTCAATAATTATACATTCTATATTTGGTAACTGATTAATTCTATTTAAACCAACATCTTTACCCATTACAAAAACAGAAGTAGCCAAAGCATCTGCTAATTCTGCTTTTGGAGTAAAAACAGTAACACTTATAATACCGGAAGAAGGATATCCAGTTCGTGGGTCTATGATATGGGAATACCGTTTACCATTAAACGTTACTTGCTTTTCATAATTACCTGAAGTTACAACCGCTCCATTGGTTATTGGCAGTAAAGCAAATGCCTTATTTTTATCTAACGGATTAGTAATCGCTACCTTCCAATCTTCTCCATTAACCTGATTCCCCCAAGTATTCATGTCACCAGAAGCGTTTATAATTCCAGAACTAACACCTTTTTCTATCAAAAGTGCTTTTGCTTTATCTGTAGCATACCCTTTGCCTATGGCCCCAAAACCAATTTTCATTCCTTTTTCCCGAAGAAAAACAGAAGATTCATTAGCGTCTAAAACAATACTCTTATAGCCTACTTTTTCTAAGGAACGTCTAATATTTACATCAGAAGGCATTTCTGTCATACTGCCATCAAACTTCCAAACCCTATCCATTGAGGCATAGGAAATATCAAATGCGCCATCAGTTAACTGCGATATCGCTAGCGCTCTACCTATCAAATCAAAAAGTTCTTTATCAACTATTACAGGCTTAATACCTGTATTTCTATTAATTTGAGACGTTTGAGATTTCGAATCCCAAGAGGAGATTAATTTTTCAATTCTTGTAATTTCAGAAACTGCTAAATCAATATATGTATTAACTTCAATAGTATCTTTTGCGACAACAGTAACATCAAATCGACTTCCCATCTGCTTTAAAGTACGCTTATGAGTGGTCTGAGAATCTACTTGGAAATTAATAAGAAGCAACAAAAAAATTATTGATAGATTTTTCAAAATACTTAGGGTTTAAATGACTCTAAAATCTTTATATATTCTGAAGGAGACATTTTCTTTTAACCAGTCTGTCAAGTACATTAATTCGATAAGTTTTGATCTATATTCTAAATCTGCTGAACTCAAATTAGGATAATCATTTAAATCTTTAAAATGAAGTGTTTCGTGTTTTAAATAAGAAAAAATAAAATCCTCATTGCTTAATAAAGAATATCCTGTTCTATTACAATACAATGTTGCGTTCTCTTCAATAGCCCAACCACCAACAGATGCTGAACCATAAGTTACGAAGCTATCAAAATCTTCTAAGTGAAAACTATTTATAAAAATTACTGTGGTGTTTATAGTATCATTTGGCAGAACAACTTCATAGTTCTCTGTTGTTATATCATTCCAAATCAATAATTCTTGAATGCCATTTCTATGAAGAAATTTATACTCAAAATTATCATTTTTTAAAATACGAGCAATTTCATTCTCTATATTACTGCCTATTTTTAAGCTGTCTTTATCAAATTGTGTTAACTTATTGTAATAAAGATACTCGCTTAACTTTTCATACAACTCATCACTATTTCTATCATTTAAATCTTCTTTTAAAAATTCATCTGCATAATAATTTCGATAAATATTAGAAAGACTATAAACTACTTGATTTTTAGACGTATTTTCATAAACCTCATCCTTATTCACAAATCTAGAATACATTCCTTTCTCCCATCGTTTGTAGGCAAAACTAATAAGTGGGTTAGTGAAATTTTTCTCCTGCTTTAGTTCCTTAAAAATCGTTTTAGAATCTGCATTTAAAGCAAGTACTTTAATACGGATTAGCTCTTGTTTATCGGTTTGAAAATTATGTCTTCCGTAGAAAAATAATATAGTAAGAATTACAACCGTGATTAACAGTCCCTTTTTTATTTTTGGTTTCATTGATTGATTCAATCTAATGAGTGCCAAATAAAAATAATGTTACACCTAATCTTAAAAAAAAACTAATTAAAACAACGTCACTTGCCCTTTATCATCTACATCACCATTGTTCTCATCATCATTTGATGACGTATCTGGTTTTTCTTCGGAAATTGGATCACTCCCCACCTCATCTATTTCACCTTCTACTGTTTCATCAACAACTTCAATCTCTCCTGCCGGAACTTCCTCTGGCGCTTCATAAGGTAATGACTCCAATAAACTAACCTGGTTTATTTTCTCTTTAGTTAATTGATTTCCTAGAGCAGTAATACCTTTAATAGAAATAAACTCTTCTAAATTGACAGTCTCGTTGTCTTTGCGATCTTTACCTCGTTCCTTTTTATATTCAATCTCTGCCATTGGCTTCCAATCGGTAGACACAATTTCTAATTGGGAATCTGGATGTTCAGAAATAAAGGATTCTTCACGACCTTCATTATCAATTAAGAAACGCTTGACATAATACATTTCCTTTTCACCATTATAATAAATGACTGAGATTGGCTTTTTTGGTATCCATTTCTCTAGCACAATCATATCATCGTCAAAATGAGTACTTAATTCAGGAAGTATCGTTTTTATATTTCCAGATTGTGTGATTATCAATAAGTGGTCTTCTCCTCTAAATTCTCCAACCAGATCACCTCTTTCATCCACATTAAGACGTTGAACGGTATCATCAAACCAGATTTTTCGGGGCTTTAATGTAGAGACACCTTTCTCTTTGAGTTCAATTTTTTTAATTGAATGCTTGGTCACTCTATTTCCTTTAGATACACGACCTTTTATTAATACCTCAGCGAAATCTAAATCCCACTTCAACTTTTTAATACTTCCAACCTGGCGAAGTGTTATAGAAATAACTTCGGCTTCTCCATTTGGATTTGCTGAAAAATACCACAACTTAGAACTTTTTTCTCCGTTTGTTAAGTCGTACTCTTTATCTCTGGTTGTAGATGTGACAGCAAAACGTTTTACATAAGTGGCCCCTTTTGAGCCATCACGATAAATCATATTATAAATGGTACGCTTGTCTTTCTTTTTAAAGACTGCGACATGAATGATATCTTTACCAATAAAAGTTTTACTATCCACTTTAGTCACCATCATTTTACCATCATTGGTAAACACGATAATATCATCAATATCACTACAATCACAAACATATTCGTCTCTACGAAGTGAGGTCCCAATAAAACCTTCTGCTCTATTGACATATAATTTAGTATTCCTGATAATAACTTTTGAAGCATCTACATCTTCAAAGGCTCTTAATTCGGTTTTACGCTCACGACCTTCTCCGTATTCTTTTTTAAGACGCTCGAAATACGCAATAGCATAAACAATTAGGTTTGCTAAATGATGTTTAACCTCAGCAATCTGATCCTCTAAAGCATCAATTTTTTGTTGTGCTTTATCGATATCAAATTTAGAGATACGTTTTATTCTAATTTCGGTTAATCGTGTTATATCTTCAACAGTGATAGCCCGTTTTAAATGTTTAATATGTGGCTGCAATCCTTTATCAATTGCATTGATGACACCATCCCAAGTTTCTTCTTCCTCAATATCTCGATAGATTCGTTTTTCAATAAAAATACGTTCTAAAGACGCAAAATGCCATTGCTCTTCAAACTCACCAAGTTTAATTTCTAATTCGCTTTTAAGTAATTGTACAGTCAAATCCGTTGAACGTCTCAACATTTCAGTAACACCAACAAATAATGGTTTATTATTTTCAATAACACAACCTAAGGGTGAGATAGAGGATTCACAATTGGTAAAGGCATACAAGGCATCAATCGTTTTATCTGGCGAAATTCCGCCAGGTAAATGAATGAGGATCTCAACATTAGCAGCAGTATTATCTTCTATTTTTTTAATCTTGATTTTTCCTTTATCGTTTGCCTTAAGGATGGAATCAATTAAAGATGACGTATTTGTTGCAAAAGGAATTTCAGTAATAACAAGCGTATTTTTATCTAGCTGTGAGATTTTTGCACGCACTCTCACTTTTCCGCCTCTTAATCCGTCATTATAATTAGAAATATCTGCAATACCTGCTGTTGGAAAATCAGGATAAATAGTAAAACGCTTACCCTGAAGATGCTTAACAGAAGCATCAATAAGTTCAATAAAATTATGAGGCAATATTTTAGTAGATAACCCTACAGCAATTCCTTCTCCTCCTTGAGCGAGTAATAAAGGAAACATAACTGGAAGATTTACTGGTTCTTTACGACGACCATCATAGCTGGATTGCCACTCAGTTATTTTCGGATTATAAACAACATCCAATCCAAATTTAGAAATACGAGCCTCAATATAACGAGCTGCTGCCGCTCTATCTCCTGTTAAGATATTTCCCCAGTTTCCTTGGGTATCAATTAATAAATCCTTTTGACCAATTTGCACCATAGCATCTGCAATACTAGCATCACCATGAGGATGATACTGCATTGTATGACCAACAATATTGGCTACTTTATTATAACGACCATCATCTAAATCTTTCATAGAATGCATGATACGTCGTTGCACAGGCTTAAAACCATCTTCAATAGCTGGCACTGCACGCTCAAGAATCACATATGATGCGTAATCAAGAAACCAATCTTTAAACATACCGGTAACCCTAGTAATGCTTTCTTGTGGTTCATCTTGATTGTCTATTAAATCATTACTATCTTCACTCATTAATCTGCTGGGAATTTTTATTCATCTTAACCATTTTACTCAATGATTGTCTAATGTATCGTCTCTTTTTTTTTGGCAACAATGTGACATTAAAAGTCTCTTGTTTTTTCTTACCTCTACTATCTTTTAAATAAAAAGTCAAGGTTTTATAAACAAAGTAATTTCGAAATTTATAAGCATACAAACTACTCTTATCAAATTCTAAAAGGTGCTCTCGATAGTTTAAATTATCAGATAATAATAAACCTCTATTAGTGACAACTACTTTCAACCCATCACTATCATATTCAAAAAATTTAGAAATAAAATGAACAAGAAAAAATAATAAAGCAAAACCTGCAGATATGATTATAAATGTAATCGTTGGATTAGTTGTTAAATCACTAAACATTTTAAATACAGTCGCAAACACAATAGCGCACACTATTAATATAAAATAGACAGAGACAATAGTATTTTTAACTTTTGAATTATTGATTCTCATTATTCCTCCACGATATCTAATTCAACTTTTAAGTTATCAATGATAAACTCTTGACGTGTTGGTGTATTTTTCCCCATATAGAAAGACAATAATTCTTCTATAGACATATCTTTATCGAGCATTACAGGATCCAATCGTATATCATCACCAATAAAATGCACAAACTCATCTGGTGAAATCTCACCAAGACCCTTAAATCGAGTGATTTCTGGTTTTGGTTTTAATTCTTCTAAGGCGTTTCTTTTTTCTTCTTCAGAATAACAATAAATCGTCTTCTTCTTATTTCGTACTCTAAACAAAGGAGTTTGTAAAATATACAAGTGACCTTCTTTGATCACTTCTGGAAAGAACTGTAAAAAGAACGTAATCAATAACAATCTAATGTGCATTCCATCAACATCGGCATCGGTTGCTATCACTACATTATTATAACGTAAGTCCTCTAAAGACTCTTCAATATTGAGTGCAGCTTGTAAAAGATTAAACTCTTCATTTTCATAGACGATTTTTTTACTTAAACCATAGCTATTTAAGGGTTTTCCTTTTAAGCTAAAAACTGCCTGAGTATTCACATCTCTAGACTTTGTAATACTACCAGATGCCGAATCTCCCTCTGTAATAAACAACGTCGTTTCTAGATTTCTTGGATTTTTAGCATCACCAAAGTGTACACGACAATCTCTTAATTTCTTATTATGAAGATTAGACTTCTTTGCTCTATCTTTTGCTAGTTTTCTAATTCCAGAAAGCTCTTTACGTTCACGTTCTGCTTGTAAGATCTTACGCTGGATTTTCTCTGCTGCATCAGGATTTTTATGTAAATAATTATCGAGGTAACGTTTTAAAAAGTCATTGATGTGTGTTCTTACGGTTGGCAAATCACCTCCCATATCTGTAGACCCTAGTTTTGTTTTCGTCTGACTCTCAAAAACAGGTTCCATGACTTTGATAGAAATTGCAGATACTACCGATTTCCTAATATCTGACGCTTCGTAGTTTTTTCCGTAGAAATCACGAATAGTTCTCACCAATGCTTCTCTGTAAGCTGCTAAATGCGTTCCACCTTGTGTTGTATTTTGTCCGTTGACAAAACTGTGATACTCCTCGCTATACTGTGTTTTACTGTGCGTTAAAGCGAGTTCAATATCTTCTCCCTTTAAATGGATGATATCATATAGCCTATCTGATTCAGAAATATTATCTGCTAACAAATCTTTAAGTCCGTTTTCACTGTAAAACTTCTCGCCATTAAAAACGATAGTTAATCCTGGATTTAAATATACATAGTATTTGAGCATTTTTGATACATACTCATTACGGTATTTGTAATTTTTAAAGATGGCTTCATCAGGCACAAAAGACACTTTGGTCCCTTTACGTCTAGACGTGTCATCTAACAAATCTTGATTAACAAGGTTACCTTGTGAGAATTCTGCAGAAGCAGATTTTCCATCTCTTGTAGATTCTACTCTAAAATAATTAGACAACGCATTTACCGCTTTGGTACCAACACCATTTAATCCTACCGACTTTTTAAACGCACGAGAATCGTACTTACCACCAGTATTCATTTTTGAAACCACGTCAACGACTTTCCCTAAAGGAATACCGCGACCATAATCTCTTACAATCACTTTATTACCTTGTATGGAAATCTCTATCGTCTTCCCTGCACCCATCACATATTCATCAATAGAGTTATCTAAAACCTCTTTGACCAAAATGTATATTCCATCATCTGGAGACGACCCATCACCTAATTTACCAATATACATTCCAGGTCGCATTCGGATGTGTTCTTTCCAATCGAGCGAGCGTATATTATCTTCAGTATATTTGGTTTCTTGCGACATATAGGGATGAAAAATTTAGATAGAACGCTAAGATACTACAACCCTACAAAAAATAGAATAAGGTTCACACAAAGTAATTAACAATAAACGCTCAATTTTGTTGAGAACGTTGCAAAATTTATTGGTTTACGTTTAATTGAACCAATTTTTCCGCTTTTTCCTTTAAAAAACAATTTCTGGTGATTAGCAAATTGGTCATGTAACGCTTTAAAAAAAGTAGATTAGCTAGTTTTCCGAAGACACCAAAAGGCGATTGAAAATCGAACTTATCAATCATAAGGGTTTTATTTTTTTCTTCGGAAATGAACACATGCTCATGTCTAAATCTTTTAAACGCTCCTTTGGTCTGCTCGTCTACAAAACGATACGGACTCTCAAACTCAGTAATTTTTGAAGTAAGTTGTTGTTTTACTCCGAAATGCTTGGCTTCCCAAGTCACCCACTCGCCTAAACCAATAAGCCCAGAAGTCTTTCCAGCAATAGCTTTTTCATTAGAATGTGCCATAGAGGCCTTATGGAAATCAATATTGCGAGATAAATCAAAGGAGGTTTGAATATCTGCATTAATGTGTGTTTCTATTCTAATAACTGCCATAAACATCTTTCTATAAAAATACAAAAGCCAATGCATTTGAGAGCATTGGCTTTAACATAATATGTATTCTACTGTATCTATTTACACGTTAAACAAGAAATGCATGACATCACCATCTTTAACAACATAGTTTTTACCTTCTACGCGCATTTTACCCGCTTCTTTTACTTTAGCTTCGCTACCATAAGCGACATAATCTTCATAAGCAATAACCTCTGCTCTAATAAAACCTTTTTCAAAATCTGTGTGAATAACACCAGCTGCTTGAGGTCCTGTTGCACCTACATTTACTGTCCATGCACGAACTTCTTTA
>Ga0115008_10004034_pt1 | contig 12171 bp, 9 predicted proteins | sample FraStrMetagenome_FD_87164 | JGI IMG/M metagenome (GOLD analysis project Ga0115008, IMG submission 87164) | Marine eukaryotic phytoplankton communities from Arctic Ocean - Fram Strait ARC3M Metagenome | ecosystem: Environmental > Aquatic > Marine > Oceanic | place: Fram Strait | collected 2012-06-18
GACCGGGGGACGGTGACCGGGACGCGTGGCGCCTGTTCAACAGTGGGGATCCCGCACCAACCTCCTCTGTCGTGATAAAAGCGCAAAGACGGTTGGAGCCGCAAAGATGCGGAATCGGTGATCTACAAATACCCTGTGTATGGTTAATCAGTCGTAACATTTGGTAAAATGCGGATCTTGAAATTCGTGGCGCAGCAGATAGGCTGCAGGAAGGGGTCGTTGAGAAATAATGTGGTCACCGTCGGCCAACCAAATCCAAGAACCCAGCGCGACTTGGCTTTGTTTGGCCTCCAACGCCTCCGGGGGCTGACACACCGTGGCGAGCCCCGAGGCGGGGGGCGAGAATCCCCGGGTCATTGGGACGACCAAGACCACATCGAGTAGGTTCGGCTCACTCACGGTCGAGGCGTCATGGGAGCGGGGGGCGAGCAGAAACCCCCCACCCACGGTGGGCGCACGACGGGCGATGTTCCCACGACGAGGCGTAGGAAGCTCGCGCCGATCGGGAAGCCCATGGAGCGACGGACGAGCAGTTTGCAGCGGATCAAGGACGCCGCGGACTGGAAACGAATAGGGCTGCACCAGAAGTACGCGGACCAGACCATGGTACGATATCGCGCCCGCGTACCGCGTTCAGTCAACCGCCGCGTCAGCATCGGAAACATTTGTGACCGTCACCCCGGTTCCCCACTCACCGTGCCGCCCGTCCTTTCCGATGACACAGGCGCGCCCGCTCATGCGCGGCTGGTTCCACGCGCTCACCGCGGGTGTCTTCACCGCCCTCATCGCCCTGGACGCGCACACCCTCTCCCCAGGGCCCGTCACCTGGTTCGCGGTGGTCACCTTTGTGGTCCCGTACTGGGCATCCGTCACCTTGCACTGCGTGCCGTGGCGCCGGCGAACCGCGCACGACCTCGCGCTCGCGCTGGACTTTGCGGGTATATCCACCGGGTTCGTGGGCCAGTCCATCGGGTGGGTCGGTGACGGTACGTGGCGCGGTGTACAGGAAGGCTCGTCGACGTCATTGATCTTCGCCGCGTGGTGCGCTCGGGTCAACGTCGCGTTGGCGGTCAGTCTGGTGTGGCTGTTGATCTGCGCCATGTACCGGCGGTCGCAGCAGCCGGTGATGCTGTACTGCAGGAACGTGCGGTTCGCGATCGTGGGGGCGAACATGTTGCTGCTTGGGTGCGTGGAGACCGCGCTGTGTTTGGACTGGAGGCTGAACGTGGTGTTGCAGCTGTTGGGTCGGGTGTTTGTGCCTTGGTACTTTCTGCGGTGCGTCGCGGTGGACGCGGGGGGGCGGGGTTGGTTGCCGCTGTGGGACGGTGTGTGGAGCGCGCACGAGAACTGGCACTGCGCCATACTGGTGCTGCACTGCCTGCAGCTGCACGCGGTGTCGACCTATCACGACGGGGAGAGCGCGTTCGTGACGTTCCTCGAGGTCGTCGGCGGGTCTGGTGTTTTGAAGACGTAGTGTTGAATGAATGTAGACGTGTTTGTCAAGAAGAGAACAGAACGAGACGCGCGCGCCGCACTCGCCGAGGCGTCGAAGCGTCGTCATGTCGACGTTCAAGGATATGCAGGACGAGCACGCCGTGAAGATGGCCGTGCTGAGGGAGCGTGTCGGTGCGTGCGTGCCTCCCGTTCGCCCCCGAACTACCCTTCCCCGTCCTTCCCGCATCGATCAACTCGACCGACCCCGCGGCTCCCTTTCCCTTTCCTTCCAACACAGAGACATCGAGGGACGCGGCGCTCACGTCCGTCAGCGGTCTGACCGAGCAGGTGGTGGACGCGGTGAACGCCGGGACGGTGGAGGTGTTCGAGAACCAGAAGCGCGTGGAGGAGCAGGCGAGGGAGCTCCGGCGGAAGGGCGCCAAGTTCGCGGGGGTGACGAGCGAGTGGGTGCGGACCGTGCGGGGGTTCGACGACGACTTGCGGGAGATTGGGGACTTCGAAGGGTGGATCAAGCGCGTGGAGTTCGATCTGAACAACCTGACGGAGGCCATGAAGAAAGTCGCGGAGCAAGGGACGGGAGACGCGCCCGAGGGCTAGGCGGGGCGTATTTCGATTGCAAATTAGCAAAATATGGACGCTTCATGGTCGCTTACGTGGTAACTCTTACGGGCATCAGGTCTAGATTACTTCTTCGCCTTTTTCTTCTTCGCGGGCGGTGCGTCCGTGTTGATTCTCTCCGCCTCCATCTCCGCCCTCCACTTGTCCCTCGCCGCCAGCTTCTCCGCCTTTTTGGTCGCATCCTCCTCCCGAGCCGCCTTCTCCTCCTCCGGGTCGGGCAGCGCGTTGAACACGGGCAACGCGACGGATTCGTTCGTCTTCATGTAGATGGACTGCACGTTGGACCACTTGCGCGGGACGTGCTGGACCAGGTTCTCGATGGCGGCGATGGCGTTCTCGGTAACCTTGCCAACCTCCATGCCGCTGGTGCCAACCTTGAGGTGGATGCACGTGCCCGCGCCCATGTGAGCGTACGTCGCCGCCGCCGCCTTTTTGATCTGCGCCGCCCAGTCCTTCTTGGTGAGGTCCACGGGGATGGGCTGCTTCTTCTTCTTGAAGAAGGACTTGCCGAGTAACTTGGGCAGGATGGGGAGGACCCTGGCGTCGGCGCAGAAGAGGTCGTAGGAGTCGCACAGCTGGCGCTTGGCCTCGTGGGGCTTGTAGTTGTTGCGGAGCTTGGAGATGCCGAGCACCTTGGCGACGCCGCACACCTCCATGTCTGCCACCTTCTTCTTCGCCGCCTTGTGACCCTCGCCCTCGTGGTCCTTCACGATGAGGCAGATCTCCGTCTTGTCGGGGTTGAGCAGCGGGTGCGGGATCTTTACCGGCACCAGCTTGTTGCTGCCCTTCTGGGGCACCCGCCGGGTGGACACCAGGATACTGTAGTGGTCGCCGTCGCCGTCCTCCTCGAAGAGCTGCACCTTGCCCTCAGCCTTAACCTTCTCGAGGTGCTTAGCGAGCGCCGCCACCGCCTTCTTGACCTGCGCGGGGTTCACCCGGGATTCGGCCGCCATGATGCGAGAGTCGCTCGTGGAAGTCGCGAACGACGCCGCCGCCGCCGCGGTTTGGTTTCTGCGCGCGCCGGTCGGGTCGACTCGCGGGCGTGCGGTGTCGCTCGCGTCCTAGAGGCGCGGGTGCGAACTTTCGTGGACGAGACTCGCGCTTCGGTTCGAAGGCGCGCTCGTGCGGTGGCTACTGTCGCGACTCGCCGCCGCCGACTTCTTCATATTGTCGGAACCATACGTAACCTGGAATACGGCCCATATTTTAATCTACTACAAATAGCACCCTCGCATTCCTCTCCTTAAGCATCGTGCCGGCCTATGTTGGCTGCCCATCCCCGTCCTGGGTCCTCGCCGTTCCGCAGCTCCGACTCGAGCACGTACTCGTTCCGTCGCAAAGTCTGGTACAGCAACGTGAGCCTCGAGTCAATCTCCATCAGCCTCCGCTGCGCCGCCTCCATCCGCGCAAACACATCCGCGTCGCCGTCGCGAGTCACCGCCATGAGCTTCCCCTTGGGATCCAGCTGGAGCGTGAAGGACATGTCGAACTGTCCGTCCGGGGAATCCGCGCTGTCGCCGCCGTACCCGACGATGGAGCACCCGCCAACCTTGGTGATGATGTCGGAGATGCCCGCGAGCAGCCCGTCGCGGTCGGTGCACCTGAGCCAAACCGTGGCGAGCGAGTACTTCTTGATCTCCTTGTCGTCCATGGCGGACGCGCGCTCGGAGAGGTACTGCGCCGCCGCGATGATGGCCTCGGTGGCCTCGATGTCGTCGATGACGTCCACGTCGGACGTGGGGATGATGTTCGTCGCCATCTCCACGTCCGCCGCGAGCACCGCGGGTTCATCCCCGAGCTTCACCCCTTGCTCCGCGAGGAACTTTTTGATCTTGTACTTGGCCGACCGGGTTCGCGCGATGTCCAGGAACTTCGTCTGCAGCGCAATCTTCTGCTTGGCCACCGCACCCGCGAGCGCCGCCGCGGTGGACTCGCCCGCGCCGTCCACAAAGTCGTACCCGCCCGCGGACTGCGAGATGATCTCGACCACGTCCGCGTTGCGCAGCTGGCAACTAAATTCCACGGCGACGCCGTTCACCTTCGCCTCGATCATGTCCAGGCCCGCGTCGGTGTAGAAGGCGTAGTCGACGACGGTGGCGCCGTGGGGCATGTTCATGACCCCGCCCGACGGCGTGAACACGAAGACGCGCCTGCCGAGCAGGTCCCCGGTGACGGTGTCGACAAACTCCTCCGCGGTGATGACGCCGAGGAACTCCTCCTGCCACTGCCTGATGTTGCTCAGCCACTCAACCTGCCTCGCGTGGCCGCTCCGCACCATGACGGACTCCTCGGGGTTGACCTCCTCTTCCTCTTCGTCCGAGTCCGAGCTGTCGCCCTCGTCCACCGAGACGTCCAAGCCCGCCGCCTTCCTCTGCTTGCGAAGTTTCCTGGCGGTTCTCTTCGCCTGCAGTCGCCACGCCGCCTTGACCTCACCGTCCGCGGCGATGCCGCTCTCGGCCATGCGGTGCATGTCCACGGTGCGGATCTGCAGTTCGAGCGGGAAAACCTCAGTTTCGATGGGCCCCTGCCTCTCCGGCCCCCCGCCCTGCTGGTCGGACCCGATGGGGAGGACGACGGTGTGCAGCGCTCGGTACCCGTTGAGCTTGGGGGTGGCGATGTAGTCCTTCATGCGCCCCGGGACCGGCGGCCACAGCGCGTGGACCATGCTGAGCGCCTGGTAGCACACCCTGGAAGAGACCATCTTTCGCGCCTCGGACATGGCGGCGTACTCCCCGTCGCCTCCCTCGTCGTCGCCCTTCAGGTGCAAAATCACCCGAAGCTGCGCCACCTCGTTGTTCTTCCTCAGGCTCTTGATGACATCGCCGTTCTTCACGTCGATTTCCCCGGGCTTAACCCCGTCGTTGGCCTTGCGGAACAGGCCGTAGAACTCTTTCGCACGCGGGAGGACCTCGACCCTGTCGCACGCCTGCTTCAAAAACTCATCCTTGTCGCAGAGCTCCTGCAGCTCTTGTTGCGCGCGCCTCACCACGGGATCCTGTCTCTTGCTGAGCTCATCGAACCACCGCGCCGTCTCCGCGTACGTCTCGGGGGCGGCGTACCTGAACGCCAACTCCTCGAGCTCGTTTTTGACGTTGTACATGCCCAGGAGCTTCGCCAGGGGCGCGAACACGAGCAGAGTCTCCCTCGCAATCTTCACCCTCTTCTCGGGCTTGAGCGCGCCGAGCGTGCGCATGTTGTGCAGCCTGTCCGCCAGCTTGACGATGATGACCCGCACGTCCTGAGTCATCGCCAGGAACATCTCCTTCAGGTCGTCCGCCTGCACGTTCGCCGCCGCGGCCAGCGCCTGCTCCGGCGTGGGCGTCGCCGCCATCGGTCCCATCGGTCCCATCGCAAGACCCGACGCGCCCCCCGCGGTGCTCGCCGCGGCTTGAGTCCCCTGCTTGCTCACGGAGCTGCTCACCTTGCTCACCTTGGTCTCCCCTTCCACGATCCGTCGCACCGCGGGTCCGAACCTAGTTTGGATGGACTCGAACGTGACGTACTCGGTATCCTCCACGGTGTCGTGAAGCAACCCGGCGATGACCGTCTCGTGGTCCATGCGCTGGTCCGCCAGTATCCCCGCCACCGCGACCGGGTGGGTGACGAAGGGTTCACCGGACTTTCTCCGCTGACCGTCGTGCGCGTTGAACGCCATCCTCGTCGCGTCGTTCACCTCGCTCCGTTCGTAGTCGCTCAGGTACGCCAGCTTGTCTTCGATGGATCGATAGAGAAAGTCGGCGTCGACGTGCGACCAGTTCCCGTCGGGGCCTGGGTCGACCGCGGACGGGTCAGCCTCGGTGGACGTGTACGCGGCGAGTTTCGTGTTGGACGATGAACGCTCGCCGGTGCCGCACCTCCGCGACCGAGTGGGGCGCCTCACGTGAATCCGAGAGCTCGCGCTCGCGTGGCTGTTCGCGCGGCTCTCCGTCGCGCGCGTGGGTTGGGGCGCGCGGCGGGACCGCACGTTGACGCGGGACGCGGTCTGAGCACCGAACCCGGCATTCGCGGAACACGACATCGCGTACCCCGAACGCTTGAGCCTCCAATCGCCCCTTCGATCCGATCTGTAACACTTGGAGGTTGCCCTAAGCGAAGCGCCCCCGCGATGCGCGCCCCGGTTCGGGTCTCTCGCGCGCGGGTGCCGCGCCGAGGATCGACCTCGCGCTCGCTCCGAACCCGGCGGCGATGTGGACGGCCGCTCGGTGGCTAGGTCGACGCTCTCCGGCGTCTCCTACCTTGTGTCCCCTCCTCGCTGCATGAGGGCGCGAATATCCAAAAAGAAAAAAAATCGCCAAACCGCCAAACCCGGGTTCCCAGTCTAAAATGCCCTCGTTCCCGCCATTTCGCCATTTCCAGAGACCCGTCGTCAGTGCGAACCAGGCCGAAAAACAACAACCAGACAGCCCAGCAGTCAGGAATTCCAAATCCGGTGTCTTGACCAACGACTAACAGTCTCCTCCACTCGAACTCGAAACTCAAACCCTCCAAACGTTCCTCTGCGCCACCCCGGTCGCCACTGTCCGCGGCGCGGGTAAGGTCTCACGGCCAAACCAAGCGGTCACCCTAGCTTCAACGCGGGGTAACGGGCACGCGCGTGCACGCAGAGAGAGACCACGGGAGAGGCACACAGGTTCACGCTCCAACCATGCAGTCCGGCGAATCAATCTACGACCTGATACCGCGCCCGGTCGTGGCGCCCGAGAGGCCCGCCATGCACCGGTCCAAGTACCCCGGCGACGTGGATCCGGCGACGTTCGAGTTCGGTGACCGTGTCAGGAAGGGCACGGGAACCTTCGGCAGGAGTCCGACCGCGATAAAGCCCAAGACGGACGCGTTCCTCAGGAGGACCTCCGCGAACGAGCTCCCCTCACGTGCGTAATTGCCCCTTGGAATTGCCAAAAGCGTCCCGCGCCCCTTTGTTCGCCCCGGGATACCGCGATCCGCCGAATCGCGCGTCCCCACACCCTTCCCGTTCCGTCGCCCGCGTGTTTACCACGATCCAGACGCTGACCGTGACGTCCCACCCCATTCACACCCCGATCCCCCGGACCAACAGCCGCCTCGACGATGACCAGGACCAAGGCCAAGAAGCTGCCGCCGGTGCCCAAGAGGGACGAGGCGCCGGCGATGGGTCTGGTGAGCGATAAGAATTTCGTCAAGACGAACGCCCTGGAGGCGATGCTCGCGAAACCCCCGAAGAAGGAGGCGCCTCTGCTGGCGACGCAGAAGAAGGACTACGGCAGGGTTCCCAAGTACCTGCACACCATCAAGTCCCAGATCTCCGCGGAGAAGGAGATGATTGCGGAGTTCCAGCGGCAGCAGGAGGAGGCGGCGTCGCAGCCGATCAGGCCCATGTCCGAGGATGAGCGCGATGATCTCCTGTACGACATGAAGGTGAAGTGGGGCAAGCTCAACGAGGCGTACGGCAAGCTGAGCTTCACCCTGGACGTGCCGTCGCACATGCGCCGAAAGGAGGACCTAGAGGCGGAGATGACGCAGTTGGAGAAGGACATCAAGACCCTCCAGGGGCGCCAGGTGGTGGTGGTGGACGAGCGCCGCGTGTGAAAACCGAACGGAATTGATACGGGAACCTTCGTCGCGTGAGTAGCCCAACAGCATCTAGAATCAACGGAGTGGTGAACTCCGTACTGTGTATTATCCAGAGACGAAACCGCACGGAAATTCTGCACGGAAACTTTCGCCCTCCAAAACGCCTCGGTACCGTCGCCTCGTCCCGACGCGCGGTGGTCTCCACGCGCGTTCACTCGCCATGCGCGCGCTCCTGCTGCTCGTGCTCCTTCTCCTGGGATCTGCGCGCACCTTCGCGGAGGGCATCGAGGCGCAGGGCGACCTCCCGCGCGAGGACGAGCGCCTCGCCAAGAGGAGGGCCTCGGAGGCCCGAGGAAGGGGCGTTTCGCTCGGCGGCGGTTTCGACGACGAAGGCGGGCTCACCGTGTCTCGCCTCGACGCTCTGCAACGCTGGGTAGAAGTTTCCCAACGCTCGTCGCCCGACTCTCCCCCGGTTGACCCCAACGGCGCGCCGCGTGCGCTCTTCGCCGAGACCAACCAGGCGCGCAACAGGTCGTGCGCCACCAGAGAAAGGCCCCCAGAAGAACTGAGGGAGAAGGAGCGCGTGCGAAGGTCTTTACGGCAACGAGACACGAGCGGGGACTTCCGCGTGGAAGTACCGGTGGTGTTCCACGTCATATGGGACAGCGCCGAGGGAGGCGCGGGGTGGGTGTCCGAGGAGAGGGCGCGAGCGCAGGTGGACGTTCTCAACCGCGCTTTCGGCGGCGTCACCTCGACGTACGACGGGTCCGTCAACGATCGCGCGGTGGACACGGGGGTATCGTTCCGTCTGCACGCCGTGAGGTACGTGGACGTGGCGACGGAGCGGGACGCATCGAGGGCGTCGTTCTTCCGCGATGACTGCGCACCGGGCGCCGGCGAGCGGGTCATCAAGCGGGCGCTGGCGGAGAGCCCGGAGACCTACCTCAACGTGTACACCTGCGAACCGGGGGGCAGCGTGCTGGGGTGGATATCGCATTTCCCGGACGAGATTGACGAGAGCGACGACGATAACGGCGTGTTCTTGCTGCACTCGACGCTTCCGGGCGGGGATGCGAACCCGTACCACCTGGGCGACACAGCCACGCACGAGGTTGGCCATTTCTACGGGCTCTATCACACTTTTCAGGGCGGATGCCACGAGGTGTGGGACCTGGAAGCCGGCGACGCCGTCTTCGACACCCCGCCACAGGCGCACGAGTCCCACGGGTCGTGCGCCGAGCTGGTGGGAACGAGCCCCGACACGTGCGTGGATCCCGGTCACAGCGACCGAACGGTGGCGCCGTATTTTGGAGCCGACCCGTTTCAGAACTTTATGGATTACGCGCACGACAACTGCATGAGCGAGTTCACCCCAGGACAGGCGGCGAGGCTTCGGGAGATTGTGTCACAGTACAAGCCGACTCTGTGCTCGTCGATGCCGGGGGGGAGCTGCGAGGTTGACGGGGGTGACGTGGCGGCGTTTTCAGGTCCGGGTGAGTCGCCGCCGCCACCTCCCACACCCTCACAGCCTCCGCCTCCCTCTTTCATTCAATGCGCGGACCCCGAGTTCGTCTCCTGGTCGCTCACTCTCCAGGCGGACAATTGGCCGCTAGAGATTGGGTGGACGCTGACGAAGACGTTCGAGCTCGTGGACTCCTTTCTCGTCGAGGTACCCGAAGCCGAGGCTGTCGTCGCGGAGGTGAACTTTGGTGATCTGATGGAGCCGGGAGGGTCGTGGTCGTGGCGTCGATGCCTCGGACCGGGCGTTTACACGCTCCGTATACGGGACTCGTGGGGAGACGGCACGTGCTGCTTCTTCGGCGACGGGGCGTGGAGCACTTCGATGGATGGGGAAATCACGGCGGCAGGGGACGGTGATCACGGGGATGGCGTGTCGGTTGAGCTGCGAGCCAACGTCGACGGCGCGACCGAGGCGCCGGAACCTCCTCCTCCGACCCCCCCACCTGCGACACCCCAGCCCCCGCCTCCTCTCCAACGACCACCGCCTCCACCACCACCGCCGCCTCCGCCACCGCCGCCTCCGCGGCGAGGAGGGCTCTTCTTCTTCCAGAATCGCGATAGGTATTTCTCTGCGTAAAAATCGTTTTCGTTGACAACACTAATCAAAGAGGCTCCCGAAGGGTTGGTCACCTCCACCGGTCCGGTTCGTGCCGCCGTCGAACAACAGCTCCAAATCATCGTCCGGCATTCCCGCCATGGCATCGCCCGGCATCTCTAACGCACCGCCGGTTCCAAAGACATCGTCGAAGGCGTCCGGTGCGGTTCCGGCGACGGACGTCTGAGGCGCCTTGGTCGTCTTCGCCGCAACCTTCTTCCGCTTGGGCGCGGCGGTCTCCTTGGGGGGTTTCGTACCGCGGCCAGCCTTGGGTTTAACCGCGACCGGCTTTCCGGGCAGGCCGACAGGTGGGACGGTCCCGCGGCCGCCTTTCTTACCCCCGCGCCCGCCGCGACCACCTCGGCCGCCGAGCTCCGCCGCGACGCCGGGCAGCGTTCCGACCCCGAGCGGTACCTGCCCGAGCGGTACCTGCCCGAGCGAGCCCTGAGGGACTAATCCCGTGCCGCGTCCCCCGACCGCCGTGCCGCGTCCCCCTCGCCCACCGGCTCCAGCCTTGGCCGTCCCGGGGCTCGTGCGCTTCTTCTTGATCGGAGGTACGGCGGGCGCGAGGGAGGCGGGCGCGAGGGGCGACGCTCCCCCATCCGCTGCGCCCGGAATTTCAAAGTTGAGGTCGAAGGCGTCCGCGTCGTCAAAGTTGAACCCGTCTCCGCCGAAATCCTCGAAAGGTATGCCGCCCATCGGGAACGGGGTCCCCATCGGGAACGCCTCGGCGTTCGCAGCCTTCTTCCCCTTCTTCACCTTCGCCGCCTTGGCGGGAGGGGATGCGAATATCTCGGAGAGGCTCTTTGTCTTTCCGGGTTTCTTGACACCGGGTTCCTTCGCCGCCTTGACCCCTTTGTTGACCACCTTCTTTTTCGGCCCCGACGCCTTTGCGACCATGAGGGATATAGGAACGTCGTCGTCGTCGTCGTCCGCCGCCTTGACCGCCGCACCCGCCGTGAGCTCCGCCAGGGATTTCGCCTTTGGCTTCTTTTTCTTAACCGCCTCCGCCTTGACCGCCGCGCCCGCCGCCCATACCTGCTGCCCCCGCTGCGCCCCCGCCGGCGCCATCCCCACCGACGCCCGTCCCGCCGCCGCCAGCCTCGCGCGCTGCTGTAGACCCGCGGGGATACCCCCCGGTCCGCGCGCGGTCCTTCCTTTCCCCAGGCACCTCTCCAGGTGCGACGCGAACCTGCTCGCGGCCATCTGCTGTAAGCAGATTGGACACGTCGTCGCCTCCGCGCTGGCGCCACCCGTCCTGCCGTATATGTCCTTGGTGCCCTTGCCCACCTTGCCGCTCGGGGTCTCGACCTTGATCTCGGTAGGTGCCATGGACCCCAACGCCGACATCTGCGCCTTGGTCGGGGTCTGTGCAGCCGCCGCCTCCGCCGCGCCGTGCACCCTGTCACGCACCGAGTCCAGGGTATCGAGCCCGAGCGACAGCGAACGATGGGTCTCGACGGCGACGTCCTTGATCAAACCGTCGAGCAGCTGCCCGTACGTCGTGATCGTGACGCCCACGATGCTGTTTGGATTCTCCGCGCCCTGCTTGAGCCACAAGAGCGTCTGCAGCTGTGCGGTCAGCTTGGCGTACTCAGCCTGGAGCACGGGATCCGTCGGAACGGGAGCCTGGACCGGAACCCCGGGAGTGCGAGGGGACTGCAGCGGCTGAACGGGGTTCGACAACTGCGGCTGCTGCGCGAATGGATCATCAATGATGCCCTCCGATTGCATCGGATCCATCGCGACGGCCTTGTCCATTGGCGCCAAAGAGCAGTCACTCACCACCCCCGCGGGGACGACTCAAACAAGCCCCGAGATTCACCAATTGTCCGGGAGCGCGCTCCGCGGCCTCGTCACCTCGATGCGACGATGCCGAACTAGGGGTCGGGCTATCGGCGTGACGTTTCCCCTTGAAACGATACGTCGCCGAGCGCCCCCCGCGCCTCCTCCTTTGGCGCAAGTCGTGAAGATCAGGAGCGATGGTTTATCGGTGTTCGCCTTTCGCGTCAGCTTCCTGTCAGAGCCAGTTTTACGTCTGTGGGATTTTTATCGACCTGGTGGTGTGTATATCTGCATTGCAACGGCGATGACGCCTGGTCTATATCATATGAATCACAACGCCCAGCCTCGAGGGTACATCAAGCCGTCGCCTTGGCCTCCTTCAGGAAGCTCTGCAGCGCCGCGAGCCTGGTGTCGATGTCGGCAATCTCCGCCGACGTGTCCCCTTGCTTCGCGGCGGGCGGCTTCACCTCCGTCTTGGAAGGTCCCGCGTTCTCCTTGGACGCGATGTCCGCGAGCTTGTTCTTGACGTCCCGCAGGATCCTACCGGGCGACGCCGCGACGCTGCTCCGTTCGTTCGCCTTCTTCCTCGCGTGCACCGCGGGCGAAGCCGCCCTGCTCCCGTCCCTCGCCCCGGACCTCGCGGGCGA
>Ga0115008_10004035_pt1 | contig 12171 bp, 20 predicted proteins | sample FraStrMetagenome_FD_87164 | JGI IMG/M metagenome (GOLD analysis project Ga0115008, IMG submission 87164) | Marine eukaryotic phytoplankton communities from Arctic Ocean - Fram Strait ARC3M Metagenome | ecosystem: Environmental > Aquatic > Marine > Oceanic | place: Fram Strait | collected...
AAATGGTGCCATCGTGGACTTATTGTTAAATTTGTTGGCGACAAGGACTCAAAACATTACAAGAAGAAATATGAAATCAGAGACGCCAATGCAAGAGATTGCATTCTAGCAAGGAGTCTTCTTACTGACAAAGTCTCAGAATTCGATGAGCGCGATCTTGGTAAGCAGAAGCAGATTAAATCTGTCACTAAAATAAAATTTTTAGAAACTGTTATTCCGAAGAAAACTGGAACCGTTGTAATGATTATTGGCGGATCATTGAGCGGCGAGTTTGGCAGGACCATCGACCGAGATAATCGAAAAGAAACTCTGCATCTCGAGGTTTTCAATCTTCGCCGCGATGTCGAGCGAATAAAATTTGACCACGTTTGCGAGTTTAATGCTCTCGCTGCCGATTTCGACGATTAGAAATTAATTTTAATTCCAATTTTTCACCCAGTTCAGGATACATTTATATTAAATAAATGTTTGGTTTTTATCAGACTTATGTTTTACTCTAGTTTATTTGAAATTGAAAAAATACTTTAACCTGCCCCTTTACCGCTTTATTTCCGTGCTTGTGTCGTTATGAATAAAAAACTGAATACAATATTTAATCATGCGTTGCCTCTAGAAAATAAAATGAGTGACTCGGACGCAAGTTCTGATGATGAGCGACCGACGAACTTGGCTTCGTCTGGGTCAGATTCTGAACCGGAGCCAACGAGAAAGAGGCCAATTGAAGACTCTGACGATGAAGAGGAAAATCAGCCAGTAGAAGAAGAAGAGGAGGAAGAAGAAGAGATTGAAGAAGTAGTTGAAACTTACGTAAAAAATTTACTGACTTTTTTAAGCCGAGACCAAAGAAAAAACGGAAAAAGAAACGTGATCGAGTCAGAGAATTTTTCGATGATGGCGCAGACGTCGCGTCGTCAGACGAAGATAGTGAGGGAGACGGATATGGCTTCGAAACAGAGCAGAAAGAAGCCGAGAATCTTGAGGAGGAAATTTACAAAAACTCTCGCCTCAATCGTAAGCAAATTCCAATATTAAGTTTTTTTATTTGATCGACATGTGAGTGTAAACGTATTCCTTATCAAGAAGACTAGTGAATTGCTCGATATTCATCGAAGTAAAATCATCAAAAGTGTGGTTTCCTTTTCGAGTCTTCCCCTCGTAAATCATTCGTTGAGCAATGCTGTCTAAAAATATGCATTACAAAATAATTAGAAAGGGAAGCTTACTTATAGTTGTGATGCAGACTTTTTCTCCCATCATATGACGGAGAAGAATGACAATGTCTTCTCGGGTTATCTTCCCGTCGCTGTTGACATCGAACATTTCGTAAATAAGCTCGATCTTTTTCTGGATAAGTTGTTTTTTCTCTTCTTCATTTCTCGATTTTCGGAACGTTGCTAAATTAGAATGAAAATCTGTTGAACTAGCTGGACTTTACCTAATACTTTACAAAAATGCATGAAATCACAATGTCCAGTTTCAGTATGCAAAAACATCTCAATAACTTGTTCTCCAAGAACATTTTGGCAAAGTCCAGATATTCCATGAAAGTCCATCGTGTCAAGATATCGTTTATTACTTTGATCCAGAGAGACAAATCGTCTGTATTCTGCTTTTTAATAATGAAAACATAGATTTTTTGTAAATATGTTATTTTGGGCCAGATAAAGCTTTTTCCTGAAGAGATAGTCAATGTCCTTTGGCGAAAATCCAGTTGCTTCGATTACGCTATTTTTGATTCTCTCATAATACGAGTTGTAAATATTTCGATCGGACAACGAAGCTTAATTAGGAGTTATTAGAGTACACACGAGCTGATTACTTTTTGGGAAATAACGGGAGGAGCGTCTACCAATATTCAAAAGTCCAGTCAGTGCAGTGACGCATATAAATAAGCACAGAACTTCAAAAATCATCACCTTTTCTGTCAATTTTGTAATCTCGTTCTGCTCAATAACTGATAATGATCTAGAACAACGATATGAGGATGTTGACGAAGCAGAGATTTTGGCTCGGCTCGAGGAGCGCTACGCTGCTCCAGCTGCCAGTGCTGATCGTCGACAAGAGTACGACAGTTTTGTCGACAATGATATCTCTGAGAATCAGCTTCTGCCTGATGTCCACGATCCAAACTTGTGGATTGTCAAATGTGTTATTGGCACGGAAAGGTATTTAAATGTAAAGCCATCGATTTAACTGTAAATAAGGGAGAATGCGCTGAAATTGATGAAGAAATTCATCTTTCAGCAGAGCAAAGAAGCTCCGCTGCAGATCAAATCAGTTATCGTGCCGGAGTCGGCCAAGGGCTTCATCTACATCGAGGCATTCAAGCGGACTCATGTCAAACAAGCAGTTGAAGGCATCAATGCCTTGCGTCCTGGTGTTTATGACCAGCAGATGGTTCCAAATACAGAAATGAAGGATGTGTTGCGTGTTATCAAGACTCAAGCGGCCCTGAAGGTTTTATTAATCCTGTCAGACATATTATTGATACCAATTGTAGGAGGGCATGTGGGTGAGAATGAAACGAGGAATCTACAAAGATGATTTGGCGCAAGTAGATTATGTTGAGGACTCGCAGAATCAAGTCTGCGTCAAAATGGTGCCCCGTATTGACATGCAAAAGTTCCGAGGCTTTCGAGCAAGCGAAAATAAGTCCAGAAGCAGAGCGAACGCGAGACCACCGCAAAAGCTTTTCAACGAAGATAACATCAGGTATAGTTTCTCTAGTACATTTCAAATTCATATTTAAATTTCAGAGCGATCGGTGGTGAATTTACAAACGATGGTGACTTCCTTATATTCGAAGGAGCGCGCTACTCACGAAAGGGTTATCTGTATAAGACCCTGAAGATGGATTTGATACAAATTGAGGGAGTCAAACCGACCTTGTCTGAGTTGGAGAAGTTTGAAGACGATCCGAATAGAGCTGATGTTGATTTCGATCCCATGTAATTATAAAATATTGGAGCATATTAAAATACTTCAAAAGGGGCAACAAATCTGGCAGATCACATAACTTTGCGCCTGGCGACATGGTCATTGTTTCTGAGGGAGAACTTGCGTATTTGGAAGGTAGAATCATTTCCATCTCTGGAAACAAAATCACGATGATGCCGAAGCACGAGGATTTGAAGGAAGCTCTGGAATTTCCGGCGAATGAATTGCGCAAACTTTTTAAAGTGGGAGATCACGTGAAAGTTATTACTGGAAGATATGAGGACGAGACGGGCTTAGTTGTCAGAGTGGAAGAAAATGTCGTTGTTGTTTTCAGGTTAATTTCCTATTTGCAACGATTTAATATCTTTTCAAAAGTGACACAACCATGCACGAGCTGAAAGTGCGCCCAGAAGATCTCCAGGCTTGTACAGAGAAGTCATCCGGTGTTGACAAAATGGGAAAATTCAAACTCGGCGATATGGTGCAGATTGATGCCCAGAATGTCGGTGTCATTGTTCGACTTGAAAAAGAAGCGTTCCAAATATTGAACCAAAGAGTAAATAGTCAATTGTTTCTTAAATTTTTATCGTCTTTTTGTAGGGTAAACAGGAGCGATTCCGATCGGCGACAATTCAAAGACGAAGAGACTCCCATAATGCAGTCGCGCTCGATGGCGATCAGAATCCAATTAGACGAAATGATAAGGTCAAGGTTATTGATGGACCGCATGTCGGAAAAGATGGAGAGGTTAAACACTTGTACAGAGGAAACTGTTTTATCTACAACAGAAAACATATTGATTCTGGTAAAGTCCTAACGCGTTAAATGAGCCATTCAATCTTTTGTTAGGCGGTATGTTTGTTGCGCGAGCCCGTCATCTGTCTCTTGCCGGCTCCAACTCGGGTGCCTTAGCCTCCAATATCGTACCCATGTCGCCGAGAATCGCACAGTCCCCACAGCGAAACGACGGGGGATCAACTCCTGGTCGTGGCACTCCCGGCAAGGGTCCTGGTGCTTCTGCTCAGAGATCTCAGCGTGACACAAAGATGATCGGTCAGACAATTCGCATCATCAAAGGACCATACAAGGGGCATATTGGTATTGTAAGAGATGCGACACCTAACGACTGCCAGATTGAATTGCACTCTGACTGCTTCAAGGTAAAAGAAAAATAACAGACAAAGAGTAATCTATTCCCGTTTAGCATATTACTGTGAAAAAGGCGAATCTTAAACATGTTGATTCTCGCGGTCGCGGACCGGGCGGTAACTCTACTCCTTTCGGAAGAACTCCAGCTCATGGCTCGCATACTCCAGCCTATCACAACAGTGGGTCTCGCACTCCGGCTTATGGAGCTTCTACGCCGCGAGCTGATGGTAGCAGAACTCCGTCTCAATGGGATGGAGGACGAACACCTCAGTACGATGGCAGTAGAACACCTCGTGGTGGTGAAAACCCATGGAATTCAAAAGGTAAATACAACTGATCCATCTCTAGTAACAAAACATCAGTCGCGAATACGCCAAGAGACGACGGTTTCGGGGATAGTTTCGATACTCCTGGAACCCCTGGAACGCCGTACGAGAGCCGTCAATCAGATTATGCCCCATCGCCGCAGTATGCTCCTCAGACTCCGAGCTACGACCAGAGCTCTACTCCTTACAGCATGAATCCATCTCCTTCACCTGGTCCATACTCCGACACAATTACTCCGTCACCCGCTTATGGTTCAGCAGGCCCGACGCCGTCTCCTGGGTATTTTGTAAACAAAAAATCAATGTCTAAACTCGCTATTCAGATACAAACCGACACCATCACCAGGAGGCTACGATGCTAGTCCTTCACCAAACGCCTTCACGCCCATGAACTACTCGCCAGGAATGTCGCCAATGTTCGGTCAGGGCGATGGAAACATCAACAACGTAGATTGGCACTCGGAAGACATTGAAGTCTCGATCAAGGACTCTCACGATGACGCTAGTCATCGCGGAAAGACTGGAATTATCAAAACAATCAGTGGACATGTTTCATCAGTTTGGGTTCCTGATCTTGATCAGGTAAGAATTCCTTTATTTTAAAAACTAACAAATTGACAGACTGTATCCGTTGGAAACGACAATCTCTCGCCCATCCAGCCGCAAAAGAATCACAAGGTCAAGGTTTTGCACGGCGACGATCAAGGCCACACTGGAGAGCTTATCTCTATCGACGGCAATGACGGTATCGTCCGAATGGACGCCGATCAACAGCTGAAGATTCTCCAGCTTAAGTTCCTTGGAAAAATTGGAACGGCTGGCTCTAGTTAAATTCACTGCATTTCCACTCGCATCAATACGCCGTTTTCCTGTTCACGACCCAAACTGGCACATTGATTATTATTTTAGGCACTTAAAACACATTGCCCAACAATCTTATATGAGTATAAGTAGTTGTTTTTACAAAAATATTTAGAAATCGTTTGCAGTCATGGCGATTTTAACTCCCCTGTTTTTTGTCTTTAGAAATTATAAGGTTAATAAATTAAAAATTATAAACTTTGAAAATATATTTTTTAGGAAATTTCGGGCAAAGTTACTGCAGCTCTTTTTTTCAACATCGCGCTTTCAACTCTATTTTTCGTCGTTCGAAAAACTCCTGGAATATGCGAGGTTCTTCCAAGCACTGAGGTAAGCATTTATTCACTGAAGTGCATGCAAAATAATTCAGAATACTCCATGCGACTTTGACTGGCGAGAAATGGAAGCTTTCATGTTCCTCTCGTGCATCATTGTTATTCGTAATCGCAGCGCTTTGAGCTGGTATCAGACTTATTCTACCGCGCTTCAGTTTGCGAAACTTACAAGCGCATATCTTTTCTGGAGGATGAATATCTACTTTGGTCTTTTCTACATGATCCGTAAGCAAAATTCTTCATGTTTTAAAGTTATACTTTTATTAAAAAAGCTTTAAGTTTGCGTGATACGACTTTATTTCCTGCCCGACGACCGAATCAAGCTCCCTGATTCCGTTGAATATCTCAATGACCTCCAAGACTGCTCAAAAGGATACTGGCTCATCTGTCTCTATTCCACGTGGTCCCCTCAGTGCCAGAAAGTTGCACCTGTATTCTCGGAGCTTAGCCGTCAATATTCGTGCGAAGGGTTCAAGTTCGGAAAAAGTATTTTTTTGTATTTAATTTTGGGTCATATGAAAAATCTTAAGTCGATATTGGGCGACATGACGATATTGCAAAGAAATTCAAAATAAGAACTGATTCTATGTCCCAACAGCTTCCCACAATTGTTCTGATGCAAGACGGAGCCGGATTACAAAAGCGCCCTGTTGTCCAAACAAACGGCAAACTTCAAAAGTTCCACTTTACAGAAGAGAACATCGTACAAGCATTCCACCTTAATCAAGTTTACAATGAAGTCACAAAAGGCAAAAAGCCCGAGGATAAGAAGAAGGATTAATGTGACATTAATAATGTCAGATGATTTCCTTTATTTATTGAATAGTGTTTTTCGGTAGCCAATAACTGTTTGCGAGATGAAGGAAGACTTCACACTCAGCTCTTCTGATTATTTCTTCAATGTGTGCCAATCCTAGAAAAATAAATGTTTTACACAATGTATAAAAGTCTATTAAATTATATTTGTCAAGATGCAAGAATGACTTCGGATCCGTCAGAAAATATTTTCGCCTCTTCAATACGTATCAAGTCTGCACCAGTGTCAGCTAAGCAGCGATCAAAGCCGAAAATGAACGGTGTCTTTGAACTGCCCTCTTCGCGTTCAACTTCCCGCTCTTCAAATAGAACAAATAGAGGGAAGGCGAAACCCGCCTGGGCCCAACCGAGCGGCCCAAAAAAATCTGATAAAACCCCTGTTAAATCTTCGAGGCTGGCCCGCCCTAAGACTCCGGAACATGAGAGAACAAGAATAATTTCAAAGGTAATTAATTTCCAATTAACATTTTTTATTAAAAATCAGGCTTCATCGAATGGATCCCGTTCAACTCCAAGTACATCGCCAACGTCTATCCGCATGTCAGTGTCGCGGAGCTTTCACATCAAACAACCCGCGCTGATCGATTCTATCCGGCTTACAGAGGATACCTTAGAGCTTCCAACAAGCGACAACTGCATAACTGAGTTTGAAAAGCGAGATCACGCGGCCGGCAGGATTCAGCTTTGGTATCGTCAGAGAAAGTACACGAAAGGGATCATGGAGGGGCTCAGACGATTTCTAGAGCATGAGAGGTGATTTTAATTTTTAAAATTATTGACTAATCTTTCATATAAGGGCGGAAGCAGCAAAAAGATATGCCCGCAAGGAAGTGAAAACGCCACGAAAACCGACCATCAGAAAAGTGGAACCGTCATTGTCAAGAGCAAGAATGGTGCGAAAGGAGGCTCCGTCGTCCTCTCGCACTCGGCCGAGGCCCAAAACTGTCGAGCTTAATGCGAAACCGAAAACAGCAAGGGATTACAACCAGACACTCGATGCGACTCTATCAGATATCAAATTCTCAGCAAGAATTGAATCTAAACGTCCTCGCTCTCGTGCATCATCTAAAAATTCCTTATCTCCAACGTCGTCACCAAAATCGATAGCTCTTGCGACGCCTAGATCACCCGAAGTCGTCAGCTTTGCTGCTGACGTCCCAAAATCGACAAGATCATCAAAATCGCCTGCCAGCTCAGCTCGCTCAAATGTCGATGACAAGCTGAAAGCCTTAATGAGCGCATTGACTACTTTAGAATCTCCTTCTAAAGTTCCACTAACTCATATTGAAGTAGGCCAGTCAATCACAGACCTTAAACTTGCGAACATGGATCAAGAATTGAGGATGCTAGAGAAACAGACAAACTTACCTAATAGCGCGGGCGACTCGGCCTGGAAGAAAAAGGCAGAAGAGGCAGAGAAACTGGGCAATCTGTATATGAACGAGACTCAGTTTGAAAAAGAGCAAATGGAGAACCAACTCGATGTTTTGCATTCCGCAATCCGGCAGATCAAAGATCATTCTGCTGCTAGTCTTGAAAATCAAGAAAAATTATTCGCCGAAGAACGTGCAAGACTACAAGCGAACTCGTCTCAGGTAACTCAAAAATATTCAATAATAAATAGCTGATCAAATTCAGCAACACCAAAGACAACTAAATTTCATCGATCAACTTATAAAAGACAAAGAAAACCTCGCAGAGCAAGTAAAAAAACTTGTATCAAAAATAGAAAAAGACTCAACGAAAAGTGAAAAAACGATCAACGAGCTCAAAGATAAATATCAAGTCGAACTTGTGGCGGTAAAAGATAAGCTTGTCACGGCGGAAAAGATTAGAAGAGAAAAATGGGTTGAGCAGAAGCAAAAGGAAATCAAGGATTTGACCGTAAAAGGGCTTGAGCCTGAAATAGCCAGGCTAATTGCAAGACATCAGCAAGAATTGAGAAATGTAGAAGCCACACACAAGGTAAGGACGCAAGATATCAATTGTAGCTAACATGAAATTAGGCGGAGATTCTAGCCGCCGATGAGCGAGCAGCAAGACGCTGGTCGGACCAAACCGAACGAATGCGCCAAGCTCACGAAGAAGAAAAAGTCCAAATATCGGAACGTGAGCGACAGCGAGCACGAGAAAATTTAGAAAGACAACTGCTAACCATTGAGCAAGAAAACCAAGTGGCGCGAGATCGGTTAGATTACGAGAAACGATCAGAAATCGAGCGGCAAGAAGAGCATCTTGAGTACTTGAAAGAGTCGCACAAGACGCAAATAAGAAACCTTGAAACACTTCATGCAGATAATATGTCCTCAAATATGGAAGAATGGAAGGCGAAATTGATGAATATGCAAAAGCAAAAAGAAGTTGATATTGAAATCGAACAACAAAAAGTAGGAAAAATCATAGTTGAATTGATTCATGTTTTTTTTTACAGGCAGAACAGAGAATAAACCAATACAGATCAGAGTTAGAGAAGGAATTCGATGGAAAATCCAAACTGTTAGAAGCGAAATTACGAGCCAAAGTCAAAGCTGAAAGAGATGCTGAAATTGAGCGCGTTGTCGAGCGCGTTGAGCGCGAAATGGAAGAAAATCGGTAATTATTTTGTCCGGTAAAATAATTGTATACCTCTCTGTAGTGAAAACTCGGAAAGAGCTGCTGAAAACAAGATCCTCCGCGTACAGGAAAAGATGCAAAAAGAAGTTGACCGTGCTGAAAAAGCTGAGAGCGATGCATTGGCAAAATATGCCGAAGCGCGCTCAAATGTCAATGATCTCAGTGAACAGCTCATGGCAGAGCGACACAGACTTAACATTACAGCAACAGAATTAGAGCAAAAGCAAGATCGAGTAACAAAGCTTCTTTCTGAAAGGTAACGTGTTTCTTCATTTGACGCTTCTGAAGATTAATAATTTTCCAGGCACCGAGTTGAAGATGTTATAAGAGAAGAGTTCGCAGAACGATTAGTTTTAATGGAAAAAGAGCTCAAGCGACTTAAACATGATTCATCAGAGACAGCCGCACGGCACAAACTTCAACTTCTGGAAAAAGACAAGTAAGTATTACTTACTAAGTACCTCAAAATCAGTACAGTTTTTATTTCCTTTTCAAGTTTGCGAGAAGAGGAAATCAACCACCTTACTGACCGAATTCAAAATGCAATCAAGCAACGTGACGAGGAAAATCAGCGTCTAACAAAAGTCGCGGACCAAGCTCAACGACGCGCTAACTACATGGAAGAAATGTTGGAAAAGCAGAATGCCCTATTGCGGCAAAAAACAACAAAAAAATAATTTTATTTTCAAGTTTTTTTTAATTATTTAATCTTTCCGCATGAATTTTCTTCCATTCCACTCTCTTGTCAATATTCTGTTCCATATGAAATCTTCCAAAATGATGATTTACTTTTTTACTTTTACTTTATTTTTATACTGTGTTCCAAAGTCTATTTTGTCTATTTGTTTATTAAATTGACACACAATAAATAATACCGCTTCAGGAGAAATATGAGACTTACTTGCTTGAGAAAATATATGCCAAACAAACGATATATAAAAGGCGAAAAACTTGAAAAGTAAGAAGGCGATTCTTTGTGCAGTCGATCAATCTCAGTTTGTAGATCAATTTGGGAGCATACACATGGACAAATTCATGGAAAAGATCACAGTTGTGCTGGAATCAGACCAGTGCCGACTGCAAGACTCGCTCCGCATTTAGACCCATTCGGTGCAGTTGAAAATGTCCCGAGAGAGATAGAAGACATGTCCGATTACTTTAATTGGAGAAAGGAACGGGGATCATGAATAATGATTCATGCCAAAAAGTTTGTAAGAGGATTTATTGATGATCCCGCTTCAGGATAGCTTAAAAAGCCTGGAAGATCATCCTGTCCGAGATTTTCAGATAGATATGAAATATTTTGCCCGACGATATGTTATATCCATTCATAGGAAGACATGCAAAGGGCCGACAATGCATGAGCGCGGAGGAAAGAGAGGTGAATCCGCCTATCAAATCAGCGACTAATTATCGAGTATTTAGATATTTTTGATATCATCCTGCATGATCGCCGAGTCAGTCATCCTGCTGATGAGATTTTCTCTGGGCGTAAATGGGATGTCGAGCTTCTCGGACAACTTGACATGCAGCCTAATTTTTGGAACGAAAAAATTGTTAATCTTGATGTTGACAAAATCCTCTATTACATCGGCCTTGGAGTGACTCTTCAACAAGACGTAGCCGAGCTTCTTGGAACTCTGGGAGTGTTACCTGTCCATCCTGCAGCTAGGATACGACTTTCGAAGCTTCATGAAACTAGGAAGAATATGGCTGAAGATAGCGGAGCTGTTGGAAACTATGGCGGATATTTAAAATATTGGTATGACTCAAATTTAATCGCTCCCCTTCACTCGACTTTAGCGCGGCTGAGAATCAGGCGGCACGGGAGCATCTAACTCTAGAAGAGTATGAAGAGAAAATTATCGAGGAGCGTAAAGAAATGGTCGCGAGAAGGGTTTTAATGCGCGAAAAAGGAGTTGAATCAAGCTCACACGCTCAGTCATCAAGTGATCCCGATTATGATGACGATGACGAAGATGTTTTCTGAATTAATAAACTTCTTAACATTCATCAAATGAACTTATATTAATTTTTATATTTTAAGACGATGATCTGTTCGCATTTTAATCGCTTCGGTCTTCGGCAATCTTCTACATATCTGCCAAAAGTAATAGCTTCGAAATCAGAAGTCGACAAAAATTTTGTGAAACACAAGAAAACCTGGCAAACATTTTATTCAGCTGATCGGGACTTTATAAATATCGCCAAACGTTCCTTATCTCTTCGTTATTATGGGTCAAAGGGGACGAAGCTAATCGGCACGTATGCTCTTGTGAAAAGTTGCTTGTTTATGGCTACTGATCTGCCGTTGTTCATGATTCATATGCGAGAGATCGAGTCTTTCCTTCTTATGGGTGCTGCAGTTGGCTTGTTTCATTTGTACTTATACACTGGAAAAAATCCAATAATAAAAATTCAAATAAATGAAAGGTACGCTCAAGTAACCTGAATGATCTTAAAATTAAATAGACTTGATAAACTTCGCGTTGTACGGTTCATTTCGGCAGAAACTACAAAAGAAATAGAAGTGTCTCGATCATCAGTTGTTCCAGTAGAGTTTGATCAGATCCAAGCAATGCAACCTTTAATCATCCGGGAAGAGAGCGCTCCAGAACTTCTTCTTGGGCATTTTCCCGTAACAAAAGAAGTCGCTATAGGAAATACTATAGCCTTTGAACTCGTGTTTGGTCCAAGCTGTTATAACACATACCAGTTTTTCCAGCGTGGTGAACGAATTGGCCTCGAAAGTCTGTTCGAAAAGAGAAATAAGCTTCTTATTAATAAGTTTACAAAAGAACAGGCGTTGCTCAAAGTTCAAGGCGGGTCAAGCGGATATATAACGAAAATCGACAGAATGAACAAAATGGAAGATATCCAGCGAAGTTTACGTTACAGACGACGCTCGCTTGGCCAGCAGCTACTTAAAATATCCCAACCTGTTGAATTGAAGTGGTAGAAGATCTCTCTCGAAAACAGGATTTACATAGATACGAAAAAATTCGTCACAGTGACACTGAATTTGAATTCACTCACTGCAACTTCACTTCAACGAGTTTTAATGCCGTCAAAAAACACAGATTATCATGTACAGCAGAGATGAAAATCCCCTCAAATTTCTTCACGGCACCGGC
>Ga0115008_10004036_pt1 | contig 12170 bp, 9 predicted proteins | sample FraStrMetagenome_FD_87164 | JGI IMG/M metagenome (GOLD analysis project Ga0115008, IMG submission 87164) | Marine eukaryotic phytoplankton communities from Arctic Ocean - Fram Strait ARC3M Metagenome | ecosystem: Environmental > Aquatic > Marine > Oceanic | place: Fram Strait | collected 2012-06-18
ATGAGCCATTAAATATTCTTTTGATTTTAACAAGCGCTGTTTTGAATTCCATGCAGATGGATTTTCAATGTTTTGAATGGAAACACGTTGCTGTGGTGAGCATGTTACAATTATCTTTCGAATATTTGACTCTTCAGGATTGGTAGGATCTTCATAATGAGTTTCAATGTCAATGACTTTCATGATGGTTCCTATTTGAGCTACTCTACCTGTATCAGAAGCATAAATGGTGACACAAAATTTCTTGTGATACATTCCTTTTGCTAGATCCTGATATTGATGGTATATGTCAAAAATAGCATATTGGGTAATATAAGGGGAAATACATTTACCAATGCATATAATTTAGAAAATTACCATAACGTGAAAAAAGAGACATGGTTATAGATATAATTGCAAACAGAAAGGATCTCACCTGCGCCATGCAAATGTTTCTTGGTTGGATATTATTCAAAATTTGATGTGAAAGAGATGGGATATAACAGGCATTCAATGGATATAATGGCATACGTTGAAGTTCCTCCTCTTCACTATTTTTCATTTGTTCCATGATGAAGGAATCATTGTTGGAAAAACTGCTTGCATCACTTGGATCAAACCATTGAATATGAAAATTAGGAAGATTGTTTTCTTTTTCTAACGCAAGCCATTCCAAACATGTAGATAAATCAACACTATTCAAATTAGTCAATGATTTTGATTTGTGCTGTGTCAGCTTATTCTGAGATTGGGAGAAAAAAACATTTTTGGCATGGGTACGAGGTGACTCATTGGATCCCGGCTTGAAAGCGTGATGTAGATATGAATAACATTCGGTATAGATGTAAAAGTGCAAATAAATGGAGATTGGTGCAATAACATCCATATAAGCCAGACAAAGAATCGAGGCTGGAACACCATTTTTTTCTTGCTGGAGTGAGGACTGTGAATAGAAATGATGTCGTTTCGATGATGATGGTTGCCTTATGAGACGAATGAATGAATAGATATGATGAAACTGATGCAAGTTGATGAATATGACGTCATCTTCAACTTAAATGAGGCAACACTCCTCTATATACGAAGATTACGTAACATTTGGACCATGACAATCACACACAAAATGATTGTTGAACCAACATGCCATCCTCATCACCGCGTAAGATTGAATTCAGAGTAGGGCACTCCTACAAGAGGCTTGATAAAAGCAAAGCCAAGGTCTCCAGAACTGGGAACCATCTCAAAGTCCATGATTGGACTTTGTTCGTTGATTTAGAAGAGAGCACTGATCCAAACCACGTAGACCTTGTCAAGTTCGACTTGAATGATGATTCCTTCACCCCACGAATTTTCCAATGTCATTGCCCCATTCCTTGGAAAAACAGCGATGGGTCTACATCTTGGAGATTTACTACTCATCAACGTACTGATAGAATGAATATGGGACTAATTTCTGTGATTGTCAGAGGACGAGGTGGTACAAATGCCAAGCACATCTACAACTTGGAAAGTAAAGAAGGTACTTGGAAAACAAGAGATGTCATTGTTCTCAATGAGCGTCGAAATCTAAGGCCCTTTACTCCAGTCAAGATGTGGGATCACAATTTTGGCGTTGAGTTTGAACTGACTGCTAGCAGCCGTTTGAGAAAACAAGATATTGCAAATGCTATTGCAATGAAGTCAAACGAGTATATTCAGGTATATGAATATGGAGAAGGAAAAAATACACACAATCACTGGAAAGTGGTTCCCGACTCATCTATTAAATGTGATTTAGTTGATCCGAATTGTCAAACATTTGAACTTGTATCCCCTATTCTGATGGGAGGACAGGGTCTAAACAAATGCAATCACATTCTATCAAATGGAGTTCAATCTATTTCTTCAATACAAGTGAATAAAAGTATGGGGTTTCATGTTCACGTAGATGTTACTGGCATTTCGTTGTCCAATCTGAAAAAAATTTGTCAGAATTTTATCAAGTACGAAGATGTTATGGATTCGTTTTTACCACCATCTCGACGATCTGGTAGTGAAAAAAGTAGAAAATTCTTCAAAAGTAATAGAGATGCAATTCCAGGCGCCACAAACAAAGGTCGTCATACTTTAATTCAAAGGTGTAACAGCAAGATGGGTTTATTTTCTCTGATGAATCCAAATAAAGAACGTTATTATAAATTGAACTTTCAAAATTTGGTAACCAATGAAAAACAGACAATTGAGTTTCGTCAACATTCTTCAACTTTCCAATATACTAAGGTACAAAATTGGGTCAGATTTTGCATGGCTATGGTAAAACACTCAATCCTTTTCAGACCTCCTTCACCAATGAATGAATCATCGACGGTAGATGATCAATTCGTCCATTTGTTCCATTATCTCATAAAAGATAGATACTTGAAAGAGGCTTACTTGCAAAGAAGAAAAGATTTCGCTGTTATCAGATATATAAACTGATGAATGCTTAGACTACAGCAATGGCTCACGAATACGCCGGCGAGCATTACATTCCCCTGATATTTGCGTTTGTTGATTTATATATATGTCGTTAGTTTGATAAAAAAATCTATTTTGAAGTATCTTAAAAGATCTAATAGTTATTACTTCAGATTCAGAATCATCCATTCGAAACTAGTGCAACATAAATTTATCACGCAAACTAAAAGTAAACCACAAAAAACACCTAAAGTCAGGTGTTGTTAGATCTCAGCAAGGACACAAAACTGGATTCCGAGTATACTGATGGGATTGGTCTTATTTAGTTTGCTGGAGTGAAGACTGTGTAAGGAGAAAATATCGTGTAGATGAAGATTGTGGAAAAATGAGTGAGATGGTTGAATCAACCTGCAGAAAGATGGAACTGCTGAAAGTACGGTGAAGGTTATATAGCAGAAAAATGACGTCATCTTTAACAAAGCCTACTCGACATACGAGGGGTAAAAATGTTAAAATGGATGTTGCAAAAATAAAGTTATTTTGTTCATGATCAGCACCATTGAATCCTTTCCACAACAAAGAAACATCCCATTGTAGAAGAAATCAAAATAATAATAAATTATGTTCTCTACATCATTGCGTCCACTCGACGAGAATAATGACGATCCAATCGTCACATCTACTTCCTGCAACTCTTCCTTTGACGATAATCTTAATTTCCCTTCTTTCATTATTCAAAATCAATACACACCTCAATTAGAAAAGGACGGATTTGTTATATTTCCTCACTTTTTCAATGAGGATATTGTCTCTTCCTTAAATCATCGTCTTGAGGTAAGAACATTTCAATAATAGCAGCAGATAGGCAAACATTTGGACGTAAATATTTTCTTTTGATTAAGATTTATTTTTATTTTTTCTCTTATTTTCTTTCATCGATTAGTTTATATTGAGAGGACAATTTGACAGAAGTCAAAGACCCGATAAAACACCGCGACGTGTGAAAGCGCCTTTTCCTAATTTTATCACATCTAAGTTACAATCCGAATCCAAATGCAAAAATGAGCAGACATCACAAGATACATTGCAAGAAACCCAAAACTCCTACAGACGAAAACCACATCATAAAAAAAACAACAACATTGGCCCCTTGGGTTTCAGTGGAAATTTGGAAAATGTCAAAGTTATGCAAGTTATTAATGTGCATAAATCAGATTCTCTTTTTCGGTCAATAGTCACAAATCGCAATTTAGGCAGGCTTATTGGAGAATTGACAGGATGGGATGGTGTTCGTTTGGCCCAGGATCAAATTTGGGCAAAGTAAGTTTTTTATTGTGCATCTCAAGAGTATTTGTATCTTATTACTGAAATCTATTTCATAACATAGCTCTACTTATCTCAACTACAAATTTCTATTCTAGACCTCCTGGAGCACCACCATTAGTGTTTCATCGAGACAGTCCCTATTTTATGTTCAAACCTTCAAATGTTGTAACTGTATGGCTTGCCCTAGATCATATGGAGGAAGAGTTAGGACCACTTCAATATGTGAAGGGATCTCATAAATGGGGCGATGGACGTGTTGGAACATCACAGGATTTTTTTCAACATGATGGTGGATTAGATCTATTGTATTCGGCAGCTAGACGAGAACAAATCACAAATAATAATCATAATTTAAATCAGGAGGAGAGTGTTGATGATGAGAAGAAGCAGGCTGAGACAGTATTGAAATTTGTAAGTATGGCTGGACTAAAGGCTGGTGGAATATCAATCCACGATGGAAGGACGTGGCACGGATCAGGAAAGAATAGATCTAATTGTAGACCTAGGAGAGGGTTGGGAATACATTATGTACCTTCTCATGTTAGGTTTAATAATGAGGCATGTAAAAGCTTGTTGTGGAAAAAGTATGTTCAAGGTTTTAGAGAGGAAGAATTGGATACGTTGGAAGTACCCCTGGTGGACTTTCCTATTGTCTGGGAGCGGAAAAAATGAAGCATGTGGATCTATCAAAATGAAATCAATTTTTTGCACTTGCATCATATGAATCAATAGAAACAAATTATTCATCATCATACATAATTTCATAAACATACGTTTAGTTTATTTTGCAATTTCTATACTTTTATCATTGATCGCAGCAGCTTCGCACTTTCTTCTCCCGTTGCATCCACAAATTGTGAGAACACTCCATTCTTTTTCTCCAAGAGTGAACTAGGAGAACCCATTTCAGCAACCTTACCATCATCCATTGCGATGATCAAATCATAATCCATTATCGTATTCAACCTATGTGCGATCGTAAGCAAGGTACATCCATCGAATCTTGTTCGAAGCATATTTTGAATAAATGCATCTGTCTCTCCATCTACACTTGCAGTAGCTTCATCCAAAACTAAAAACTTCGGTTTTGCCAAAAGAGCTCTCGCAAGGCACAAGAGTTGCCGTTCGCCCACAGAAAAGTTATTTCCTCCTTCCTCTACATGATCCTTCAATGCTTCCACTCCCCGCCCATCTTTCAGTAGTCGAACAGCTCGCAATGCATCCAATATGTCAGCATCTGGCCATTCATTAAATGGGTCTAAACAATCTCTAATACTGCCTGCAAATAAAACTGGATCTTGGGGAATGATCGACATACATCCAGAACGGCCACGAATTTCTGATAGCTTGATGTCAGAAAGATCAATTTCATCTAACGAAATTTTCCCTTTTTGGATCTCTACCAACCGAAACAATGCTACTGCTAGAGAACTCTTGCCAGCCCCAGTCCTTCCTATGACTCCACATCTTTTGCCGGCAGGCAATTCCAGGTTCAATCCTTTTAGAGCATACGGTAAATCCTCCCTATATCGCATGTAGACATCTTCAAACCTGAGACTGCCTTTACGTGGCCAGCTTGGAGGTACATTTACTTCCCCTTCGTGCTTTTCTTGAGGGAGAGAAGACATTGCATTAATGCGTTCAATGGAAACAATAGCAGCTTCTGCCTCAGATGTGTTAAGTACAAGGTAATTGAGTGTTATTGTGAAGTTTGTTGCCCAGATGATTAACATCGCTGCTAGTCCTGGTTGCATTGCAGATGATTTTTCAAGAATGACTACAAGCGAGAAAGCGAATATTTGAATAATTCCACTAAGCACCTCTAGTCGTACACCAATCCATTTGTGCGCAGCAATAAATGTGAGCATGGATTTGTTGTTTGTATCCATGTGATTGAAGAATTTTGACGTGAATGTTTTTTCTTGACCGAACACTCTCATAGTAATAGCTCCATCAATGACTTCCGACAATGTGGTTTGAAGAGGTGACCTAGAAACAGCATCCAGGCGCTGTAAATCAACACTTGACTTTCTATAATGCAATTGTAGCATAGTAAACATTATCATGATAGGTATAATCACTAATATGAGCCAAGGAAGGATACCTGTTGAAAGTCGCATTCAGTAAAGTTAGAAGATTCTGTTTCGGCTTAAAATTATACCTTCTCCAATTCATAGGAGAGTGCAGCTATGCATCTCGTTAGGGCACTTACCAGTCATAACACCGACTCCAGCAATAAACCAGCCAATAGATATCATCATAGAAGCCATACTTTGTGTCAACTGCAATGAAGGAGCAATATTAATATTAAACAGAAATTTAAGTGTAACTATGAAGAAGGCATCAAAGCCACAAACAAATATTCACGAACCTGAACATCAAGAACTTCTGTATCATATGTAAATCGATTTAGGATCCGCCCTAATGGCGTAGTTTCAAAAAAACTCATAGGTGCTTGAAGTACTGATAAAGTCATTCCATCGAAAAGTTTATACGCACATCTGATACCTCCAAACACTATGTTTCGGTAAACAATCGCAATAATGAATGTCATTGCATTCTATCTGAAGAGTATAAAAAAGTAAATTTCAATCTTACCTGCCCAAACTGTTCTTATCATTGTACTTCCAACCGAAATAAAGATAATAATTGAATAAACGGTTACGTAAAAAATTTGCGCCTCCATTCCATCAAACTGAGAAGGGAGCGTCATACCAAAAACTGTTACTGGACCTTTCGATGCCTCTGTCCACTGTGCAAGCCACCATTCTGTAGCCACATATGCAACCCTATCAGTTGTAAGGAACAATATTTGCATAAGTACGAACAGAACACCACCAGCCCCCTGAAACCATAACAGCCAGGTGGCAATAGAAGATATACCACGTTCTCTGTCTTCGATTGTCATCAAATTCTTTCCGTCCTTATTACTCTCTTGAGCGTTCCCGTCAACCTTTCTCTTATTTGCATCATTTGTTTCCTTTTTGTGATCTTTGTCTGACCTCTTTTCCTGTAAGTCTTTTGTCAAGGATTCAATAAATTCGCTTTTATGTTTATCCGTCGTTTTGATCAATTCACTCCATGATCCATAAAACGTGCTCTCTCCATTTTCAAGTATCATAATTTTATCCATTTCATGCAAAAAGTATGCTGAGTGTGTAACAAGCATTACAGCTGTTGAAGAAAGCAAACCATTTTCATCTTTATTGAGAAATAAACGTTCACATACAGCACGTGAAGTACCAGCATCAAGAGCAGACAAGGGATCATCAAATATCGCAACATCAGGTTGTGAATATACTGTTCTTGCTATCGACAACCTTTGCTTTTGACCACCAGAAAGAGTTATGCCTCGTTCTCCAATTTCTGTCATGTCCTTATATTCTAACGATTCTATATCAGATCGTAAGCAACATGCTCCAATGACTTTTTCGTAACGAATGGGATCATAATCTAACCCAAATAGAATATTGTCACGAAAAGTTGCGTTCAGAATGAATGGTAATTGACTGGAGTATCCCAGACGTCCTTTTACGTTGAGAGAAGTATTTACTGATCGGGGAATTTCTCCTAGTAACGATAATGCTAAGGTTGATTTACCACTACCAACAGGACCCACAACTGCTAATATATCCCCGCGACATAATGAAAAATTGATATCTTTCAATTTAAAAGTAGAGTTTGTTTGATCTTCTTCTTTCGTCTGGTCCTTTGTATCGCTCGACGAAAAAATCTGAAACTCTCCGTTCTTCACACTCACAACTTCCTTGTTATGAGGTATGTCTTCACTACTTACAAGATCGCAATCCTTGTGAACTTCTCTTTCTAAGAATTTGGATATTCGTTGTAGAGCCTGGATACTTTGACCAAGTCTACCAACAAGGCGCCCAATAAGCATGATTGGAAACCTCAACGCACTGAATAACATTAATGTTGTAAAAGTATCAGAAGCAGTCAAGATATTTCTTTCATCGATTAATACGTATAGAATGAAACTTGCACCAGTCGCAAGAATTGGAGAACTAACAACTAACGCAAGACTGAATACCCAATAAATAAGCTCCTTTCTGAGATATTTCATCTCCATAAGCCTTTTTTCCGCAATTTTTTTCTCGAATTTTGGTTCATATGAATTCAGCTTTGTGACCTGGATTCCATTAATCATCGCAGAGGTAATTTGCGTTCTTTCGTCAGAGTATTTTACCCTCATTTTCCTTTATTTTCCACATTCACGGATAACATAAGCTGTTATGAATCATAATGTCTATAATTCTTAACTATACAACTATTTGCTCTTACCTTGCTTTTTGCATTCTTGAGACGATGACTTTTGTGGCGGGGACTAAAAGTATCAATACAAACATACCTAAAATAGTTACTGGACCTTGTATATACAGAAGTAAAATCATTACTATGAACATTGAAAAAGGACAGCTCCATACCAAATGTCCATCTTGAATAACTTCATAGAGCTTTCGTATAAGTTCATAAGCACAAAAATTAGCGAAATAATGCATGGCACTGATTCATAAACCTCAAGCGAAGTAAACTTACTTTTTGTGAATCTACAGCTACGAGATTTGTTACCTCTCCTGATGATAAACCTATTTTCCCTTTTGGATTCAATTTCAACATAATAGAGTAAACAGCACTAACCACAGTCGTTCTCACCATCATACCAGACTGCATGGCTAAGAATAAGTGTCGATTGGCAGCAACACCATTTATAGTAGTAACAATAAAAATAAGAACGGCATACATTATACCCAGTCGAATCATGTCTTCATGAGAATCTTCCAATAATTTGATGAGCTGACGTCCAAGAAGAGGTAGGCTGCATTGGCATGCAATAGTTACTAGCTGGAATAAACCTGCGGGCACGAAAACTGGTGAAACTATGATCAATAATTTCTTCCATAAGGGTTTCTTAGCCTGTAGAGAACTTAAAAATAATAAAATATGAATAAATTCAGATAAAGTTACAATATCAAGATGTTTATAAATTCATGTCCATGTTTGTATTCAGACTCACTTGAATTTTTGTAAGAGGTCAGGAGAAACTAACTCTGGCGGTATATCCCACAAGTGCTCCATCGTTAGGGTTGTCTTTGCTCCATCCGACAGTAGCTGATTCAAATAAGAATAAGTCCATCTAGATAGAAAATTAGTTTTGTTTTCAGGCCAATCCTTATCTTCTTTTGTGATAGATGACAAGTGCTTGCCATTAGATGTATTGTTTTCTTTCATGTTATATTTCAAAATATGAACTTATGAATGGGTTCTTCTCTGGAAATTGGGAAAATAGGGTACTGGTAATTAATACGTACTTTTACAGCAATACTTCGTTCAAAATTATGGTTATGAGGCGTCTATGAATGTTCGCATGCAAAATACAGAGAATGACCACATTTAAATAGGAACCAATGATCGATCAGCAAAAATACGACTTAGTCATGACATTTGCGGTAAATTCATACGTAAAAACTAAAACTACTTAACGTCCATTTTTCTTGACTCATCCTAAATACAAAATACACAAGAGCCAAAACAACAAAATTTATCGAATAACAACCATCTCCCTCACTATGACATTTGATACTTTGTTCTTGAACATATATTATACGCAAAAACGAATGAAAAGAATAGATTCAATCAATCTTAATATGAAAGGAGTAATATTGCAATGTAGTTCTTTACATTAAAAAAAAACTACAAATAAAAAGGAAACAGCACTCTTGGAGGAGGGAATGATAGAAAATGTAGTCATTATGAGTTACGCAATGTTAATAATTCTCACATGTCACCTTCATAAAACAGAGAACTCATCAAAATCCATCAAAATCATCATCTTCTTCTTCTTCATCATCGTCATCTTTATTTTTATTATTGTCTTTTTCATGTTCCTCCTCCTCCTCATCATCGTCGTTATCTTCCCCAAAATCTTCATCACCAACAACCTGTTTCTCTAGATCTATATCAACCTCGGCGGTTCGTATTTTAAAATCTTGTACATCACTTTCACCTAAAGTCCTCTTCTCAATAATAGATTTATCAGGTTCACTGGGCCTTCCTGTTGACAATTGCACCTTTGATGAAACAGGATGATATCGCACAATACCTTTCTCTTCGTCAATAATAAGTAAGAAATTAATATGAGGAGTTTTTTCATCTTTCAATGGAGTAACATCCAAATCATATGTTTGTGTGACTTCATAATTTTTGACTTGATGATCTTCTTGTTGATCACCTTCATCGTCCTCCGATTTCGATATCGCTGCCATGTGATCATTATGTTCTGGTGCCAAAAGTTTACATACCATTTTAGAATTTTGTTCTCGTTTTTCAACATCTGTAATAAAGGCTTTGGCAATTCGGTCGAGCAGGGAAGATTCAGCTTTTTGATCTTTTTTCGAGGAGGAGTCTATCTTGGGTGGCTTATCCAAAACCACGTGAGTATAAGTATATCCCCAGGTGTCAACATCTGGAAGCAATGGGTAGTCGTATAAAGGTGTGACATTGCGTTTGGTAGGGTGCTTTCGTGTTTTTGTATTCTTAGCTGTTTGAAAGCCAGCTTCGATGGTTTCAGGATCATATAATTTTGCTTTGGTTTCTTCCATCTTTTTATCAACTTCCATTGCAGATCGTTTCTTGATAGTGGTGGCACTGGTAAAGTCATGTACTTTGCGAGAGCCATCATTGGAAATGTATGTTGTTTGTCTCATCCAGGATTGTGGAGCTTCACTCAACACACGAGATTTTGTATTGAGAGCCTTTCGACTAGAATTAGGATTTTTAAGAGAAGTATTACGATCATTTCTGTAGGCTGAGCTTTTGCTTTTGGTGGGTGTGGGAATGGCTTTGCCTTGGCTTAAGGCTCTAGCTTCAGCACGTGCTCTGTCTCTACGTATTTGTAAATGTTCTGCAGATGAATCACCCAAACTACCCTTCCATTGAATCAAAGCTTCATCATCCGGATGCAAAGCAGGCGGTCCTTTGAACTGACCATTCTGTTCGTCTTCATCCTCATCATCTTCATATCCAGGTGGTAGCTTCTTTCGTTTATTAGAATTTTTACCATCTTCTGTAGGATCTCTATAGCATTTTAAATTCATGGCTGCTGGTGCCAAAGGAACACCTAAGTCCGGTTCTGAGTGTAATTTCCAAGCATATCCTGTCTCTACCGCATTGAAAGGACGATATTTAGTCCATTTATTCAGCATCCCTTCAAAGCCTAACCCCACAAAACACGGACCTACAGGTGGACGTGGAGGAGCATTACGAAAATTCAACTCAATCATGAAACCTTCGGCACGATTGCTAAATAATGATTGGAATTTAGAGGATCCCCCTTCAGCTGGGATTTTGCTAACGATGGTGGTTTTCGCTTTTTTGGAGGAACGTCCTTTGACAGCGGTAGCTACTTGTTGTCGCTCTTTCTTGTTCACACTCGAAAGTGTTCTTTTAATATGTTCTTTGCGTTTTGCTTCTTTCTCTAGTCTCGCTTCTGATTTTGACGTCCGTGAAGCCTAGAAGAAAAAATTAAGGTTATCATGACAACTTTGTAAGCAATTGATTGTGAACAGCTTATTGCGCAGATAACAGACGCATTTTTCGAAACACTTTCATTACTTTTTGAATATCAACACGCTTATCACATATTTCTTACCTTACGCTTTTCACGACGTTTTCTTTCTTCATCACGATGTCTTTGGTCGTCAATTTCCATTTTGTTGTTTATCTATTTGCACTCAAATGTCGCCTCTTGCAATGACTGCAAGGAATAGTCAATGACACGAGCTGTCTCCTGCCCTCCTTTGGCTCCATTTGTCCAATACACATCCAGCTACGTATATTCATATGATACACTACAAACACAAAAAGAGATGATTTGTTAGGCAAAAAGCTAATATTTTATTAGCTTAAATTTGACAAAAACCAATAAATATAAGAAAATACCACGAAAAATTACTTCTTTCATCAAATCAAATCTTGACACAAAAAGTTGTGGAGTATTTTAATTTGTGATTTTTTTATTGACTTTTTCATTCACTATTTTATGAGGCCTTTGCATAATGAGATGTGTCAAATGTTAGTTTCATAATTTGTTTTCTTTTCATCTGTACCAATCTGCTTCCCAAATGTATTTATTTGTTTTTTTTTAGTTTTATGGCTGTAATGTCGTTGTTGCATCGTATTATAGAAGTTATCATGGTTCCATTCCTCCATACCTGGTGATTCCTTCCAATATGCCTATATATGTATCTTATATGAATCATCTTTTGAGGTATTTTGTTTTCATACCAAGACTATTCAATTGTGGAAAAGGATCAACTTCCAACAAATCGGGATGGAAACAATGGCCAAAGAATTTTTTTATCATCTTGTCACTGCAGAAAGAAACAAAAGCAGATATATTTCTTTTGTGACGG
>Ga0115008_10004039_pt1 | contig 12168 bp, 8 predicted proteins | sample FraStrMetagenome_FD_87164 | JGI IMG/M metagenome (GOLD analysis project Ga0115008, IMG submission 87164) | Marine eukaryotic phytoplankton communities from Arctic Ocean - Fram Strait ARC3M Metagenome | ecosystem: Environmental > Aquatic > Marine > Oceanic | place: Fram Strait | collected 2012-06-18
ACGGTTAATTACGTCGCGCTGTATGCATTAGTGAAAGATGTTTTTGAGGGCAGCCGCTTTAATTTGATTGAGAGTTGCGCTGATGCGATTGCGCGCGAAGTGCTGGCTGCTTTTAGTAAAGTGTTAGAGGTGACTGTTGTCGTTAAAAAGCCTGCTGTGCCGGTGGATTGTATCTGTGATTACTTTTCGGCGGAGGTGACGCGATGCCGCTGACCACTGCCTATATGGCGCTGGGCAGCAACCAGGGAGATCGAATGCAGCACTTGCGAAGCGCCTTGCGGCTGTTGCAGCAAGCTGGCGACTTAATCGTGTCGCAGGTCAGCCCCGCTTACGAGAATCGTGCCATTGGCATGGGGCCGGCTGAAAATTTCTTTAATGCGGTGGTTGAGGTGAGTACCAGTCTGAGTGCTGAGGCCTTGCTGGCGCGAGGCTTGCAAGTGGAAGATCGGCTGGGCCGTGTGCGCACCGGTTCATGGGCGCCCAGAACGATGGACGTTGATCTACTGCTGTATGGTGCGACGACGCTTCAAACTGAGCGCTTGCATTTGCCGCATCCACGCATCACTGAGCGTGATTTTGTTTTGTGCCCATGGCTGCAGATTGCGCCACAACTGGAATTGCATGGTCGGCCGCTGGCTGCTTGGGTAGCGGCGCTGCCGCAGGTCGATTTACGCCAGTTGGAAGAGCGTATTTGTTGTGAGCCCAGTGTGTGTATCATCGCAGCAGTCGCCGAAAATCAAGTAATTGGCCGTGCGGGCCAATTACCTTGGTCCATTGCGGAAGATTGGTCGCTCTTTATGCGCAAGACACGTGGAGGAACGCTATTAATGGGACGTCAGACTTTCTCTCAAATACTGCAAGAGCCGGGCTGGGCTGAAGATCGCGACTATATTGTAATTACCAGTCAACCTGAAAGCGTGTCGCGCTATGGGATGCGCAGTGCAGCCACAGTTGATGCGGCGATGGATTTGGCCCGTCAGTCCGATCAGCCCATTTGGATCTGCGGCGGCGAAGCGATTTACCGTCAGGCATTAGCTTGGGCCGATCAATTGCATTTGACTCAGGTGCATGCCGAGGTCGACGGCGACCGCTACTTCCCAGACTGGAGTGAGACATTTAAGCGCGAGCTTGGCTGTGCCCGCTCGCAGGATGACAAATATAGTTACACTTTTAAAATATTGGAACGATGAAACCTAGCGTAGAAATTGAATATTGTACGGGCTGTCGTTGGCTCTTACGCGCGGGCTGGACTGCGCAAGAATTGTTGACCAGTTTTGAAGCTGAATTGGGTGCAGTCGCATTGCGTCCCGCCGAGCTGGCGGGCACTTTTCGTGTGACGGTGGATGGGTTTTTACTGTGGGATCGCAAGGAGCAGGGCGGTTTTCCTGAGATGAAGCAGTTAAAGCAAAAACTACGTGACCGCATCGCGCCGCAGCGTTCGCTCGGTCACAGCGACAGTCCCAGCCATTCAACCGATGTCTAATCCAATTGTTACAGCTAGCTTGAGCGCGGCGCGCCAATTATCACAAGCCGTCAACAGCCTGAAATTTGCAGCGCCGACGACTCATATTTATAATCCACTGGATTACGCATGGGCCGGCCACGAAAGCTATTTGCGGCAGTGGGCTAATTCTAAGAAAAAGGTGGTATTTTTGGGCATGAACCCGGGTCCTTTTGGGATGGCTCAAATCGGAGTGCCCTTTGGCGAGATTAGTTTGGTGCGTGATTGGGTGGGAGTGAATGAAACGATCGCTAAGCCGCAGCATGAGCACCCGAAACGTTTAATCGAAGGCTTTGCTTGCCAACGTAGTGAAGTTAGTGGGCGCCGCTTATGGGGCTTGTTTAGTCAGCGTTACCCGCAAGCTGCGGACTTTTTCGCTGAGCACTTTGTGGCGAATTACTGTCCCTTAGTCTTTATGCATGGCAGTGGCAAAAATCTCACGCCAGACAAGTTGGCTAAGGCTGAAATTGAAGCGCTGTATGCGGTCTGTGATGTGCATCTGCGCGCGCTGGTGGATGCTTTGCAGCCTGAATGGGTGGTGGGTGTCGGCGCTTTTGCAGAGGGGCGTGCTAAGCTGGCACTTAAGGGCTACGACATCAAAATTGGGCGAATCTTGCATCCCAGTCCTGCCAGTCCCGCTGCGAATCGTGGTTGGGCGGAGCAGGCTTCGCAGCAGCTGACTGAACTGGGGATTTGGTGAATCGATTTACACATGCATGCTGGCGCGGATGTCTTAAATGCGAGGCTTAAGAATGAGTACGCCATCATGTTGTTCGGCGATGGCGCGCATAATATTGGCGAAACGAGTGTTGCCGATCGGAGTGCCGATCTTGAATGGGTTGGCTAGGGTAGGGAAACCAATTGCACTAATTGAGACACGGCGCTGGCCAGTTTGTGTGTCGCGCGGGTTGAGTTTGTTTAACTTGAGCAAAAAACTCTGGGTTGAACCACGGAAATCGTCTCCGATCACGTAGAGCCCCATCGTGGCTACTGTGGGTAGGCCCGGTTGCAGGTGACGGATGGCATTTTGGATCCCGGCGGTGGGATCGCTGGCGCTAAATTTTGGATACTTTAGTATGCTGCGCAAGGCCTGGCTTCTAAGTCCAGGGCTATCGGGCAGCCAAAAACCTGCGCGTTGAGGCAGCATATAGCGGCCGCTGGTATCTAGGAACTGGATGCTTTGCACTGCGGGTAGGCTGTCCAGTAATTCACGGATTTGTTCGATCACCGCATAGTGTAATTGCTGGTTGTGTTGGTTACGCATACTACCTGAGGAATCGATGATGAAAGCGATGTGGGTAGCTTCCGCAGGCAGACCGATTGGCGGCAGGTTTTCGTATGGGAAGTTTGCGAGCAAACGACTGGCTTGATTTTTCTTTTTTTCTTCGCTGCTCAGCTGAGTTTGAGCGTCATTGAGCTGCTCCGATAGTGCTTTCAGCTGTGCTTGTAAAGCTTCGATTGCTGTGCGTGCTCGGCTGCGCTCGGTTGCTTGAATAGCGTGATTTTGCGCCTGCTGAATGTTTTGTTTTTGAGCAATTATCTTATCTTCCAGTTGGGCCAGTTGTTCTCTCAGTGCCAATAAGCTGGCTTCATCAAATTCCGCTGGACTCGCAGAGTTTTGACTACCGATCGAGAGTAGGAATAATAATAGAATGGCTCCGAACCCGCAGCAGAGGCAGTCGAGGAAGGAGAGGCTAAAGACCTCGATGGTGCGACGTTTTATCATGTTCAGCTTTGCTGGGGCAACTGCATGGGTACTAAGCTTCTAAGTTGATGCAATATATTACTAATCCGGTGGCAGTGCGCTTGCTGACTTGAATTTGGTTGGTTAAAAGGCATGAAAGTTTTTGTTGTTAATTTGTGCTGATGGCGGATTTAGCAAATGCAGTGGCGGTGGGGATTTGCTTAATCTGAGTCGTATTGGCGAAGCCGCGTCTATATTGGCTGAGCTGGAGGTGTGCGCGTCGCAGTATTGGATTGTGAGCTGGCTGCAGGCCAATCCTGATGCGGAATTAATGTGACGCCGTCGGTTTGAGCGCTGAGCTGCCAAAAAAGCCCAGCCGCGGAGGGGTCGCCGCTGAAGGGCAATAGAATGGTGTTGAATGGGGCATTCGGGCGTAGTGGTATGGCGTTTTGAAAGAGCTGGACCCGATCAATTTCGCTTAAGTGGCTGCTCGCTGGCGCAGGTGCAGTCGGCAAGCCGTCTCCGATCAGCAGTACACTGCTGGGGCGGTTTTTAAGCTGCTTTAGGCGGCTCAGTGCAGCGGATAAATTGGCCCCGCCACTGGCTTTTAACTGCTCGATTCGCTCTAATAATACTAGAATCGCTGGTGGGTCGTAGGGGTCGATATAAGGGGATTGAGGCGTGCCGCTGAGCGCAGTTGTGACTGGGCCCATTTGAAATACGGCAACTTGTGTTTCCTTCGGTATTGCCGCGATCACCGCGCGTAGCGCGGCCTTGGCGCGTGCCCATTTATCCGAGCTGGCTTGGGCTTTGTCTTGGATCATTTTTAGCGCAGTATTGGCATTCTCGGCGAGCATACTGCCAGAGCTTTCGAGTAAAATGACTGCGCGTGGCCCGCGTAAGCGTAAGCCAGACAGGTAATTTTGGTCGGCGGAGGGACGCTGGCTGGCTGGCTGGGGTGCTGTGTTGGCCAGCCCGTCTAGTGAGCTGCGTCGGCTCGCAATTTGTTGATCTAAATGTGCTTGTTCGGCTTGCAGCTCGGCGAGGCTAATGGATTGATTGGCCGAGCTTTGAGCTGCCACCGGTTCGAGCGAATTTAGCTCCGATTGTGCGGCAGAGACTGCAGCGTTTAAGGCTAATCCGGCCGCTTGAGCTTGAGCGGCATTTGCGTCTAACTGTATGAGCTGTTTTTTTGCGGTCAAAATAAACAGCAGCAATACGGCTCCAAAACCACAACAAATGCAGTCCATAAAAGATAGAGCTGCGCTATGAGCTTCGCGGCGTTTTCTCATGGCAGGATCGGTAGGCGGCTTGAGACGGGGCGGGGCGTTTACTCTCCAGGTGTGGCGGCAGAGGGACTAGGAACTGGGACTGCAGGCCTGTTTAGCTCACATAGTTTGTCGAGCAATTGCTCACGACAAAATGTTTGTAAGCGTAGAATGAGTCCTTCTTGCCCGGCCTGCAGTAGGTGGATCATTAGCATTAGCGCGATACTTATAAACAGGGCGACTAGGGTCGAATTAAAGGCCACTCCCAGTGCGCTGGTGACGCCTGCAATGTCACCTTGTAGCGCCTCGTCTGCCCGTTGCAAGGCGAGGCCGATGCCCCGTACTGTGCCGATGAATCCAATCGAGGGAATGGCCCAAACCAGGTAGCGCAGCATGGAGAGCTCGCTTTCCTGCTGCTCAGCTGCGACTTCGAGCCGGCCCATTATAGTTTCAGTCGCTTCAGGCACACTGCCAGTCAAATGGTAGCGCTCCAGTCCACGTGCCATGACGTAAGGTAGAATTTTGTTTTGCAGATCGCTGGCCTGCGATTTTTGGTCGATGGTCGGGTACAATTGAGCTGCGCGCTGACGTGAAATGCTCGCGGCACCGGCCAGTAAATTGACTTCTGGCGCAGTTTTGAGCCCTTCGCTGGCAGGCGCAAAGCGGCCCAGTGTTTTGTCTTCGAAATGCAGCAGTACGAATTTGTAAATTAGTATCATACTGCCCCACAGGAAGAGCGAGAGGCAGAACTGTTGTTCGTAATCTTTAAGAATAATCGCAAGCTGTGAAAACGAGCTGTCTGCGCTTACGCCATAACTGCTGGCTAGGGCCGAGTTCTCAGCGATTGGACGAATCAGGCCACCGTAGATAGCTGCGACGCAAATAAAAGAAGCCGCCAGCCCCAGTGTGAAAATTAAGCCTTTGACTGATAGTAGACCGCGTTCTGGGTTTCGTAAACTCATAGTTGAGAGGTAAAAGTGTGCGTGTTAATAAACAGCATATTTTTGAACTTTAAAATCAAATTAGCTGGTATGCGCAACATTTGGCTGGCTGGATCGTCTAGCTATATCGGTCTGTCCGCTCAATCTGACTCTGCAAGTGAAACGATGCTCCCCCATCCTAGGTTGAGAATGTCCGTAATTTTGTGTAACTGATCTTTAACCAATGTTGTTAGATTGATTGTTGTTATGCATTTTAGGTGAAAACTCAATCGAGAATCTAACCAGAAGCGCTGACCAGTTTCGTATTGCGAAGGACCATTGCTGCGAGTGCGCGGGTAGCTTTATAACAGTGTTTGTAGATTGATTCGCTAAAACCAAATAGGATTCGATCACGATTGAGCTGTATTTGGCATTATCTGCAGTCGTGCAGTCGTGCAGTTGTCGGGTTGTTTGCTCGGCGGGCGCTGTGGCGGCTTGAATCATTATTCGCTTATCTTCGGAGTCGCGAGCAGTTTAGGGGCTTCAGTTGGCTGGTCTGATCGCTTATGCGCAGGTTTTTTATATCAAGCTGAAGTTAACGGGCGTATTATCGTGCAAGCATTGCTTGCGTCTGAGGCCTTCGAATCATTCAATGGCAACTGGCTCGGGTTTGTAAATTGTTTGCGAGTGAGATTCGTTCGCTAAAAATTGAAAGATAAGCGGCCGAGGCGGGCGTTTAAGCCTCTGCGGCAAGTATGTAAAGTGCTAAGGTTGTAAATAAAATGATAAAATATATTCAACTTGATGTGTATTTTTTGATTTGGTGCTCGTAACTTTTGCCGATGGGTCTTGAGTGCAGGATTCTGATGGCGACAATACAAAATAAACTAGACGGATTAGAAGGGTTTGAACGCCTGGACGTGGGAGAACTGTATTATATTGGCAATCGCCAGTTCGTGGAGCAGGGGCTCGCGTACTATCGAAATTTTGCCGTTGAAGGGCTGGAGTGGAATGCCAGCACGCGGCGGCTGACGGCCTCAGTGGCGGGCAGTGGTATGGAACAGTTTGATGTCTGGTTGCAGCTGCGCTCCGGTCGTTTGGAGCATGCCTGTGATTGCCTCGATTGGGTGAATGATGGCGGTTGTAAGCATGTAGTTGCTGCCACTGCTGCCATGTTCTTAGCGGTTCAGGGCAAGAGTGTGGGTGGTGCAGATATGCCACCTGACTATGCGCAAGATTTGCGCAAACAGTTGGGCTACCGAGATGTTGGAGGTACGCCTGCAACTTCGGAGCATGATGATGATGAGCCCGAGTGCTCGGAGTTGTGGCTAACCGAGATCCGAGAGCAGGGGAATTTAGATTTTCAAATTCAGGGCTCATTGCCAGCAGATTTTCTGCGCTCGGTCGGAGTGACTCTGCCGAGCAGCTACGGCTTTTCGGTGGTACGTGAATTTTCGTTAAATTTAGCCGAAGTGGATTTAGCGCATTTCTTGGCAGAAGCTAAGGCGCAAGAAGTAGTGGTACAAGTCGGTATTTCTGGCGACAATCAGAAGATGGAGTTACGTAAGGAGCTCTGCTCGCTGCGAGTTGTTTATAATTACGTCGAGGATGAAGTTAGCCGTCAGCTCTGTTTTGCTAATGCCAAACAAAAGCCTTTGCTGCCATATGCTTTGATTCCACGCAGTCCTTATGTGATTTTGACCGATGGCACGGTGCGCAAAGTTAGAAATTTAGGTGGTCAACTGGCGGGCGATTTGGGGCCGATGCTCCTGGCCACTGATCCGGAGAGTTTTAACGAATCGGTTTATCGGCGTGATTTTCAACAAATGTTAGCCGCTCCTAAAGCACATGCCTTTTTAGTGGATGGGGAGTCCTTCGAACCCGATGCAATTACATCGGATCAGGTGAAGGTCTGCTTGAATTTAAACGCAGTTGAAAATGCTGCGGGTGAGCGTGAGTCTTTAGAATATGACTTGTTTGCAAAAGTTGGTGAGCTGGAGTTAGATTTATTTAGTTTTCAGACTACACTAATGAAGTCGGTTACAGATACTGCCTTCGGTACGCTGCTGTCAGCCAAGCGTCGTGTGCGCGCGTTGATGGATTTGATTCGTCGTGTGCTTTCGGCCAATCAAGAGGGTCGAATTTTCGATCTGCATGAGAGTCTACAGCATTTTCCAGAATTACTGTCTGATGAGTACGAGGGCGTGGTGCGACAGATTGTAGAGAATGTGTGTCAATGTTCTGGTAATACCAGGGCGGACTCCCCACGTTTAGTTCTAGATGATTTACGAGTGCGTTGGTTGGCTTGCCAGATTCCCTTCAGCAAGGTCTCAATGTTGTTATTCAGCATGTTTGATGCGGTGACACGCGACGATCTGAAAGGTTTGGGAGATGGTGTGATGCCGTTGTCGCGGCATGAATCAAGTGATGGTGTTTTACAGCGCTTGGTTTCTGTTTGTGCCGCATTAGGTGTACAGGTGCGCTTTAATGACAAAGCCATTCGATCGGCACCCTTAACTATTAATCTGCAAGGTAGCCACGGCGCTGCGGGAAAAGATATCGATTGGTTTGAGCTGCACCCATCTATCACCTGTGCGGATCGCTCGATCACTGCAGCTGAGTGGAAGCGTTTGATTAATGGCCAGCTCTTTTTAGAGTCAGCCGATGGTAGCCTGATTATGCCGCAGGTGGGTGAGGGCGAAGCTGATGGATTGCAAATGATTGCCGAGGTGCTGCAACGCGGAAATGCACCGCGTTCAATCAGCGAAAATGATGGTGAGGGCCGTCTACAAATTTCGCGTTTGGAGATGTTGGATTGGATTGCATTGCGTCGTAAGGGCGTGCGTTTGGAGTTGCCTGAATCGGTCGAAGCAGTCTTCGAAAGCTTGCAGCAGTTTGACGGCTTGCAAGAATTTGTGCCACCTGAGAGTTTACAGGCGGAGCTCAGACCTTATCAAAAAGAAGGCTGTGCTTGGATTGAATTCCTGTATCGGCACCGTTTTGGTGCTTGTTTAGCCGATGATATGGGGCTGGGTAAGACAGTTCAGACAATCGCATTCTTAGCTAGTAATTTTGAGCAAGCGCGCAAAGTCGAAAAATTAGCATCGGTTCTGATCGTGGTTCCACCAAGTCTGGTGTTCAATTGGCTCGATGAATTTGAGCGCTTTTTGCCGCATGTGAAAGTAGTGGATTGCCTGAGCCGCTCGGCCTGGCAGCCGGCCTTACAATCGGCGCAAGTGATCTTAACTACTTATGATCGTGTGCGTATTGAGGCGAAAACGATGGAAGAACATGAGTTCGATATCGTTGTGTTTGACGAAGCGCACAACCTTAAAAATGTCAGTACGGCGCGCACCAAAGCAGCGGCTAAACTGAATCGGCGATTTACACTGTGCCTGACCGGTACTCCAGTGGAAAACAATGTATCGGAGTTTTACTCAGTCTTAACTGCAACTGTGCCAGGTATTTTTGGTGCTTTGAAAGATTTTAAGGACAGCTACCGCGAGCACCCAGAACGTACCTTGCGCCGTGCTGCGCCTTTCATTCTACGCCGGACTAAGGATAAAATATTAAAAGAGCTGCCGAAAAAGGAAGAGCACGAACTCTTCCTTGAAATGTCGCCGATGCAAAAAGAGATCTATACGCGCACGATTTCTGAGGTGCGCGAAGAAGTCGCTTTGGCTTATGAGGACCGGCCAGAACAGCAAGCTGGTATCGTCGCTTTAGCCGCGATTTTACGTCTGCGTCAAGTCTGTGTCAGTCCCGCCTTATTAGGCAAGCCGATGTCTGAACCCGCTCCAAAGTTTAGCCATATGGCTGATCAGCTAGAAGAGTTGCAAGCTGAAGGCAACGCTGCCTTAGTTTTCAGTCAATTTATCGGGGGCTTGGACCAGATGGAGGCGGTGGCCAAAGAGCGCGGAATTTCCTATTTGCGGATGGACGGTCGAACGCCGGTTTCGCAGCGTAAGGATCTAGTTCGCAGGTTTCAGAGTGAAGATGGGCCGTCCTTTTTCTTGATCAGTCTGAAAACCGGAGGTGTGGGCTTGAATTTGACCCGCGCCAATTACGTCTTCCATCTCGATCCATGGTGGAATCCTGCTGTGGAAAATCAGGCGAGTGATCGTGCCCACCGTATTGGCCAGACTCGTTCTGTTTACGTGCAGCGTTTGATCATGAAGCACACGATCGAAGCGCGTATGTTAGAGTTAAAAGCGCAAAAAGCAGAACTATTTCGCCAACTGGTGGAAGAGCCAGGCGGTAAGTCCGCTTCGGCAAGCCTGAATCGTACCGATTTTGATTATTTATTGAATGGCGATTAAGCGCTTGTGTGCTGTTAGATCCAGACTGATCCAGTTTTGAAGTGAAACGCGATGTTGCCAGCGGCCTTTGTGGTTTCATCTGTAGCTTCTCCCGCACAGAAGGTGGCCACGCACGGCCACAATTTATACATCAGAAACCATCCGCAATACTGCGGAGAAGGGCAGCTCTGCGCAGCGGCCAAACAGTGGGTTTGCGCGTAGGCCGCGTATGGCGGAAGCGGCAGGTGAGCTGAGCCCACAAAGAAAGCGCGCTTGCTGGCGCGGGCTTGCTAAAGCGCTGGGATGAGCCGCGACCAAGCGTTCGAAGCCAGTCAGCTTACAATTTTCGATTGGGGCTTGATTTCGTTGCGGCAGTATTGCGGCAGCTTGTCCTTGGCATTGGCCGCAATGCCCGCAGGCTTGAACTTTTTCGCCGAAATATGCTAGTATTTTAGCGGTCAAGCAGCCTGAGTGTTGAGCATAATCGAGCATGCTTTCAATGCGTGCAATTTCCATTTCCTCGTGCTGTATAAATCGTAGGGCTAGTTTTTCGAGTAGCGCGCTTCGGTCACCGTCGGCCTCTAATACACGGTAGCGTTGTCGGTATCCAGCCAGCTGCAGTTCAGCCAAGCCTTTATGTTCCAGGCTCTCCAGTGCTCGCAAAATTACGCTTCGGTCTTGCCCTGTGACTGCCATGGCGCGTTCCATATCGACGCTGATCCATTTTCTGGCTTTGCTGCAGACGGAAAATATTTTTTTAATAAAGCTAGCCTGAGTCGCTGGGTATTGTTCCAAAATACTGCGACTGTCTCCTTTGGGGGCGAAGCGGATGTTACCATAATAAGGCCCCTGCGTTTTTATTATGCCCGCTAATTCTAGGCGAGTTAGCAAGGTTTTAACGACCAATTGGCGAATGTCGAAGCGCTTGGAAAGATCATGTAGTGCAAAATCGATCTCGTTGCCATGATCCAGTAATTCACTTACCAGGGCGTCGATACTACTGTTGGCTGGTGTGTCGCCATAGACAAAATTTTCTAGTGTTGTACAATCGTCTGAGCAGGCAAAAAGTTCACAAATAGAGGGCTGGCCATCTCGGCCGGCTCGCCCGATCTCTTGCATATAGCTTTCGTAGCCTTTCGCCATGTTGTAGTGATAGACATAGCGAATGTCCGACTTGTCGACGCCCATGCCAAACGCAATGGTGGCGCAAATAATTGGTATTTCGCCCTGCATGAACGCATCTTGAGTCGCTGCACGTTTTTCCGCAGCCAAGCCTGCATGGTAGGGCTGCGCTTGAAAGTTAGCGTTAGTCAGTGATTGGGCTAACTCCTCCGCATCGCGCTGTAGGCTAACATAAATGATTGTTGGCCCGGCGGGACGACTGTTAAGGCGATCGATTAATAAGGCCAGCCGTTCTTCGCCGCGACATGCACTGACATGAAGTTCTAAGTTCGAACGATAGAAGCCGGTATTGATCATATCCGAGGCTTCGATCTTAAAGGCTTGTGCTATATCGCTGGCGACTTGTGGCGTGGCGGTGGCAGTCAGTGCTAGTACGCGCTCCACGCGCAGTGATTGTGCGGCGCTCGCCAGTTTTAAGTAGTCAGGACGGAAGTTGTGGCCCCAAGAGGAAATACAATGCGCTTCATCCACGGCTAGCAGGCTGATACTTTGACCGCGGATCAAATTAAGAAAGCGTTCATTTGCTAAGCGCTCCGGTGCCACAAAAAGTAGTTTGACCCGTTTTTCGCGGATATCTGTTGTCACGCGGCGGTAATCGCTTTCGTCCAAGCTTGAATCCAGACGTTCTGCCTGAATCCCTTTGGCCCGCAGCCCATCGATTTGATCCTTCATTAAGGCCAGTAAGGGTGAAATTACTAGCGTCAGCCCTGGTAGCATTAGCGCAGGCAATTGGTAGCAGATACTTTTACCTGATCCTGTTGGGAAAATTGCTGCTGCACTACGGCCCTTTAGCAGTGCAGTAATGACGTCGCATTGTCCGGGCCTGAAAGTGTTAAAGCCGAAGCGTTGTTTTAGCAGAGCGAGTGGATCAGTGAGTGAAGCCATGTACGCAGCTGTAAGATCAAGCTCTGGTATTCGCAACTGCCAATACGGGCAAATCGATGTAACTGCTGCAGATAAATACACAGGCTGTTCATGCAGATAAATACACAGGCTGTTCATGTCTACTGTAGCAGTGCAGTAATAATGTAGTCTTAGTCTGAGCTAACCGCATATAAATACACAGGCTATTTATGCCGGTGTACTTGTGTTCATATATACATGTAAAGATACAGTCTGTTTCTGCCTTGGCACTAAATGCAAAGCTCGCCTTGACGCTGTAGCTGCATTGTATTGTCATGCGATTTAATTTTTAACCATGATTGATATTAAGCTTCTTCGTGAGCAGCCGGATTTTGTTCGCGCTGCGATTGCCAATAAAAAGCTCTCCTGTGATATCGATCAGGTACTTGAGCTCGACTTGGCTCCGAGGTCT
>Ga0115008_10004047_pt1 | contig 12150 bp, 8 predicted proteins | sample FraStrMetagenome_FD_87164 | JGI IMG/M metagenome (GOLD analysis project Ga0115008, IMG submission 87164) | Marine eukaryotic phytoplankton communities from Arctic Ocean - Fram Strait ARC3M Metagenome | ecosystem: Environmental > Aquatic > Marine > Oceanic | place: Fram Strait | collected 2012-06-18
GAATTTCGTTCGATTAATAATTTTTGAGTTGTATTCGTAAAAAATTGAAGCTCAAGGTCTCAAAAGAGGAAATGACTTGTTAAATTTGACTTACCTGAATACTTGCGATGGACATCTGTCCGTCCGTTTCCAATAACTGTACATTTTTTCTTTGCCAGCTGAATTAAGCCATGTTATTCGAGCCCTTTTTCATCATTTATAAATTAAAAAAACTAACCAAAACATGTTGAATAAACTCGTTATAAGTTCCAAGTTCAACTTTTTTCGCGGTCGGTCCAAGCTTCATCGGCTCCTTTAGCTTGATGACTATCACGTCTTTTTCCCAAAGATGGTTCGGAAGTTCAGATCCAATCGCGTTCTGACTCTTTATGCCGATCTTGAATCGATCTTGATTTTTGTCGTTTTTATCGCCGCGTTTATTCGTTCCATAGAGAATCTTATCTTTCTCAATTTTCGGGGCGCAATGAGCGGCTGATAAAATTGTATATTCATCAAGAATCGTTCCGCCGCTGAAAAGTTTAGCTTATTTTTAGTTTTGCAACTCTGTAACATACCAGAAGTGTGAGCGACCATAACCCAAGATAGAGACATAGGACGGATATTTACTCGCGCTGTTCACTTTAGTTCCGCCTTTGAGCCTTCCTCGTTTTTGTCTCTTCGCCTCGGCAGTCAAAAAAAGAAGCAAAAGGTTCAAAATTCTCATTTTGTCAGAATATTAATACGTTTATAAAAATATGACAGTTGTAATCAGAAATGCTCTAGAAAATTTTCCTTGATGTAAATTTGAATGATTTTTTATTATATCTAAATATGTTCTGGAGATTTTTTGCTGTCTTCATTTAATCGGATGTTTTTGAGTCTCAAATTTACAGAGTCTCAAATTTTGAGTAAATATATTATTTTAATGATCTTTGACGTTTTTTATAATAAGATAATTCTTTGATGAACCACAAATGTCGAATCATCGAGTCATTATTGAAAGCAGTAATCCATTATTCTCAGCATGTAAGATATAAATTTTTAAAAACCGACAAATCCGTATTTAACGATTACGGGTATGTTTTAGAGCGTCATTTTACTTGAACGTATTTTAATGTTCAAAAAGATATTAAATTTTTCGTTTTTCTTTTTGATGTTAGTGACAAATGTTGTTTTTTGCTTCAAAAAACGAATTAAAATGGTAGATCGAGATCCAGAAATGAAAAGAGATTATGAAATTTTTCAATTTAATTTGGTATTTGACGCATTATAATTTCAGAAATAAATACTTTTTAGGATAAAATGAAGAAACGTTATATAAAATTGATGCTCTTCAGCAATTTGGATTCCGATCTTGGATATATTTCAAATCAATTTCTTTGAGAAACTTGAATTTAATAAATTTTGACAAAAAAGAATTCACATGGAACAAATCCGCTTATTAACAAACACGTTTGAATAAAAAGTTTGAATAATATGTAAGTTATATATAATATACGGCAAATAGGAAAAAAATGGAGCAGACTTGCTCCGTGTTTTTTTATTCAACAAAATGAGATACGTGCACGTTTATATTTCTATTTTTTTCTTTCTCGCTTCAATTTTCGTTATTGGATTTTTTTTGCTCACGAAGAACAAGATTCCGACAATTTCAACCAGTGTTGGAAAACCCGCAAGATTTCCCGCGGGCGGGCGCGGGGGCTAAAATCGAAATTTCTTGCGATTGCGGGCGTGCGCAGCTTTTCCAACACTGGTTCCAACAAACGAGTTTTTCCAACCTTTCTTTTTTGAAGAAAGGGATCAAAATAGAATGCTTGAAGAGAGCAGTGCAGAAAAAGAAATACAAATAGAAATCGACGGAGAAAAACATACTGGTATAATATCCTTGGATGTTTTCTCATTCTCTGATGCGCTGGTTTACTGCACTGTTAAAGGGCTCAAAATGCTAGATAAGAGCGCTCTAAAAATGCCTATTCATGAAGCTAGTGAGTATGGAGGTAAAAAAATTTTTTCTGACTTTGAAAATAAAAAAAAAGGACTGAGCTTGTGGCTGAATGCGTCAATCAGAGAGGGTGACATTTTCGGAGACGACGATGAGCTCGTGACACTTATTCAAGCTTATAACAACTCAATATGGGACAAGCCACTAACGCTGATTAAATACCCTTACGCTCAAGACTAAGGATAGTCAAATAGTTATAGCTAAGATGAATTATTGAATTTGCATCCTTGAAACTAGACCAAAAGATTGTTGACATCATCTGTTATAATTACGATGATGGAAGGACGAAACGCGATTATATGCGGTACATGTTTGTCTGTGACGACGATCGTTTGGACGAGAATAATTTAACGGCAAAAGTCAGAGTCAGGTTATGTTGAGCGCTCAATTTTATTTATTATTTTGTAAAATAAAAATAAAATAAGTCTACTTATATTTTTTAAAAGAGACGCGCTTGATGATCTGCCTTGCAAACCGTTCGCCCTCACCAGATCGTTCCTTCTTGATTTTTTCTTTCCATACAACACTTTACACTTTCCAAACGAACTGTACAGCGGCTTCACTCTATCGCAATATAACGAATTACAGCCGTCTGCGCAAACGGGAATCAGCATGTGCAACCGCGAAAGTAATTCTCAGCCGATTAACTTTTTTTACAGTGTTATTTTAGTCTATGCGGCCACCTGGTTAAGCTGTACCAGATATGATGAAGATCAATGTGACAGAGAATTAATCGGGACCCCTTTAATTAACGGTAACTGATCTGAAGTTCTGAAAATATCATATTCATTGATTTTATTTAAGGCCGAGTTGTTGTTGTTCACGGGAACGAATACCGACGAGTTCTTTGCTACTGACGCAATTTGAATGTGATAAAAATTCTTAATAAATGTTTTTAAAATGAACTCTTGTATCAACACATATTATTGAAAAGTTTATTGCGAAACTTATTCTCGAGCTATTTACGCATTTTTTTCGTAACAACATGACTATTTACTCTTCTGAGCAAATAAATCTACTTTATAAAAAAGAACCGCTGCCCAAATTCTCAGACAAAGGTCTGGTTTTTTATTCTCATTTTTAACGTTCTTTTGAAAGAGATTTTTCCCAAAAAACAAGAGATTATAAATGTTTAAAACCATAACAAGATTGATTGGAGTTAGAATCTACACCAGAGTGTGTAATTCTTGCAATGTCAGTCTCACCAAAACAAAATCCAGAAAACGAGAATGGCGCCGAAGAAGTCGGTAAATTGCAAGATGCGCGGAAGCGTGCGCAGCGGCTGATTCTGCTGGAGCATTTGTGCAATACATTAGCCGATCGCATGTGGCTCTACGCAGCGGGACTGCTCCTCATCGATACGATAGCTAAATTGGACGAGAACAGCTCCAGCATCGTCACAGCCTCGCTCTACGGCGTCGTTCTTGCATCCGTTAAGATCCTCTTTGCGCCGCTTATTGGCTCGCTGATTGAATCAAGCAGACGTCTTCATGGCGCCATGACGAGCTTGATCTTTCAGAACACAACTGGTACTTAACAATCAGCTGATTGACAATAATCTGAGCAAATTTTAAGTTGCGTTATCTTGCCTGACAATGTTCTGGATCATTTATTCTGAAAATGTTGACATCTCCGCTTGGGTGAGCAAAACACATATTTCGAAATTAATTACAAAAATAGGCGGTCTTCGCTATCGTAACAGCTTTCTCATGTTTTGCAATTCTGGCCTCAGTCGGTCTGCAAAATGCCATCAGTCGAGATTGGGTAGTTGAAATCACGACACCAGAAGAACTGACGACGATGAATGCTTGGATGCGATCTATTGGTAAAATTTAAGTTTCCAAAAAAAAAACTCACCTTTTTATTAATTCAGATCAAGCTACAATGGTTCTCTCAACCGCGCTTTCTGGCTTTTCAATTTCGCTTAACCAAGCTTGGGGTGCCGTAGCTGTGGCAAGCTTCAATATTCTTGCAATGATAATCCAGGCGATCTGCCTCGTTAAAACCTACAACCTGATTCCAGCCCTTTCGCAGAAAAAGACAAAAAAAGAGCCAGACGATTCCGACGAAATGAAGATCGTAGACAAAATCAAAGAAGCGCTGAAAACGTTTTTCGGCGGATGGGCGCTGCTTTTCACCTCGAAAGTGGCGATTCCTGGCCTTGCTCTTGCAACACTTTATGTCAACATTCTCGGACTAAGCTTTCCACTGCAGGGATACGGGCGAGAAAACTGCCTAAGCGAAGCAACAATTTCCATAATTTACATTGGGAGCGCAGTTTCCGGCTTTCTGGCGCCAATTTCATTCCCATTTCTTAAACGGACGATTGGCCTTCTCGGTACTGCATGCGCTGGGGCCATTTGGCAATTAATCTTTGTTGGCCTTGGTATTTACGGACTGTTTACGAAGGGATCGCCATACTTCCTTGCAAACGAGAAAGAATGCATTGATGATTTAGTTACTGACGAAGAAGTGTTTTCATCTTACTGGCTTCGATGTCCTGCTGGAGTCAACATGCCTGAGTCATTCGTCTCTATAATTGTCATTTTCTCCGCAGCTGTCGCTCAGCGATGGGGACTTTGGATCTTCGACATGTCAGTGACGCAGATGTTCCAAGAAAAAGTAGACGCCGACAAGCGTAATCGAACCTCAGCGGGCCATTACAGCTTGTGTTCTGTTTTTGAGTTTCTCATGTACGGACTGGCGCTTGCGTGGGGATCATCCTGCCTTTTTGGAAATGCTATTCTCGTTTCTTCAGGTTAGCCGAATCTTAAAATTGAGTTTTGATCTCGTTTGTAGGTCTCGTTGTCAGCGGCTACGCGATGTTCCTTATTTGGGCATTTCTGACATCAAGGAAGAAGACTGACCAATTCAATTTTACTGAATTCTGATTTTTGGAATAAAGTTTCCGGCGAAAGCGAAACACAAATGTTCATATTTATGAAATATAATAGACCCGCTCCGTTTTTGATATACTCCCTCCCAGGGGCTATTTGAAATATACAGTATACGCCGATACGGTAAAGCACCAAATAAAGTAATTAAAATTTAAAAAAATCTTAGAAATTTTTTTTTATATTTTTTTATTCATAATTTTTGGTATTTTTTGTAATGTTGTTTTTGCGTAGAAACAGCTTTTCTTGTTGTTGTACCGAACTCAATTTCGGAATTGTCGAATCTGTTGTGTTTGATGACCTGGCCGATTGGAAGCGAAATCATGGAAGGGTCAATCACTCGTTTTTGAATTTTTGAATTCTTTTTTGAGCAGAAGAAGTTTTTGATGTTTTTGGTTGAGAAAGTCATGTTGGATGAGAAGTTAATTTGCTGAAGGGCTTTATGGATACAAAGCCATCAAGTGGTCACAGGTGGGCGCAATTTCCGTCAAGGTGGGACTTGATTGGCGATTTTTCTTCTCGGCGGGAGTTCTTAGATATTTCATCAGCTGCTTAGTCAGGATTTTAGGAATGAACCAGACTTGACTTTAGAATTTTTGTAAAAGTTTTGGCGTTTATTCAAAAAAGACATGAAAGCAAAAGCAGAATAAAACCGAGTTGGATGAGAGAATAGAAAGTTTTTGAAGCTCCAGAGTCCAGATGAGGCTGAATCTTGATCGAAGATTGAACTTAAATTATTTATTTTGAATCCAAAAGAACTAATCATACGTGACAATGATCTTTCATCTTGGTCTCCAGACGACTCGGTTACGCCGCTTGCAATGTCTGTTATGCCAGTTAATGCCGCATCAGTCGTATTCGTCGTATTTGTTGAAAAGTAAGAGTCCTCGACTGCCCAGAAAGTATCGCAATCAAGCGGAGGTGCATCGTTTGCAGTCTTATTCACGTTTGTTATTTACCATAGCCTCAATCAATTTGATTGAATCAAATCTTACCCGAACAGCCAGATCGCATTTTATATCGATTGATGCAGCATCGTCGAGCTTGAAAAGCGTGAAAGAAAACCATGTTTCTGATTTTCTTGTAATTCCAAGAATTTCTCTTATAATAAGATAAAACAATTTGTTTTTGTTAAATTTTTCTTAAAATGAGCTACATACTTGTATTTCCTGCTCGGGCAAAAATTATTGTAAATATTCAGAGTTTTTGAGCTACTCGTTACATTGCAGTTTTTGAGGTAAAGGCTTAAATTATAGATATATAATTTTGAAAATATCAAAAATAACTTACATATAATATGGATTGTTGTTTTCAACCTCGACTCGGACAGAAATCGTGTCGCCGAGAAAATAGCTCTTTTCCATTTTTTCCATGTTCGACTCAACGTCAAATGGGCTCGTTTGAAGTGAAAGTCCGAAATCGTTTATAATTTGATCAGCTTTTATTTCTTCTTTAACAGCTGTTACGTCCGCCTCGCTTATGCTGATTTCTTCTTCGTCTAAATTTAAAATACTGTCGAAGTAACATTCAATTTGGACAGGTTCCATCAGCTTTATTTCAAATTCGACTTCTACAGGCGAAAAGTGAAGCCAACCGGATGATGTTATTTCTCCAGAAAAACTCTTAAAAGATTGAAAAGTTGACGAATTTATTTTTAAATCTACCTGCTCAACACACGGAGTGATGTCGGGCAAACTTGGCGCCAATTCAACCTCGTTGTTGATTTCAGAAGTGTTGAAAACACAACTTCTTCTTTCGTCTTTAAATTCTCATAAATTCTCATTTAGAAAATATTAAACCTGGCCATTGCAGATCCAGGTCGGTGTTGAAAAACTTCGAGCTTGTTACAAAAAGTCCAGCTCCTGATGACGGAATGACTTGGTACTCTTGTTCTCTGCATGTTTCATTCAAGCTAATCTCAATCGTGTCTAAGTTGCAATCAACAATAACAATATCACAATTTATCGTCGCTCCTCTTTTTACTCGGCCCGTAAGAGCATTAATCAAAATGCTCTTTTGACCAAAAAGAATTAAAAATGAAAAGAAAATCATTATTCTGAAAATAAAGTTTATAATTTTGCAAACTGGAGAAACTCGGAAGTGCATCGTAAAAAAGAGGTTTTACGGCGCGGTTTTTCATGCAGATAGTAATTGTGATGTCATTTGACAAGAAATAACATGTTTTAGATCGCAAAATGTCGGGCGTCCGTTTTTTAATTTTTATGGCAGTTGTTAAATGAAAATAATCGGACGCGATCAATTTCTAATGAAATGACCACGCTCGGTCAGTACTCATTTAGTGCGAGTTGCGTTGAATAATTAAAACTCACTCTTTGTTTTTAAGGAAGAAACAACCCAAAAGCTGAAAGTGTCAGTTTCATTTCAGAGCTTTTGCATTTTCTGACCGACGATTTTTCGGATTCAATTTTAGAGATCGAGCCAAAATGGCATCAAAACCGAAAAAATCATGCAAAGCAAAAAAAAAGACACGGATCTTTATTTGGGAAAACAATAATAAATTTGAGTTTTGTATTAATCAAAAATTCTTGTTTTTTCGAAAAAGTTGTTTTTCTTTGTTGATTTCAGTGAAATTAAAAATTGATCAAAAAAACAATCTCTCGCTCTTATTTAAGATTTTCTAAAAATAGTTTAAAATCCGTTTTGTCAGAAGGTTTTGACAAGAATGAGCACTTTTGATCGTCATGATAGCGCGACAAAGGAGAGAGCGAGAAGCGAGGAAAGATCTTGGAGGAGCCAGTCCGCCAGAACATTCGGCATCAAGTCAAGTTTGGAGAAACGGCTCGCTAATTTGAGGTAACATTTGATCTTCTGAGCATAACTGACAGCATTTTGTGTCAAGGTGGCATGTGACAAAATGCAAGATACCGCCGATTTCCCGCGGGAGTTTTTTTTTGTATTATTCTTTCCCCATTTTTAATTATTGAGAATTCAGCAGATCCAAACTTGAAAACAGCTGAGAAAAATCATAGAGGAGTACAAAAAATGTTATCACGTGATAAATGTGGACATTGCAGCTTTTTAGTCTGTCCAGAAATCGATCGGTAAATATCTTTTAGACTCGCAAATATATAATTAGGAAAAAAAAGCTGCATGGAAAAAAAGAAACTGAAGATGGCTTAATAAAGTCGTTCTCGATCTTGATTTCAATTTGGCTTTAGTTCATGTCTGGAGTTATCAGAGAAGGGAGTTCTATTTTTCAATGTCGAGCAGCCTCACTCTTATTCAATCAGGACTTGGATTTATCTGTGGGAATTTGTACGGACAATTATCATTATTAATTTTAAAATAATTTTTGTAAAGTCATTTTTTAAGGATTCCTGTCAACAACACTGAAGAGCAAGATATCAGAAAACGAAGTCGAAACAGCATCAAAGCTACTGAGTAAGAAGTCATTGCCCCAAACTTTTCTAATTAGCTATTTTTCTCAAGGGACAACATTGATTCACTCGACCTCGCACAGCGGTTGCAGCTAAAAGGCAAGATTCTTCATCGTCTTCAACTCCAGAAATGCTCATTTGATCATTCTCTTCAAAAAAGCTGCCATAAATTCTCAACAGCAGCGGAAACAAGCATCCAGTATTGCGGCATGCGCGCCGCTTGCGATCCTTTGTTGCCCGAATGCGAGGTCAGATAATCGAATTTTAATTTTTAATATAATCAAAGGTGGATCCAACAACTTTCTGGCCGAAAAAAATCCAAGAGGGTATTCAGCCACGACCAAAGGAGCTCATTCATCAAAGGTGAACAAATTATTAAAAATATAAACTAATGAAAAGATGGAAATGCGGCTTCACAGACATGCTTCGATGCCCAGACGGTCTTGCAAGATTCCAGATATTTCTCGAATCTGAGTACTCTGCTGAAAATCTGACTTTTTATATTCAAACGAGACGCTTCAAATTTGGACAAACGGATAGAATGCTTAATGTAGGCAATTTGGTCAAAATAAATTATAAATAAAAAAAAAAAACTAATTTATTTTGTCATAAAATTATTAACTAAAATTTTAACCAGTTAATGAGCAAAAGCAATCTTTGAACAATTTCTGGCTGAAGATTGTTCAGAGCCCGTAAATCTGCCGCATACGATCCAGCGCGAGATCGAACAAGCGGTAAATAGTGGAGAAATCAACAGATTTATTTTCGACGATGCCTCGAAGGACCGGGTGCACTTTCCTTTTTTCTATTTATTATTAACTTGACAAAAGCAAACCTTGCTAAGCATATTCTCGCGCTTATAAGAAGAGATTCTTATAAACGATTTCTGGCATCGAAAATTTATAAAGATTCTGTTTAAAGATTCTGTTCACAAATAACATTTATTGCCATAGCCTCTTGTTCAAAATTATATATAAAAAAAACTCGTCCCAAATTTCGTAGTTGTCACTTTCTTTTACATCACATGCGATGAGAATCTGACAATTTTACTAACGTATTTTTTTAAAGGATTATTATTGGATCATAAAGGAGTACTTCAATTCTGAATATTCTTTCCGCCTGGCTTCATTTTTTTTCTAAAAATAAGTAGAATTTCAAATTTACTTTCAATTCAAAAAGAAAATTACAAGTTATCTTTTATGGAGAAAAAAATCTATTTATACTTCTTCTTGTTGTTTTCGGAATTTTTCCTTCAATTTTTTCCGTAATCTATTACAAATTTCTGCGAGAAATGAAAAACCTGACAATATCAAGGATTTTTTTTGGTTTCCAGACGATGTCGAGAAAACCTACGATGTGACATCGTCGATGTCAAAATAAAAATAGATGACGAAACTCGGCAGGGAATTGCATTCGAACAAAAAGGATTTTTCAAGGCAAGGGAGACCTGTAGTTCGCGAAACATGAGTCTTCCTCATCAAGGATTTGAAATAATTTTCTCGGATTTGGACAAACTTACAGACTCAATGCTCTGGATTGACGCGTACGATGATCAAAATGGTTCCATATTTAATTCCGCGACAGGAGAAGATGCGAAAATCGTTGACGAGCTACTTGAGAAATCCATCAAAGCTTCTCGCATGCTAGGTACATTTGCTCAAACAAGATTCATGTTTTAGGAGAGTTAAGAATATGTGTTGCCGTCTGATTGCTGCTTTGCTACTGATGAAAATCTAAAACTCCCAAACTTATTTTTCCGCCAAAGCAATTTAATTCAAGGCCTCGGTTTTTTATAAAAACAAGAATTTCTTCATCTCAAATCTAAAATCAAAAAAAGACAATAAAATCAACGTCTTTTTCCAAATCGGACACGGAAGTTTCCCTGACGTCATCAAACTTAACAAGAGCTTCCTGCAAGAATACTATCCCTACAAATCAATCTACTCCATGTTCTCTGATCAGGGTTCATTTTTTTGCTATATTATTTTCATGTCATTTTGAACTCTATGTCAGATCCAAAGTACAACGTCATCTCAATGAACAAAGACTTAAAAAATTCAAGTCGAACTACCAACAATTTTTGAACCAATTTTCGCCCAAATGAAAAATACTTTTCATTGCTCTCATCAAATAATCGTTCATCCTCATCAAAGTTTGTTATTCGGAACGGAGCTTACAATAAAAGAATTGTAAATGAGAAGCTTGGCTTTATCTGCATCAAATAAATATTTTCATAAATATAAGAATGATAAAATCTGCAGTACAACAACAGTAAAATAAAGCACCAGCTGATTTCTCAAAATTCTTTAAATATTTTTCTTTTTATTATTAACTTGACGAAAGCAAACCTTGTTAAACATATCCTCGCGCTTGTAAGAAGAGATTTTTATAAACGATTTCGTGCATCGAAGATTAATAAAGATTTTGTAAAAATACGGACTTCCATATATGGTAAAGTAGTTTGAACGCATGCCACCAGGCGTCTGAAAATTTTATGGATTTTGAAAATTATATTATAAGTCCGATCAGCAAATAAAAAAATGAACGCATAACGTTAAATCATGCAGATATTCAGGCCGAAAGGCTAAAAATGGTCCTTTAACTATTCTTAACTCAAGCTACATCAGGCATATAAATTCGCTAAGCGAAATTCGCTAAAGCGAAAAGCGAAGCGAATTCGCTTCGCTTCGCGCCCTAAAATTGTTGGTCCTTTCGCTTTGATTCGCTTTCGCTTTTTTTTCGCTGTGACGAAAAATCAGTAAAAGTCGCTATAGCGAAAATCGCTATAGCGAAAGTCGCTAATAAAAATGGCCCTTACGCCCTTAATTAAATAGTGATACTGGTGAATCGTAAAAAGGTGAACTCTGAAAATCGCCAAAGTTTGAGTCCGCATTGTGGATTCCGTGATATTTGCACTTAAGATTTGGATCGGATTTCTTGGGAGAAGGATTTATGGCTTTTCTTATAAATCTCGAGTGCATGTGTAAATATCGGCTTATGCTCTTTCGACTCTTCTGTAGGAAAAAGATCAATCGCAGCATGAGAATTTTTTCTCTATTTTTTCTGCTTCCCGATCTCGTAATAACGGAAAGCAAAACCGATCTTTTAAAAAAATGCAAAGAGAAGAATAATCTGCTCCATTTTCAGTGCACGAAAAGGTGCTCGGAAGAAGATTGCAAACGTCGCTGCAGGAATTGGTTGTTCAATATTTCATATATTTAGGCATTTTTCAAAAAAAAAAAACCGGCGTAGGGCCTAACTAGTCCGAAGGGCTAAAAACCCCACTCAAAAAAAAGGCCAGTCCCAGGGTCTAACTGGTCCGAAATGCCAGAAGGCCTAATTGAAAAAAGGCTCGTTCCAGGGCCTTACTTGCCGGAAGACCCAAGCAAAAAAAAGGCCCGGCCTAGGGCCTTACTGGTCCGAAGGGCCAAAAGATATTTTGACAACTTATTAAAAGAGATGAACGGAAAGAAAACATGATTTCCTGTTTTCAGAGGGGGGGGAGAATGGCGTTCCCAAAATTATTTTTGGGAACGGTTCCCAAAAAATTTGGAACGGTTCCGAAAAATTTGGAACGGTTCCTAAAAAAGCGAAGATGAAAATTACGGAGAATGAGGTTCCCAAAATATTTTCCGTCTTCCTGACTTTTATTAATTTTTTTATCTTTAGTAAAGGTAAGTGGTAACAAATCTTGACTATAAATGATCACTGTTTTCTTTTAAAAAGGTTAGTGACACCAAATCTCAATTTTTAACGATGATTTTAACTCTGAAAAAGGTATATGATGCAAATATTGACTTCGATCACAATTGAGTATTTTATCAGTTTTTTATAATATCTTTATTTTTCTACATATGATGTTTCCTGCCAAAGCAAC
>Ga0115008_10004051_pt1 | contig 12147 bp, 16 predicted proteins | sample FraStrMetagenome_FD_87164 | JGI IMG/M metagenome (GOLD analysis project Ga0115008, IMG submission 87164) | Marine eukaryotic phytoplankton communities from Arctic Ocean - Fram Strait ARC3M Metagenome | ecosystem: Environmental > Aquatic > Marine > Oceanic | place: Fram Strait | collected...
CAGATTGCAGCGAATTTATAATTTTGCATTGATGCATTTTTTTCAACTGGAATTCATACTTTCATTATCAACTGGCTTCTGGATATTTATCCTCGGTCATTTACAGGTAGATTCAGTGGCTTCACCTTCAGTTGTTAAAATTTATAAGGCTTCTTACTGACGCTTGGGAAAACGTACGCTTCTTTTGCTGCTGCAGTTTGGGCCACAAAATACATCAAAGCAAAAAATGTCGTTGAAGCTTTTCACGAAGAACAACTGCAAAAAGGCAAAGATTCCAGAAAGTCAATGATGGGAAGCCGGCAGTCGAAGACAGAAGTTGTTTTTGCCCGAAATTATGAATAAAGCGCGTAAAAACAATCGAAACAGTGTTTTGTTTGAGAATTTAAAGAAGGAACTTTATTGAGTTTTTGGAGCAGCAATAGCACTTCTTGAAAACGACACTCTTAGGTGGTTCGAGTCACTCAGCTTCACATTATGTAATTCCTAAAAAAACAGTATAGTAGACTTCCACAAAACGTCAAAAACTTACAATTAATGCTTCTACAGCTTGAGGCTCGGTGCCCATTTCAATGAGCGCCATTTTTCTGTCGTTGCTAAATATGAAATTTAAGCCCATGTAAAAAAATCGACTCTTACTGGAAAAATCTGAAATTCTTTATATTCCCAAACGGGACAAAAAGTTCTCGGATTCGGTCTTCCTCAATTTCAGGCGGAATGTTACTGAGATGGAGCGTTTCGGAGGGAGGATGAATGTTCTTAAAATAAGTTTAACAAAGAGATAATTTGAAAGGAAATGTACCTGGAAATTCTTTGATCCAGGCTTTTTGAACCTATGCAGAGAATTGTTGGTGAAATCTTTCGTAAGAACACATGCTTCGTGATTATCCTTAGGCAGCTGGACTTGTTGGTGTTTCGAGAAGACAACTCGGATGGGTTTATCATGAAGAACGCGACTGTTCAGGTGGGTCAGGGCTTAACAATGATTGAGCTGTGTTCCTGACTGAATTTGTACCAGTGGTAGCTTGATGGTTGTCGGCCATTTGCAGCAGAGCGTTGTCTTTCTTGTTGTAAAGAATTTTTACTCTTAGTACATTTCCGTAGACGCCAAAAAGGGTGAAAAGTATGTCACATGTAATACGCTGAAAAACTCAAGGTAAAATCTAGAATCAGAGGCGAAAAGACTGAGTTAGAATTCTCATCTATGTCTTCCAAAATCACCTGTTCGTCTAAGTTGGCAACAAGGAGCACGGTAGGGCCGCTTGAAGGTGGGGCAGATGCATGTTGGTATGGGGAGGGGACGTTATGGTTTTGAATACTTGGAATCGGAGACATCATGGAGGTCGGAATACCAGCCAATTGCGGTGCTTGCCCCATCAGCCCGCTTTGATAAGCTAAAAAGCCGTATAAGAAAAAAGACTCAAGGTTCTACTAGAACTTCCAGCGGTCTGAAATCGTGGAAAAATTACGTTGAATCATTTGCTGCGAGTGATGCTGATGCGAATTGTAATCGTCGCATTGAGGCAATTCTGGACGAGTGTAATCACGCGACTTTTCATTGTTGAATTTGACGTTTAGCTGTTGAAGCTTTGAGTAGTCTATTCTGAAGACAGAGTTAAAATGGAGACAAGGAGATACAAGTACCTAAGGGTGCAGCAGTTTGTATAAACATTCTTCCCATCAAGGGAGAGTTTGGCAGCTTGGGCATTGCTTTCACAGTCCATTTGAATGAGGGCTTGGAATTGGTCTGAAAATACAGTAGCGAAAGTACAGTGTAGGGCGCACTCACTGTTTTTGGTAAATGTAATCACTTTGAGGACATTTCCAAACTGGCTAAAGAGGTGGGTGAGAACTTCTAGGGTGGTCGGATACGTCATATTTTCTACGACGACTCTGAGAACATGATTGCTTCCGCCTTCAGCTTCTTGGAAGTTACGAAGGTCCATTAATAATTTCTAAAAATTAATGTTTTTTCAGAAAATTGCTGGCAACTGACCTCTTGTAAGGCAGAACTCGGTGGGCTTAGTTGCTTGTGGTTTGAGAATTGCAAGTGAATTGTTCGCTGTCGAATGCAGGGGGGATTTAGCAGGTAATACTGGGCCATTTCACGAGCCATTTCGATATTGTCGACTTCCAAAAACGCTTGATTTTTGCTCTGAATTATTAATTGCGCTTTTCGGAAGCATCTTTGCCGTACCTTTAGATGCATAAAGTTCACCATGAGACCTAATGTTTTAAATGGCAGTACGAGCTTCCAGATTTCGTGCTCAGTGACATCATCGGGCAAGCCGCGCACGTGGAGCACGCGCGAACCTTCATCCTCAGTTTTCATCTAATATTATTTTAGTTTAGGTCGCTACTTGCGGGAAAAATGACCAATTGTGTGTTTATTTTTTATTTGATGAAAACAGCTGGTTGAATAACTCAAAAACTAATATTTAGACTTTAGGCAGAGAATAACCGGTTCAAAATTGACGCGTATGCGATGAAAAAAGCTATCTTTTTGAGCCTATGCAAAATTCTTAAGCCGGTTGGAATTTATTTTTTATTCAAAAGTCAAATAAACAATATATTGGCTAATTTTCCAGCTATGGTTAAATAAGTATAAATCGTCAACAAGACCACAAAAAGCTGGTAATTCTACTCCCCGGGGCAGAAATATGATTGATCACGGCTCAATAAGCTACGCTTGATCAACCGAAACGAGCTTACTGATAAGCTCAGTTCAGTTCAGGCTTCCTACCTTTTTGAATTCATTACGAGCACCGCATGGAACAAAATCAGCAGAACAGTCTCTTTCACGCTACACAAAATTGTTTGGTTAATAAAAAAAAAAGAAAGCTCAAAAAGGCGAAAAATCGAGGATGAGCTATTGTCTTCAAATTTGATCCTTTTGTGGCTACGTGAGAGCGTGGGAGATTGAGAAAAAAGCCGAACGATCCAAATTATGGGTTAATTTACGAGATCTTACGTTTTGAAAAGAGCAAACAGTCGTATTTACCGTGTATTGCACATTATAAGGGTCCAAGTGGGCGTAAGGCACGGGAATGTAGCCGACATGGGCGGCCATCCCACATTGATTGGTCTTAATAAAGTGTTTTTACAGGGGTTTCTCTTGTTGATATAGTTACTGTCTCAACGGCAGCCCCGTCGACCGGATAGAATTGCTCGACAAAGCCTGTAATTTTCGCTTATTTTCTTCTCTTTGTAAAAGAAAAAGGGCAGAGCTTGCAGGTTTTTCTCGCGAAGAATTTTTTTTGGGGTTGCTAAAATTTTTACTAGGGTTGACGAGCTCGATACGGCTGAAGGCCAAAATATTCAGTACATGGTATGGTATTCGCCCCCCGCGGCGACAAAAACAACCTCCGCGGAAGGGAACATTCCCGGGTAAGGTCACGCTTCACCGCCTCACGTAGCCCTGGCCTCTTCGTCATTGAGTCGACTCCGAGTTCGACCGACCTTCTCCCTTCCAAATACAAAAGCACTTGCTTTGGCTGCAAAAAATATGGGCAAAATTACCGAAAATCGGTACTCATTTTAAGCTTTTGGGATAAATAGATGAGTACAATCAGCTTCCATCGATTTTTCGGGAGATGCAAAAGAAAGTGTTAGTAAAGGAAATTGTAAGGAAAGCTGTAAGAGTAGTTGTAATATACCTTGACGGGAAGAGTGTACCCGCCGGACTCGCCAGTTTGAGTTTGAATAGAAACCGCTTGTTTCTTTTGTGAGTTTTTGTGACTTTGAGTTGAGCCACTTTCAGACAGAGCTGAATAGCCGGAATCCATAGGAAAGGTTCACGAGCAGAGAGGGTTAAGTGGAGGAGATAGAAAGTCGGAGATAAAGTAGAAGTAGACCGCGAGTGAGTGACTTTTGGCCGCGTGTTTTTTACCTTTGCAGTTGCCAAGATGACAGGAAGTAAGGTACTTTTGCGTTCCCGATTTTCAGTCTAACGGCATCTAAAATGTTAACAAGGTTTATTGGAATTGCATGTCATAATTTTATTGTCAATAAATATTAGTTATTTATAAGTTTGATTGAAGGGGAATTAGCCTATTCTTGTGTCAGGAAATGCAAAATACTCATATTGGCCATTTTTTTAAAAAGCCGTGAGCAGTTTTTGTTGACGATTTATGATTACCAAATGCACGTTCCTGTGTCAGATATTATGTATTACATAATATGTAATTCTTATACAGAAGTTGACACGGTGTTTTGTTAACAAAGCGAATGATGATGATTTTTTAGCTTAATAGTCGTCGCCGCGCGAGACAACTTCTTTGCAAGTTGGTCGCATCAGGATCGTGTGTTCATACTGGGCAGTGAAACAGCCTTTGACGTCACAGAGTGGTGGGTAAGCGTCGACAACACCAGCGTCGATAAGTTGCTGGGAAAATGGTTTTAAATTATCACGTATTTGCTGATAGTGAAATTACCTTCAAGTTTCCGAGGTATCTAGTTTCGCCGAGTCTGTCAATCCATCTTCGGCAGAAAGCAAGAGTGCCGAAGTTCTTCTTGAGCGTGTGGAAGAGCTTGCGCGCACCACCGGTTCTGACCTGCGGCGTGTCGTTGATGCTGTTGTACTCGATCATGTAGTGCGAGCAGTCCATGTCGTCGTGCACGTAGCCTTTGCCAGTTGAGCCGAATGTTTCAATCGCGTAGACTTCGTTTTCCTTGAAACAAACGGTTAGTCGATAAAAAGACCTCACGGCCTCACCTCCATCCTGGTTTGATCGCCCCCCTTAACGATGGGAACGGTTTTCCCGGCATGGATTTGGTACTGGCCGATAGAATGCCCATTCAAGTTGCGAATGGGGCGAACTAAAACAAAATGTAAGTCGATTTACCTCCATTAATGGGTCTCCGTGATAGGCAGAGTATTTGTCAGAAGCTGGTCCGACGATGGGAACAGATTTGCCCGCATGGATGCGATACTGGTCGATTTGGTGACCCGAGAGGTTACGAATCGATTTTACTGAAAAATGTGGTGCAAAGGTTTTTGATTTAAAGTTAAAATTTTAAACGGTTAATTTTGAAAATTTATGATTCGATTCGTTATCAAGAGTTAAATAATACCAAAATACCTTGATAGGTCTTTCCGTCAAGCTCGACCTCATAACTTTCCATAGTTTCTTGAATTATAGCGCCAATTTCGTTCAATCTCGCGTCAATTCCAGCATTTTTGATACCAGTGTTTGTGGCGTCCTTAATTTATAGTCAGTACTTTAGTAATACAGTTAGAAAGTATCGGACCTTGACGGCTTCCAGAAGTCGATCGTATTTAGGATTAAAGGCGACAGTAAAAGCAGAGTCGATAATTCGGCCGTTCACGTGTGTTCCAAAATCAATCTTGCAAACGTCATCGTACTGAAAACTATCGTAAGAGGGAAGAAGTAGCAGTCAGAGAACCTGTAGAACTGTCTTGTCTCCAGCATTTGGCGTGTAATGCGCGGCGCAGTTGTTCAACGAGCAGCCAGTTGGGAATGCAAGTCCCGCTTCGAGTCCGTTCTCGCCGATTGTAGCTCGTGAAGCAGCTTCAAGCTTCTCGCTAGAATTTTTGTTCTAGCAAACTTTCTCGGTTTTTCGAAAACAATGAACGATCACCGAAAGTAAGAACAAAAGCGAAGAATTGAAAAACTGACTCACCAAATTTCAATCATTGTCATGCCAGGCTTGATGAAGTCCTGAAGATGCTTTCGTGTAGTTCGATGAGACTCGGCAGCCTGACGATGCTCATTCCAAATATCGTCCCACAGCTTGTCAGCGTTCTTGCGCTCCTCGGTTGTTTGCCTCCAGATTGCCGATCGCCTGAAATTGAAGTTTTTATCAGCGAGAATTATTTTTGGTCAATTATTCAAAATATTGATGTCCAGTTTTTCGATAATTATCAATTTCGACCTGTTTTTGGTCAATTTTTTCTGAAAATAATAAAATAAAGAACATACATATCTGATTGAGTCGGGTATTCGCACTCTTGTCCAAGCGGGAAAACTCCATTTTTGAAAATATCTTTAATCGCAATCGTTGGCGGGTCAGTTTGCTGCACTTTCTTGTTTCGCTTTCGATTACGCTTCTTCTTTGATTTTGTCTCGCCACCTTTTTCAGAGTTCAAAAACTTTTAGTACATGAAGCTACAGTACAAACAGGCGGTGCGCGCACTTCGCGAACTACAAATGTAACTGTAAACAAATCTGTTGTTCTCTCACAGCGACGTGTGAAAGTACAGGCTCACTTCAGCCTCTTTTTTCAGGTCAAAACTCTTTCCTTCACCGCCTTCGGCAGGTGCTCCTTCTTCTCCTTCGTCAGACTCGTCGTTTTCATCCTTTTCCGCAGCTTCGCCTTGATCTCCTGCGCCTAAAAAATGTAAAAATATCGCTTTATTGGGCGTTTTTACCTTCTTTGTTGGCATTGTTCTTCTTCTTCTTTTTGTTTTTCTTCTTCTTCTTCGCTGCCTGAGCGTCCTGAGCAGCTTCTGCTCCTTCAACAGGCTCCTCAATCTTCATTTCTTCGACCTGATCCTTAACTTCGCTTTCAACTACCGACATTCTATTTTAATTCAAGATTATAGCTTTCTCTGGCAAAATAAAGCTTGAAATGCAGCCAATCATTAAGACGTATCGTGACGCGCCAGAATTGAAAGTGTTGGATACTCGTTATTATTTTATAACTACATTTTTACGATCAATGAATTTAGTTTGAATGACAATGGTTGAAAAGGTTAATTAACCTTTTCGGGTATGGTGGCTAATAAATTGGTCATTTGAATTGGACAGAAGGCGATTTTAGCTTCGCTTCGGTTAGCCGTTTTCGAGGCTTATTTTTACGGGCAACTTATTTGTCATTGCTTCGATAAAAGACGACAAAGTGCAGTTAGAATTTTTCTTGAATTTATTCTTCTGCAATTAATTTGTATGAATAGTTTATATAAAAAAATGAAGATTGCAGAAAACATGATCTGGGCGAAAAATTGAAAGACCTCGACTGAAACGATATCAGAAGTAGGTAAAAAGTAACTGTAGAAGTTGAGCAGTAGTAAAAATGGATAAATTGTATGTTGCAACAGATAAAAGCTGATCATCGATCAAGAAAAGTTGAAACTGCGCAGGAAAGCGGGGCGTTAGTCGTCGAGGTCTTTTCAAGATTTCAAAATTATTGCAAACGGGCAGTTTACGCGCACAACTAATTGAATCCAAAAGATAGGTAAAATTGATTAAATATAAAAATTGATCTGATCTGCTTGATTTCATTCAATTGTATAAAGCGGAATTCTATTTTGAAACTTTGCAGAGTCTTCCTGATGATCTTGCGGCTCATCATTTGCTCCTCTCTTTCTTCTCAGTTCTCGATAAACGACTGGAATGAGCGCAGAAGCAGAAATCAGCGCTGCAGCCATAAACATGTAAAACACCTTGCTCCATCCAAAATTATTCTCGATTTCTGGAATAGCGATTTGACCGACAGCAGCTCCAACAGAGCCAGTCCCGTCGATGATTCCAGTGACGATGGCAACAGCTGATGGCATGCCGTTTTCGATTGCTGCTTTTCCGAGATCTAAAAATTTAGTTTGAGAATTGGCACGAAGCTGTATTATGCGCTTTTCTCTGCTATTTCTGTCGAATAAAAATGACCATCAAAGTGGCACTATCGCGCGCGGGTTGACTTCATTTTTACCTGCAGCACACGCGGCACCGATTATATTCGAAGCACCGCCAACAAAGAATCCAACAAGCGCCATGAGCGAGCTCGCAGCTGCTTTAGTCGGAGGTGAATTATTTAGTCCAACAAGACTTGGCACAGCACTAAAAGCCATCGCAAATACTACAGGCGATCTGTAACCCCAAAGATCGCTTCCAACACCACCGATGACGCCTCCAATGATGCCACCAACGTCGAACCAGATTGAAACTGAGTTTGACTCTGAATCTGGCCAGTGGAAAACATTGTGGATGTAGTAGGGAAGCCAAAAGAAGAAACTGTAGTTGACAAGTTTGAGCGCGAAGTAGCTGATACTGTATTCAATTACTCCGGGAAGCTACAATCGTGTTAAACCTTCTCAAATCAAAATAACAAACCTTTAGAGCGTCGAAAAAAGAAACAGCTTGACCATGAGTAGTTATTTTAACGGAAGGCGGCTCAAGAGTATCATCGAGCTGCTCATTATCTTGATCGTCCATAATCGCAACTTGATCTTCTTCTTCTTTTTCATCGACAGACGGAAGACCGACCATTTTCGGGTGATCGACGATTGTAAAGAATATCATAACTGAAAATTATTTAAAAATAAATCGCAAGAATGGCTGAGCAAAGCGAAGCTAAAAGCGCGAAGCTTTGCTTGTCGCCATAAAAATCCAAAATCTAGACATTTTTGAGACTGACTGGTGAGATCTCAATACGTAGGCGTGGTTCACTCGAAAACGCATTCAGATTTAACCGGTTATCACCAAAAATGTCTTTTTTATACAACATATATTGTGACGCGAAGCGAAGCTTCGCGTTCTTTGTTTCGCTTGTTATTCTCATTTCAAGCAAGATAACATTTAATCAACAACTTGTTCTTTTTCAAAGCGCAGGTTTATTTACCTGATAAGCATAAAAGACAAGTCGAAACGAATAAAAAGCCCATGTCAAATCCATATTCGAGAAAGTCATTGACCATAATCGCTCCCATAATATTCCCAACACTCTGGCAAGCCGACCAGACTCCAAGAATAAGTCCTCGTCCTTTCATTCCGAACCAATTTCCCATTATCGAAACAACAGTTGGCCAACCGGTCGATTGAGAAAACCCATTCAAGCCCCAGACGAACGCCCAGGCGAATTTTGAAGTGCAGTTTGTCCAGGGAAGAATACAGCCGAAGGTGAAAAGAGTGAGAGCATTGAGAAGAGTTCCAAGCGCGAGAAACTTGCGCAGCTCGACTCGCTCGCCAATCCAGCCAGAGACGAAAAGGCCGATTGAATAGCAAGCCATAAAAGTCGTGTCTAAAACTCCCAAATAAACTGAAGCGTCTTCGTAAGAATCGAACATCGCTTTTTTCTTCCAATTTTTCATTTCATTTGGCGCTGGCCAGGTTGAGTTGAATTCAGGATTCGTCCAGAAGAGAGAAATTGAATCTTTTGAGTTGCTCAAAGTTTTTCGGGAAGCGTGGAAGAAAGCGTAAGTCAGAAATGTACCGAAAAAAGCGATGGCGTGGTACCGACCGTACGATCGCAGCTGATCGCGAAACGACATTTGCCGACGATTTCTCTAGAATTAATGAATTGTTTATGAAGTTTGAAGCAGTTCTGATAAAGATTTGCTGATCATCCTTCTCTAAATTTGCAAACCATAAAAATTAGAAAAGAGCAGAAAACTGGCCAATGAGCGCGCGCGGGAAAGTTCACTCGTTTTCACGCCTTGTCGACAGAACAAACGACAGAAAAACTAGGAATTGATGGACTCATGATTATTTGTGACTATCTTTATTTTATTGATGTGTTTTTTTAGAAAAGTTTTCGGACTTCGGCCATTCGAAAAGGTTCACGGCAGCTAGGACACTTTTTTGGCTTGAGCGAGTTGAGACAGGAGTAGCAGAAAGTATGAAAGCACTTTGTGATGCAGCATTGATGATGGTCGTTCTTGTCAAAAGGTTCAAAGCAAATTTTGCAAGAGGTGCTCTCAGAATCTTCAGACGCTTGATTTTTTACTTTTGACTTCTTTGACTTTTTCTTCTTCGCATTTCGCAAGGAAATGATTTTCTTTTCAGCCATATCTTTCTTCGAAGCAGCTTCTGCTCGCTGGACATTTAGCTCCTCTATTTTTCTATCGATATCGCTCATTTCCGAAGTAAAATCTATGATCGAATTTTTCAAAGTCTTTTCGTCCTTATAAGAATAAATAACATTTATATTTAAATTTGTACCTGAATGTCCTCGATATTCAAATTCTGAAAATTCTTGATCATCATATTTGGTTTAAAAGGAGGTGGAGCTTTGCAAATTTTGCACTGCTCAATCTTTTCTTCGTCATTATAGTGGGTGTTTCGAATGCAGACTCTTCTCGTGATTTCGTCATCGCAGTCATGCCACATGCAAATTCGTTTACCAGAATCAAAGATTCTATAACCAAAATCTTCACACACCTCACATGTATAATTATCATCATCCAAATCTCCCGAATCAGAACGCTTTCTCAAAGATATGCCCTTAATTATTAAATTTATCGCATAATGTATTGTAATACCTGCATTTCATGATCCACCTTATGATAGTCGCAAGTTGCTCCGCGAGCATAACATTGCTCACACAAGTCGTATTGGAAACAAGAAAGACATTTGAATCGAGTTCCCTTTTAATAAATTATTCGTGTGATTATTTAAAAAATACAACCCCAAAGTTTTTGCGATTGCAATTGTTGCATCTAACTTCTTGATGTGGTGCCATCAAAAATATCCTCTTTTTGTAATTTTTTAAAAGATTCTCACAAGAACAAATGCAAGAGGTTATTTTTGAGTGAAATGTTAAAACTATGACCGACTTAATACACAAAAAGGTCATCTCAATATTTAAGGAAAACGTGTGAAAACGCACAGCTTTTCAGTATTAAATTTGGGTTCTAACAGAGCTTGTTCGACAGTAAAAATAAAAAATACTGCCAAAAAATAGACAATTGTTTGCTCCCCGATCCCCAACCGGAAATTCATTTCTTTCTCCAATTCTCCACTCAGAGAGCTTCATCCTGCAAAATTTCCTTATACGGAAATCTTCTCACTTCCGCTCTGATCATATTTATGATTCAACCTTCAAATAAAATCTTCTTGACATCCCTCTTTTTCGTTATTCGCGAGAAATAAATAACCCTTTTTGGAAAAATGATGGACGACGACGTTGCTGCTATCGTTATCGACAATGGCTCCGGCATGTGCAAAGCCGGTTTCGCCGGAGACGACGCTCCACGAGCCGTATTCCCCTCTATCGTCGGTCGACCCCGTCATCAGGGAGTCATGGTCGGTATGGGCCAGAAGGACTCTTACGTCGGCGACGAAGCCCAGTCCAAACGAGGTATTCTCACTCTCAAGTACCCAATCGAGCACGGAATCGTCACAAACTGGGACGACATGGAGAAGATCTGGCACCATACTTTCTACAACGAGCTCCGAGTAGCTCCTGAAGAGCACCCAACTCTGCTCACTGAAGCTCCTCTCAACCCAAAAGCTAACAGAGAGAAGATGACACAGATCATGTTTGAGACGTTTAACACTCCTGCTATGTACGTCGCTATTCAGGCCGTGCTCTCGCTGTACGCTTCCGGAAGAACAACCGGTATCGTCCTTGATTCCGGCGATGGTGTTTCCCATACTGTCCCAATCTACGAAGGCTACGCGCTTCCACACGCCATCATTCGACTTGATTTAGCCGGCCGAGATCTCACCGATTATTTGATGAAGATTCTTACCGAGCGTGGCTACTCCTTCACAACTACCGCCGAGCGAGAAATCGTCCGAGACATCAAAGAAAAGCTTGCTTACGTTGCTCTTGACTTCGAGCAGGAAATGCAGACTGCCGCGAGCTCTTCATCTCTTGAAAAATCTTACGAGCTTCCCGACGGGCAAGTGATCACAATCGGCAACGAGCGATTCCGATGTCCCGAGACGCTTTTCCAACCTGCTTTCATCGGCATGGAATCCGCTGGAGTCCACGAGACGACCTACAACTCGATCATGAAGTGCGATGTTGATATCAGAAAAGATCTCTACGCCAACACCGTGCTTTCTGGAGGCACCACCATGTTCCCAGGAATCGCGGAAAGAATGCAGAAGGAAATCAGCGCACTCGCTCCACCAACAATGAAGATCAAGATTATCGCACCTCCAGAGAGAAAGTACTCTGTCTGGATTGGTGGCTCTATTTTGGCTTCGCTCTCGACCTTCCAGCAAATGTGGATCTCAAAGCAGGAATACGACGAGTCGGGACCTTCCATCGTCCACAGAAAATGCTTCTAAGCTCAAAAACATCCTGTATTCTTCCAGCAATACATGAAAGCCGAAAAAAATTTGTAAATTAAACACACGAGAGAGATTTAAAAGCAAAGATTGGTTTTTATTTGTGCAATATTTTCGCAGTTTTGAGCAGCCAGCGGCATTTGTGTTTCGTCCTTCAATTCTCGGTCTTCGTTTC
>Ga0115008_10004052_pt1 | contig 12146 bp, 22 predicted proteins | sample FraStrMetagenome_FD_87164 | JGI IMG/M metagenome (GOLD analysis project Ga0115008, IMG submission 87164) | Marine eukaryotic phytoplankton communities from Arctic Ocean - Fram Strait ARC3M Metagenome | ecosystem: Environmental > Aquatic > Marine > Oceanic | place: Fram Strait | collected...
ATTAAAACCAATAACACCAGGTCAGCGTTTTAGAGTTGTAAATGGGTTCGACACCATAACAACTGATAAGCCGGAGAAAAGTTTACTTGCTCCGAAAAAACGATCTGGAGGTCGAAACAGTCAAGGTAGAATGACAACTCGTAATATAGGAGGTGGTCATAAACAAAGATACCGTATTATCGATTTTAAAAGAGATAAGCAAGGTATTCCTGCAACAGTAAAAACGATAGAGTATGATCCAAATCGTACTGCATTTATTGCTCTTCTTAGTTATGCTGATGGTGAAAAACGTTACGTAATTGCACAAAACGGTTTAAAAGTAGGGCAAACAATTATTTCAGGAAATGGAAATGCACCAGAAATTGGTAATGCAATGACATTAAGTGAAATACCTTTAGGAACTACAATTTCATGTATCGAATTACGTCCGGGTCAAGGAGCTGTTATGGCTCGTTCTGCTGGTTCTTTTGCTCAGTTAATGGCAAGAGATGGAAAGTATGCTACAGTGAAGTTGCCTTCAGGGGAAACAAGATTAATCTTGTTAACATGTATGGCTACTATAGGAGTTGTATCTAATTCAGATCATCAATTACTAGTATCTGGTAAAGCAGGTAGAAGTAGATGGTTAGGTAGAAGACCTAGAACTAATGCTGTAAGAATGAATCCTGTAGATCATCCAATGGGTGGTGGTGAAGGACGAGCTTCTGGAGGTCATCCAAGATCAAGAAATGGTATTCCTGCTAAAGGATTCAAAACTAGATCTAAGACTAAAGCAAGTAATAAGTATATTATAGAACGTAGAAAGAAATAATAAGTTATGGCAAGATCATTAAAAAAAGGACCTTACGTTCACTATAAATTAGAGAAAAAAGTGTTAGCTAATGTAGAAGCTGGAAGCAAAGCTGTAATCAAAACTTGGTCTAGAGCAAGTATGATAACTCCAGATTTTGTTGGACAAACAATTGCTGTTCACAATGGACGTCAGTTTGTACCAGTTTATGTTACAGAAAACATGGTAGGGCATAAGTTAGGCGAATTTTCACCAACTCGTTCTTTTAGAGGACATGCTGGTGCAAAAAATAAAGGAAAAAAATAGTAGGTTATGGGAGTTCGTAAAAAAAATATGGCAGATCAGTTAAAAGAAGCTAGAAAGCACCGTGCTTTTGCAAAGCTTACTAACTGTCCTACATCACCGAGAAAAATGCGTTTAGTCGCAGACCAAGTAAGAGGAGTTGAGGTTGAAAAAGCCATACAAATCTTAAAATTTAGTCCTAAAGAAGCATCTATAAATTTAGAGAAATTGTTAATGTCTGCAATAGCAAACTGGCAAGCTAAAAATGAAGATGCAACTATAGAAGATGCTGGTTTGTATGTAAAAACAATATGTGTAGATAGCGCAGGTATGTTAAAAAGATTAAGACCAGCTCCGCAAGGTCGTGCTCATAGAATTCGTAAGCGTTCTAATCACGTTACCTTAGAGTTAGGAAGTAAAAATAAAAGCAATTAATCGAAGTAGATATGGGACAAAAAACTAATCCAATAGGGAATCGTTTAGGAATTATCAGAGGATGGGAATCTAACTGGTATGGTGGAAATGACTACGGAGATAAACTAGCTGAAGATGATAAAGTAAGAAAGTATATCCACGCTAGATTATTTAAAGCAAGTGTTTCTAGAGTAATTATTGAGCGTACACTTAAACTTGTAACCGTTACTATCACTACTGCAAGACCAGGTATTATTATCGGGAAAGGTGGCCAAGAGGTAGACAAGTTAAAAGAAGAGCTTAAGAAAATTACTGGTAAAGAAGTTCAAATTAATATTTTTGAAATTAAACGTCCAGAATTGGATGCTAAATTAGTTGCATCTAGTGTTGCACGCCAAATCGAAAATAGAATTTCTTACAAGAGAGCTACTAAAATGGCTATTCAGGCAACCATGCGTATGAATGCTGAAGGAATTAAAATTCAAATATCTGGTCGTTTAAACGGTGCTGAAATGGCACGTTCTGAGCATTATAAAGAAGGTAGAATTCCTTTATCAACTTTTAGAGCTGATATCGATTATGCACTTGTAGAAGCTCATACACAATACGGAAGACTTGGTATTAAAGTATGGATTATGAAAGGTGAGGTTTATGGAAAGAGAGAATTATCTCCATTAGTAGGACTATCTAAACAAAAAGGTGGTGCTAACAAAGGTGGTGGTAATGCAGGAAAGCGTAGACCTAATAGAAGAAAATAATTTTTAAAAATTAGAAATTAAAAATGTTACAGCCAAAAAGAGTAAAATACCGTAAGGTACAGAAGGCGAAAGGAAATATGAATGGTATTTCTGGTAGAGGGAATCAACTTTCTAATGGAATGTTTGGTATTAAATCTACTGACCAGAACTTATTAACTTCTCGTCAGATTGAAGCAGCTCGTATCGCGGCAACACGTCATATGAAAAGAGAAGGGCAGTTATGGATTAAAATATTTCCAGACAAGCCTATTACCAAAAAACCATTAGAGGTTCGTATGGGTAAAGGAAAAGGAGCTCCAGATCATTTTGTAGCCGTTATTAAACCAGGTAGAATTTTGTTTGAAGTTGGTGGAGTGCCAATGGAAGTAGCAAAAGAAGCTTTACGTTTAGCAGCCCAAAAACTTCCAGTAAGAACGAAGTTTGTGATCGCTAGAGACTTTGATATTAACGCTTAATTCGATAAGAAAATGAAACAATCAGAAATTAAAGAATTATCTATAGCAGATCTTAATGAGAAGTTTGCTGCGTTGCAAAAGAATTATACCGACCTTAAGATGGCTCACGTTATAACTCCAATGGAAAACCCATTGCAGTTAAGAAGCTTAAGAAGAACTGTAGCAAGAATTGCAACAGAATTAACAAAAAGAGAATTACAATAATTCTATAGTCAGTTTTAAAGATGGAAAAAAGAAATCTTAGAAAAGAGAGAATTGGTGTTGTATCTAGTAACAAAATGGAAAAATCTATTGTTGTTAATGAGGTAAAAAGAGTAAAGCACCCAATGTACGGAAAGTTCGTATTAAAAACGAAGAAGTACGTTGCACACGACGAAAAGAATGATTGCAACGAAGGAGATACTGTTAGGATTATGGAAACGAAACCTATGAGTAAATCTAAACGTTGGAGATTAGTAGAAATCCTAGAAAGAGCTAAATAATATGTTACAGACAGAATCAAGATTAAAAGTAGCAGATAATACTGGAGCCAAAGAAGTTTTAGTAATTAGAGTTTTAGGAGGAACAAGAAAACGTTACGCAAGTATTGGAGACAAGATTGTTGTAACTATAAAATCTGCAACTCCAAACGGAACTGTAAAGAAAGGTCAAGTATCTAGAGCAGTTGTTGTAAGAACTAAAAAAGAAGTAAGACGTAAAGACGGATCTTATATTAGATTTGATGATAACGCCTGTGTACTTTTGAATCCTACAGAGGAAATGAGAGGAACACGTGTGTTTGGTCCAGTTGCGCGTGAATTACGTGAAAAACAATTCATGAAAATAGTTTCATTAGCACCTGAAGTGCTTTAAATCATTAATAAGATGAAGAAGTTCAAAATAAAGTCAGGAGATACTGTAAAAGTAATTGCAGGAACTAGTAAAAATTCTGAAGGTAAAGTTTTACAAATCATTAAGGATAAAGATAGAGTAGTAGTTGAAGGTGTAAACTTAGTATCTAAGCACACAAAACCAAGTGCTCAAAGTCCTCAAGGTGGTATTGTGAAAAAAGAAGCATCTATTCATATTTCTAATGTAATGTTAGTAGAAGAAGGTGTTGCTGTAAGAGTAGGTTATAAAGTTGATGGAGATACTAAAACAAGAATCTCTAAAAAAACTAAAAAATAATAATAATCATGAGTTACGTACCAAGATTAAAAGCAGAATATAAGAGCAGAGTAGTTTCTGTTCTTACTGAAGAGTTTAGTTACAGTAATGTAATGCAAGTGCCTAAATTAGAAAAAATAGTTGTTTCTAAAGGTGTTGGTGCTGCAATTGCTGATAAGAAATTAATAGATTATGCATTAGAAGAGTTGACTAAAATTACAGGTCAGAAAGCTGTTTCTACGATGTCTAAAAAAGATATTGCTGCATTTAAATTACGTAAAGGAATGCCAATTGGGGCGAAAGTTACTTTACGTGGAGATAAAATGTATGAATTTTTAGACAGGTTGGTTACTGCTTCTTTACCTCGGGTTAGAGACTTTAACGGTATAAAAGCTAATGGATTTGATGGTAGGGGTAATTACAATTTAGGAATTACTGAACAAATCATTTATCCAGAAATTAATATTGATCAAGTGAAAAAAATCAATGGGATGGATATAACTTTTGTAACATCTGCAGATACTGATAAAGAAGCTAAATCATTATTAGGAGAACTAGGTTTACCATTTAAAAAGAATTAAGAGATGGCTAAAGAATCAATGAAAGCACGTGAGCGTAAAAGAGCAAAAACAGTTGCCAAATACGCTGAAAAAAGAAAAGCTTTAAAAGAAGCTGGAGATTACGAAGGATTACAAAAGTTACCAAAAAATGCTTCACCCGTTAGAATGCATAATAGATGTAAGCTTACAGGTAGACCAAAAGGATACATGCGTCAGTTTGGACTATCTCGTGTAACTTTCCGTGAAATGGCTAACCAGGGCTTAATACCAGGGGTTAGAAAAGCAAGTTGGTAAGACAAAGAAAATAAATCTCAATTTAAAAGATAGAATGTGTATATTTGCACGCTCTATTTTTTTGAGTAAACTGAATTTTAACTGATTATAGGTTCAATCATCACGGAGAAATCCGTAGCAACAATAGAGGTAATTGAAAACCGGAATCGCAATTTTATATTTATATGTATACAGATCCAATCGCGGATTATCTTACTAGAGTAAGAAATGCAATCGCAGCAGGACACAGAGTAGTAGAAATTCCAGCTTCAAACTTGAAGAAGGAAATGACTAAAATTTTGTTCGATCAAGGGTATATTTTAAGCTACCAGTTTAATGACGATAAAGTTCAAGGGACTGTCAAAATAGCTTTAAAGTATGACAAAGAAACAAAAGAGTCAGTAATTAGAAAAATCCAAAGAATCAGTACACCTGGTTTACGTAAATACGTTGGCTCTGCAGAGATGCCAAGAGTATTAAACGGTCTTGGTATTGCTATTGTTTCAACATCAAAAGGTGTTATGACAAATAAAAAAGCACGTCAAGAGAATGTTGGAGGAGAAGTTTTATGTTACGTTTATTAAATCTTAAGAAATGAGTAGAATAGGAAAAAATCCCGTTAGCATTTCACAAGGTGTAGATGTAAACATAAAAGATAACACAGTTATTGTAAAAGGAAAATTAGGAGAGTTAACTCAACCAATTTCTGAAGGAATTACTGTAAAGATTGAAGATGCACAAGTCGTTCTAGAAAGAGCATCAGAAAGCAAAAATCATAAAGCCCAACACGGTTTAATGAGAGCTTTAATTAATAATATGATTCAAGGCGTAAGTGTAGGTTGGACCAAAGAACTAGAGTTAGTTGGTGTAGGTTATAGAGCTTCAAATCAAGGACAAAAACTAGATTTAGCATTAGGTTTTTCTCATAATATTGTATTAGAATTGGCTCAAGAAGTTAAATTAGAAACAATATCAGAAAAAGGAAAAAACCCAATTATTAAATTATCTTCTTTCGATAAACAATTAGTTGGTCAGATAGCTGCAAAGATTCGTTCTTTTAGAGCACCGGAGCCATATAAGGGTAAAGGAGTTAAGTTTGTAGGTGAAATATTAAGAAGAAAAGCAGGTAAATCTGCATAATTATAGAATATTATGGCATTATCAAAGCTTCAAAGAAGAACTAGAATTAAGCATAGAATAAGAAAAATTATTTCAGGAACAGCATCTAAACCAAGATTATCTGTTTTTAGAAGTAATAAAGAGATTTATGCTCAATTAGTAGACGATGTAAACGGAGTAACAATTACTAGCGTTTCATCAAGAGATAAAGATATAAAAGCAATTTCTAAAACAGAAGCAGCTTCTGCTGTTGGAAAGGCAATTGCAGAAAAAGCATCTAAAGCAGGAGTAGATACTATTGCTTTTGACAGAAACGGATATTTATATCACGGTAGAGTTAAAGTATTAGCAGAAGCTGCAAGAGAAGCTGGTTTAAAATTTTAAGAAATTATGCAAGGATATAAAAACGTAGAAAGAGTTAAGCCAAGCGGGTTAGAGCTTGTAGATAGATTAGTAGGAGTTCAACGTGTAACCAAAGTAACTAAAGGTGGTAGAGCATTTGGTTTTTCTGCAATTGTTGTTGTAGGAGATGGTAACGGCGTTGTTGGTCATGGATTAGGGAAATCTAAAGATGTTGCTTCTGCAATTGCAAAAGCAATTGAAGACGCTAAGAAAAATTTAGTAAGAATACCTATTCTAAATGCAACTTTGCCACATGAGCAAAAAGGTAAATTTGGTGGAGCGAAAGTATTCATTAAGCCAGCATCTAATGGTACAGGAGTTATTGCAGGTGGAGCTGTAAGACACGTATTAGAAGCAGTTGGTATACATGATGTATTGTCAAAATCTCAAGGATCATCAAACCCTCATAACGTGGTAAAAGCAACTTTTAATGCTTTATTACAGTTACGTAGTGCGGCATCAATTGCTAAGCAAAGAGGAGTTTCTTTAGACAAAGTATTTAACGGATAAATCTAGAACGATGGCAAGAATTAAAGTTACACAAGTAAAAAGTCAAATCGGGCGTCTTCAGAGTCAAAAAAGAACTTTAGAAGCACTAGGTTTACGTAAAATGAACCAAACTGTAGAGCATGAGGCAACTCCATCTATAGTTGGTATGGTAAATACAGTTAAACACTTAGTTTCTTTCGAAGAAATTAAATAAGATATATAGAAAAATGAGTTTACACAATTTAACACCTGCAGAAGGTTCCATTAAAAAAGGAAAAAGAATTGCAAGAGGTGAAGGATCTGGAAAAGGTGGTACCGCTACAAGAGGTCACAATGGACAGAAATCTCGTTCTGGTTATTCTAAAAAAATAGGATTTGAAGGTGGTCAAATGCCACTTCAAAGACGTGTTCCTAAATTTGGTTTCACAAATATTAACCGCAAGGAATATCAAGGAATTAATTTAGACAAACTTCAAGCTTTAGTTGAAAGCGGAAAAATTACTGATACAGTAAATTTAGATGTTTTAGTTGCTAATAGATTGGCTGGTAAAAATGACCTAGTTAAAATATTAGGAAACGGAGAATTAAAAGCTAAGTTAAACATAACTGTTCATAAATACACTGCTACTGCAAAAGCTGCTATTGAAGCTGCAGGTGGTGAGGCAGCTACTTTATAAGATTATTTTAAATGATGAATTTAATTAATAGATTAAAAGATATTTTTAGCATTGAAGAATTAAAAAATAAAATTCTTCTTACTATCGGTTTAATTGCTGTTTACAGATTTATGGCGGCTGTTCCATTACCAGGAATTGACCCACTACAACTAACAGCTTTAAAAGAAAGTACATCTGGAGGTCTTTTAGGATTATTGAATGCATTTACAGGAGGAGCTTTTGCCAGAGCGTCAGTAATGGCTCTTGGTATTATGCCCTACATTTCAGCTTCTATTGTGGTTCAGTTAATGGGAATTGCAGTTCCTTATTTACAAAAACTTCAAAAAGATGGAGAAAGTGGACGTAAAAAAATTACGCAAATAACAAGGTGGCTAACCATAGGTATTACTTTGGTGCAAGCACCAACTTATATTACAGCTATCAAGACTCAATTTGGTTTAGGACCAGAAGCTTTTTTAGTTAGTGGACCAGCATTTTGGGTGTCATCAATTATAATTTTGACGGCAGGAACAATATTTGCAATGTGGTTAGGTGAACGTATCACTGATAAAGGAGTTGGTAATGGTATTTCATTATTAATTACTGTAGGTATTATCGCAAACTTTCCAGCAGCATTTTTACAAGAGTTTGTTGCTAAGACAACAAATGCAGGTGCAGGAGGCGTAATGATGATACTTATTGAAATTATAGTTTGGTTTGTAATAATTTTGTTAACGGTACTCTTAGTTACTGCTGTTCGAAAAATTGCAGTCCAATATGCTAGAAGAACTGTAGCAGGAAATATTCAAAATGTTGCAGGTTCTAGAGACTATATCCCTTTGAAATTGAATGCAGCAGGAGTTATGCCAATTATTTTCGCCCAAGCAATTATGTTTTTACCAGTTGCTTTAGCACAAAGGTTTCCAGCAATTGCTAGTCTGCAAGATATAAACGGCCTATGGTATAATGTTATATTTGCTTTACTAATTGTGATCTTTAGTTATTTCTATACAGCAATAACCATTCCTACGAATAAAATGGCTGAAGATTTAAAAAGAAGTGGTGGTTTTATACCAGGAATTAGACCTGGTAAAGATACAGCAGATAGATTAGATAGTGTTTTGTCTAGAATTACGTTTCCAGGATCGTTATTTTTAGCAGCATTATCAATATTACCAGCAATTGTAGTTCAGTTTGGAGTTCAACAAAGTTGGGCAATGTTTTATGGTGGTACATCATTAATCATTATGGTAGGAGTTGCAATTGATACTTTGCAACAGATTAATTCGTATTTATTAAATCGTCATTATGACGGATTAATGAAAGCGGGGAATAGCAATAGAAAATCAACTAAATAGTATGGCTAAACAATCAGCAATTCAACAAGACGGAACTATTACAGAAGCATTATCTAATGCAATGTTTCGTGTAGAATTAGAGAACGGACATATTGTTACGGCACACATTTCGGGTAAAATGCGTATGCATTATATAAAATTATTACCTGGAGATAAGGTGAAATTAGAAATGAGTCCTTATGATTTATCAAAGGCAAGAATAACTTACAGATACTAAAAAAAAACAAAACTAATGAAAGTTAGAGCGTCAATTAAAAAAAGAAGTGCCGACTGCAAAATAGTTCGCAGAAAAGGTAGATTATATGTAATTAATAAACAAAATCCTAGATTTAAACAAAGACAAGGGTAATGGCAAGAATAGCAGGTATAGATATTCCAAAGAATAAAAGAGGTGTTGTTGCAATAACTTACATCTTTGGTATAGGAAACAGTAGAGCTAAACAAGTTTTAGCAAACGCAAAAGTAGATGAGAGCATTAAAGTTCAAGACTGGACAGATGAGCAAATCGCAGCAATTAGAGAACAAGTAGGATCTTTCACAATTGAAGGAGAATTACGTTCTGAAGTACAGTTAAACATCAAACGTTTGATGGATATCGGTTGTCAGAGAGGAATTCGTCATAGACTTGGTCTTCCATTAAGGGGGCAAAGAACTAAGAATAACTCTAGAACAAGAAAAGGTAAGAGAAAAACTGTAGCTAACAAGAAAAAATAAGTTAGATAAGTAATAAAGATCTAGTTCGTAGTTTACACTATATAGTTAGAAAACTAAATTACTAAAACTGAAAAATTATGGCAAAAGCAACAAAAAAACGTAAAGTAATTATAGAGTCTGTTGGACAAGCGCATGTAACTGCATCTTTTAACAACATCATTATTTCTTTAACAAATAAAAAAGGTGATGTAATTTCATGGTCATCTGCAGGTAAAATGGGTTTTAGAGGTTCTAAAAAGAATACTCCTTATGCAGCTCAATTAGCCGCAGAAGATTGTGCAAACGTTGCAAAAGAAGCAGGTTTACGTAAAGTGAAAGTGTATGTAAAAGGACCAGGTAATGGTAGAGAATCTGCTATTAGATCTATACATAATGCAGGTATTGAAGTAACTGAGATTATTGATGTTACACCAATTCCTCATAATGGATGTCGTCCACCGAAAAGAAGAAGAGTATAATTAAATATTTTAATTTGATAGGAGTTAGATTATCGAAGGATTAGCCTTAATTCATAATCCCTATCTATAACAACAAAGAAATGGCAAGATATACAGGACCAAAAACTAAAATTGCTCGTAAATTTGGCGAGGCAATTTTCGGAGAAGACAAGAACTTCGAAAAAAGAAACTTCCCTCCAGGACAGCACGGAAATGCTAGAAGAAGAGGAAAAAAATCTGAATACGCTGTCCAGTTAATGGAAAAGCAAAAAGCTAAATATATGTACGGTATATTAGAGCGTCAATTCAGTAACTTATTTAAGCAAGCATCTGCCTCTAAAGGAATTACAGGTGAAGTTTTATTACAATTATGCGAATCTCGTTTAGATAACGTTGTTTTCAGAATGGGAGTTTCAAACTCACGTAGTGGAGCTCGTCAATTAGTTTCTCACAGACATATTACTGTTAATGGAAATATTGTAAACATACCCTCTTATAGTTTAAAAGAAGGAGATGTAGTTGCTGTAAGAGAAAAATCAAAATCATTAGTAGCAATTGATAGTGCATTAGCATCTAACAATACTGTTTTTGAATGGTTGACTTGGAATTCAGATACGAAAACTGGAACTTTTGTTAAAGCACCAGAAAGATTACAGATTCCAGAGAACATCAAAGAGCAATTAATTGTAGAATTATACTCTAAATAATAAATTAATAATATTGCTATTTAGCCAAAGGGTTTATTTGTCTTCTTCAAACACTTATACCGCGCAACTAAATAACAATTAAAACGAAGAACAATGGCAATTTTAAATTTTCAGAAACCTGATAAAGTAATAATGATTGAATCTACAGATTTTTCTGGTAGATTTGAATTTAGACCGTTAGAGCCAGGTTTTGGTTTAACTGTAGGTAATGCTTTAAGAAGAGTGTTATTATCTTCCTTAGAAGGTTTTGCAATTACATCACTAAGACTAGATGGAGTAGAGCACGAATTCTCGACAATCAATGGTGTTGTAGAGGACGTAACAGAAATTATATTAAACTTAAAGCAAGTTCGCTTTAAGAAACAAATAGAAGAAACTGATAGAGAAACTGTATCTATTGCTATATCTGGTCAAGACCAATTAACAGCTGGAGATTTACAAAAGTTTATTTCAGGTTTTCAAGTTTTAAATCCAGATCTAGTTATCTGTAATATGGATAAGTCTGTGAAATTAAACATGGAACTTACTATAGAAAAAGGTAGAGGATTTGTTCCTGCTGAAGAAAATAAAAAAGTATCAGCACCAATAGGAACAATTTTTACAGATTCTATTTACACACCAATTAAGAATGTAAAATATTCAATCGAAAATTTTCGTGTAGAGCAGAAGACAGATTACGAAAAATTAGTGTTTGATATAGACACTGATGGTTCCATTAATCCAAAAGACGCCTTAACAGAAGCTGCAAAAATATTAATTCATCACTTTATGTTATTCTCTGATGAGCGTATTACTTTAGAGGCAGATGAAATTGCACAGACAGAAACGTATGATGAGGAATCATTACACATGCGTCAGTTATTAAAAACTAGATTAATCGACATGGATTTATCTGTAAGAGCTTTAAACTGTTTAAAGGCCGCAGAAGTTGATACATTAGGAGATTTAGTTTCTTTTAACAAAAGTGATTTAATGAAATTTAGAAATTTTGGTAAAAAATCATTAACAGAACTTGAAGAATTAGTGATTATTAAAGGTTTAAATTTCGGAATGGATTTAAGCAAATATAAATTAGATAGAGATTAACCTTTCATATTTTGCTCCTCAAAATGAGTTGATGCAAGATGAAAGTATAAAACAAAGGTCATGAGACACGGTAAGAAATTTAATCATTTAGGAAGAAAAACAGCCCATAGAAAAGCGATGTTAGCAAATATGGCATGTTCTATAATAGAGCACAAACGTATCAATACAACTTTAGCGAAAGCGAAAGCAATTAGAACGTTTATTGAGCCATTAATCACAAAATCTAAAGAAGATACAACTCACAACAGACGTATTGTATTTTCTTATTTACGTGACAAATTTGCAGTTACTGAACTGTTTAAAGAAATTTCAGTAAAAGTAGCAGATAGACCCGGAGGCTATATTCGTATTATTAAATTAGGAAACCGTCAAGGAGATAATGCTCCTATGGCTATGGTTGAACTAGTTGATTATAACGAAATTTACAATCCAAAAGGTAAAAAAGCTAAGAAAACTACTCGTAGAGGAAGAAGTAAAAAAACTGAAACTCCACAAGTAGA
>Ga0115008_10004056_pt1 | contig 12141 bp, 8 predicted proteins | sample FraStrMetagenome_FD_87164 | JGI IMG/M metagenome (GOLD analysis project Ga0115008, IMG submission 87164) | Marine eukaryotic phytoplankton communities from Arctic Ocean - Fram Strait ARC3M Metagenome | ecosystem: Environmental > Aquatic > Marine > Oceanic | place: Fram Strait | collected 2012-06-18
TAAAAGCATCTAAACATTAGAGTATTAAATTATAAGTCCTTCGGGAGGATCCGGGCAAGATCTCAACCCGACGCCACTCGCCGAAAAGGCTAGAATAGCTCACCACAGTGAAACTAATCCATGCACGATATAAAATCTACCAACGACACGAAGAACATTATTTCAAGCATACACTTTTTTTATTAATAGAGAGGCATAGATATATTGAAAAGCATTTCGAAGCTATAAACGGTACATATCGTAAATCGTAAGTTCCTTGTACTCGTATATCTAAAAAGCAGAACGTCAAGACTTAAGACCCCCTGAAAAGATCTCTACGGTAGTTCCGAAGAGTGAAAAGTATCTTGTTTACTCTCCTCTTATTTCAAACATTTCAGAAATAACAAATCACTCCGATCTATATAGCGGTAACGATGGCAACGAAAATAATCATTACTAGGGCGCTTGGCTGCAACTACAAAGCTTTAGCGTGCTTTCGAATAACTCTAGCTTCACTTCTCCTGGCAGAATTGTTGCTTCGGTTCCGATATATCGAGGCATTTTACTCTGACGAAGGGACGTTGCCATTGAATCTGCTTTTGCCGAAAATCGATGACGTGTTTAAGATTGTTTGCGTTCATTGCTGGAATGGTACAATTGCATATCAAAACTTTCTACTTTCATTACAAGTCGTTCTTGCTTTTAGTTTATTGATTGGATATCGATGTCGCCTTTGTGCATCTATGAGTTGGTTTTTGTACTTGAGCATCACTTTGAGAAACACGTGGTTGGCATTTATTCTTGACCGATACTTTCATTATATGCTTTTTTATTTATCTTTTTTACCGTCTGGCGTCATATGGTCTGTGGATGCGTATTTAAGCAAGAAGGGAGGAAGTCCATCACCTGCTAATGAGACTATTTGTAGTATTGCTACAGCTGCCATCAAGCTGCAAATTTTGTGGATATATCTCGATGCTGGTGTTGGGAAGTATCTCGACCCGTTAGGGGGGTGGACGTTTCATGCTCCTATTCCAGCTCTTGACACGTATACCAGGCACACGGTTGGGGCTCGATACTTATACGCACTTTTGGGTCCATTCGGATTGAGACTGATGACACCATTAGTTGTATGGGTTGAAATTCTGTGTGCTCCAATATGCTTGTTTGGATCAGTATCAGAGCTCGACAAAGTTGTTCAATTGACCATTGTAATAATTATTTCACTTCACGTTGGTATCTCGATTACATTGAGGTAAGTTGAGAAGGTGATTTCACCTCTATTTCACTTAAGTTTCTAAAATTTCTTGTCCATGATTTGGGAAAAGAAATACTGTATTGCTGTCTTTCGTGGCTTGTGCTGCGTGGTGTGTATATTTACCTGCTTCGACTTTTAAAAATGAATACCCTGTACTTCAGAAAACGAGGACGGGTTCAAGGAATAGGGCACAACCTTTGATTTTTATCTTACTGTGCGGATCAATATGGTTCGAGACAATGAGTGATGAGTGCACTCAAAGTGTACAACACATATATAGCACATTATTGCATAATCGATGGAACGTTTTTGTTGGAGCTGAGGAGTACGTTACATGGGAGATAGCACCTGGACGCCTTTTTGACGGTTCTGTTGTCGATGTTTGGTCGAAGAACGAAGAAGTAAATTGGAATATACCGGGATCTGGCGCACCATGCACTTCAACAGCGCGGCATGGGCGTTGGAGATCATTTCCTTACCTTGCTGGTCTTGACGGTGATGATGGTGAAGCGTTGTGGGGTTACATTTGCAAAGAATGGAACAGAGAGCACCCACCTGAGCAGCACTTGCTAAGATTTAACTTTTTCATGCTTCAAGCGGATGTTCTTCCGAACATGGGGTTTAGTGCGACTCGAAAAAGATTGATCCATTCGAAAACATGCAAAGAAACAGATGAGGATGTCGAAGAAGCTATTGAAATTATGACCGAAATTGCTAAGGAGGAGTTATAATTTATTGATAGAATATATCGCAGGTTACAACGCGTGCAAAGCATGTTACCCAGATGAACCTACGATATACTCGATTTTCTAGCTAGCTTATAATTTACGTATCACTACAATGGTGTTATAAGGGAGATAATTACTTTGAATGTTACATTATTGTAATTTACATGTAAGTAACATCCCCTCCATTTCAAGCGATTATGACGGCAGCTACATTTTTCTCAAGAATTGAAACTTCGTTCTGCTTTGATGCCCCATTATTACCACTTTCCTTTCTACGTTGATGATAATGTTTCTTCCGCATTGAAATAGGATCGTTGCTTGGGCAACTATCAGTAGAAGCTTCTTGACATAAATTGGCTTTCGCGTTGTTAGCTTCCGCTTGCTTTTTGCGTCTATAGTTTGCCCTCTGCTCTCGAGTATATGACAACTTTGAATGATTAGGCTTTCGTGTACGCCCTGAAGTAAGAAGGTTTGGCGGTTTTTCATTTGATTTATTTGATGATTCATTTTTTTTATCGTCGCTCGACAAATGAGATTGTGGTAGCTCACGTTCACTGGGAACTTGTTTCTCTCCCTTAGCTACAGGTATTTTCTTCGGCCGAGCAGCAAGAAAAGAAGGTTTATCCGCAAGCTTTACTTCGACGCCACCTGATTTACTCAGTTCGGACGTTTGTTCTTCCTTCACCTCTTCTCCTCCATTTGGAAGATAGGGGAATTCAAACAAACATGATACGGTTGGTTTTTCAAGAATTGTTTTCTTTGACGAAATCGCTGTCGCCTTAGGCCTCACTTTTTCATCGAAATGATTTTGTTTTCTTCTGCTAAAATTCCCTTTTTTCCTTGAATTTGTTCCATTTCGTCCTCCTGCATAATTTCGTCGGGAGGCCGACGTAGAATCATCAATTGCGATACCTGTTGGCAAGGTATACATTTCCGCACCTATTGGGTGATTAGATGTATTTCCCACAAAAGACACACCTGCTTCAATCATTGGCTGTTGCAAATGTTGAGCATAATACATATCTTCACAGGGATAATGATTGGGAAGCATCATTGCGTGATGGAATTGTTGACCTTGACTCGCTTGTTGTTCCGCATAGAAATAATCTGCTAAGTTACTATTGGAACGTGGAACGGCAAGGCCAGAAGGTGTAAATACGAGATCACTATTTTCGGGTGCGAAATAATAGTCTGGGAGATAACTTTGTTGTTGCTGCGTATTCATGGATTGAACGACTGTCTTATTCGGCTGTCCAGAGGTACGAACGGCGGATGATTGTAAATGCATAGGGGCGTAGTGCATCCAAATAGCTTGCTGCTGCTGAGGTATGGCAGCTGGTTGTAAATGCGGATACATAACCTTTGCACCACCAGGGGAAGGATAATATGAACCTGGAATGTTTTCTTTGGGCGGATTCATCATCGCGCTTGAATGGACAGGTACGCCCCCTACGTCTCCTTCGCTAATAATGTGGTTGTTGTAGGTATTATTTATCTTTGCAAGTCCAGAATATACATGATAAAAGGAATAAATTAGTAAAGTTCTGATAAATTTAATACAGACATTTTCAAAAATATACACTACCTACCATATTCGAATCAAAGGATTGTATTCCGATCGAATCCGTTTCGGATCCGATGGAACGAGACGATACGCGCCTATAAGCTTGCACCCCCTTACTTGCTGCAATTGTCTTTCTCGTCCCTCCTCCTCGATACCCATTGTTGAACCTGTATGTCCCATTACCACCACGATACTGTTGTCTGCCTTGCTTGTTATATTTAGTTGCTTTACGAGGTGGAGGGCCGCGCGGATGCGGTTGTGACATAGCATTATTTTTATCGTTCGTTACGCTGTTGTTTTGGACCGTTTCTTGGTGTGAAGTCACCATACCATGACGTGATTGCTCGTCAGCATTTGATAATACATCAATAACTTCAGTTGGAGGTGTCATCGCTGATGATTAGTTTGTAAGTGTATTTGTTAGTTGAGGTTTCGAGGAAATGTTCAAAGATGAGAGAGAGATATGAGAAATAAATATAATATGTTATCTTGAGTGAAATTTCGGGTTCGCTTGAAAAAGTGCCCAATATTTTTGAAAAATTTTAAGTGGGCTAAGTTAGTAGTATGTCGTATTAATACATGTGCTTGCATCGTACAATCTTTGTCAAACATCAAACATATACCGGGGTAGAATCTAGTTGGATATCGGCCAATACGCGTAACAAGTGCCGGGTGCCGACTGCCGAGCCGAGATACGAAGATGCCATATGTCATTTTCAAAATGAAAAAACAATGAATTACTTACATGTATCTGTACATGTATCATGCATGTATTAACATCAAAAGACATATATTGTCCTCTTATTCTTGTCGAACATATCGCAGTACATTCATTTATGTATATGTAGAAGTCAATGAAATAAAAGCATACAGTTTTTAAAAAAAATATATACATGTACATGGTGTACAATGTACAAATATTCAATACGAAGTACATTTTTTAACGGTATTTATTGTTACAGACATTGAATAGAGGTTTCCTTCCCTCACTACTCACTACGGGTCCTCGCAAATCCCAAATAGGTGAAAATGACATAGGAAAGAGCAATAATGTATCTGTCTTAAATCCATTGAACGGTTCATGCATTCGCACTAATCATTTCCGCGGGAAAGATTTTTTAATTTTGTGAGAATTACACTGGATTCTAATAAATAACTCTCGAGAGAGGAGGTTGTAAGGAGGCGTTTTACTTTGCGTGAGAATTATCACGGTTGGTGTGGCGGTGCGGTGCGGCAATAATATTAAAACAAAGTAAAACAGAATCTGCAGCAGATATGACTCGTGAGAAGAAGGGTGGTCATTCTAGCGAGCTCGCGGAAATTACGGAAAGGGATGGACTTGCGAGTAGTATGTCTGAAGTGAAAGAAGAAAATAATGAATTTGATCATATCGTTGATGTTTCGACGAAAATTTTGGAGGCGGGAGAGGTTTCGGCGTTTGAGTTTTCGTTTGGCGCCTTTGAAAAGGAGGCTAGCTTTGTTAATTATGTCCCTCCTAAACCATTAAATGAGGTATGCACACTGGAAGATCAATGGAAAATTTACTGGGAAAAGGCGAACGCTTATGCGTACCTAGATGGAGACGATGATAACGTTGACTGTGTGGTAAGTTGAATGCTTTGTTTGACAATGGGGTAGAGAGAGATATTTCTAAGATTGTCGTATTTGAGAAGGAAAATGAAGTGATTCAGGAGTCATTTCAATTACCGAAGTGTGCATGTTGTTTAAGCGGCATATGCAAAAACTTAGCGAAGAATTTTAAAAAAGCAATAATTTCGTCAGGAACGAAGCTTGGGAATGGAAATACACCTTTGACAAGTCAACTTTGTGGCTTAGTTGAAGAGGACGTAGTCAGTGACATCAAGACCACACAAATTACAAATCCTGTCTTGGATTCATCAGGTACGACGGAGAAAAGTGAAAGGCGAGTCAAATCTAGAAGGAGAAAAGAAACCCCGGATTATTTTTCATTTCCTATTCGGAGGAGCATTCGAATTCTTTCTTCCGAAAATACGAGTGAGAGCGAAAATAAAGGAAGCTCCATCTCAAAAGATGATCAAAGTGAAGAAGAGGGTGTGAGTACAAAGATAGATCGAAGAACAAAGGAATATCGAGAAATGGTGCGCAAAGGCTTGGTTCTGAATGGAAGAAAGAAGGCTTCAGATTCACCAGAAAAAAAGATAGATAAAAGAACAAAGGAGTATCGAGAATTTCTGCGCGGTCAGAATGTTCCAGAGGCGACGAATGAAGTTGAGTTTGAGAGGAAGATGGACAAACGATCAAAGGAATATCGAAACTCATTGCGCGAGGAAACTGTGGGTGTTGGTAAAATACAGATGAGAATAGATAAACGAATAAAAAAATATCGAAACCTAGTTCGTGAGGGTTACGTGTCACATTTATCGAACGTTGGCAAACCAGTGATGAAAATAGACAAAAGAACGAAAGAATATCGAGCATTACTACGTCAAGAAAAATTGACTAATGATGATAAAGCAAATTCTATTGGGATGACCCGTCGAAAGGTAAAACGAAAGCGCAAGAACGATGAAAGAATTGTGTTAAGTGATCCCATATCTGTTGATAAACTGAATGTTTTCGTCGATAACTCAAATTATAATATCCTTCGGCCCTTACCAAGCTTGTCACGAGCTAGAAACAAGTTTCCTCATACATGGCAGCTTGTTCTTCACAAGGACAAGACATGGCAGATAAATTCTGATTGTGGTGAAATCTTTACCTCTTTAAAGAAAGCAATTCATTTTCTTAGAGTGAACAAAGGTATCAATGTATATGATCAAGAAGGAGAGAATGAAATTATGGAATTACAAATGTGTGAGAGCAGCTCTACACGTCGAAAATGGGAAGAAAACGGGGACTTTCAAGAGAAAAATGCATCTACCAATACGCAAAGTATCTTAGATTCTGCAGAATTGGATGTAGACGATCCTATTAGGCTACTTTCTGATTGCTGGAAGGATCCTGCGCCTTTTTTTGGTGCATTGCCTGTATGGGATAACGATTTATTTGTTGATTCGCATCCTAAAGCAGATCCAATTGACGAAGGGATGCGAATTAAACAAAACGAAACTTCTTTAAGAACCAAACGTGTGAGGAGGTCCACTGGAACTCTACCGAGCGAAGTTGATAAACATTCAATGGTTGAACCAAAATATTATTCGAATGAAAATAATTATACGAATTTTTCTGACACCGGAATGAAGCAGCCTTTTGATATAAAAGTTCATCCACAAGTTCCTTTTCTTGTTGATTTTCATTCGTCTTTATCAAAAGAGGAGATTATTGGAGTATTCGGTGGCAAATACGTTGACGGAGTACTATATATTCAAAGTGCTTTGCCATGCCTTGCCATATCATCTGGTGGCACTGATGTTGAGGTTGATCCGGTAGATCTAACTAAAGTGCTCGGAATTTTGCAAGATCATGACCTTTCATTCGTTGGTTGGTAAGTCTTTTGTCGTATTTCGTTTTGAATTTTGCTTCACCTAAATTTTTTAATGTTTAGGTATCATTCGCATCCGGCCTTTGACCCGTTTCCATCAACTATTGATATTCGAAACCAATACGAATTTCAGCATTTATTTAAATTAGTCAATTCGGACGTTGAACCCTTCGTAGGTTTAATAGTCAGGCCGCCGGCGCGAAAAAATTCTTTTGCTTACGAACATACCTGGTTTCATATACAAAGGGTAAATCAGAGAGATAAGCACTATCATCAGTTGCTGAGCCGGGGATACTCCGGTATTACTTTAAGTGAGGATCTCAAAACTGGCACCGGAACTTTTTGCATGCGGTTACATGCATGCGTACGCCTGAGGAGAACAAGTTATGCATCAATGGTTTCATCACATGCTACTGCTATTCAACAATTACCGAAAAAATATTATGAATATGTCGAATACCAAGATTTTCAATGGCCAGCAAAAGATACTTTGAAAGCTGGTATTTCTCGTTTAGATGCACGGCTTGATGGTATTATATCAGGAATTTGCGTCAAGGCTACAATGCCCGAGTCAAATACAGGAACGTTGCCAAAGTATCGTTTATGGTGCCAAAGATGTTCAAAATTTCTTCAGGTTAGGGCCAATCATCAACGAGAAAATGAGGTTGATTTCATTAATGACATTTTAGAACGCCATATCGTCAACCCAATTCACAGCTATCATGCTCAAGGGAGTAAGTTCTCTTCACAAGTACACGAGATAACACCAACCAATAATGAAACAACCATGCACAGCACCGAAATAGTAGTGTCCCAATGTCTCTGTCGACACTTCTCGAAAGGAAGTTTTTCAGTTGGGACACTAACTACATGTGAGGTTGATTTATTATCCTGCGGTGGGAAGTTCCATTCAACGTGCTGTCATGGAGGATATCGTCTACAACTGTCTGAAGAAACAAATGTAAATGGTGTCATACTAAAAGATAATCAAATAACATGTAGTCTATGTGCTAGCTGGATTAAGAAGAAAGTTCCGCGCTGCAAATTTAATGCTCTCCGCAAAAGTGCAGGTGTAGAAGGCGTTGGATCAATTACATTTGAGGAAGACCTTCCAGCAGCAAACCGCATGAATGCTCGAAATCAAAGCTCAGCTAAGATTATTTTAAATGAAAAATACAGCGAAATAAGAGGAATGGTATCTCAAGTTCAATCTTTTATTCTTTATTACAGTTCATGGCATGTTAATCGTCGAGTTGAGATCACCAGGAAACGTCTGCCATCCGCCAAAGTTTCTCAACAATTATCAACGGACTTCTGTGACAAAATGCGGCTCGCTCTTTCACATCATCTTGCTAGCATTATGAATCATGACCATTTCTTGATTCCTGATGACGTAGACAATGTGATGGATTTGGTTATTAGATATTCAAGATATCACTGGCGGCGTGACTTTAAACAGTATAATATGACGATTTCGAAAAATTATCAAAGTGAAAAGTGAGAAAGAATGTGTACGTATCGTTAATATAATTTAATAACATATTTGGTTAGCCCTTGTCATGAAATTTACGACACGCGACTACGTTTAGTAGATGGTTGAGAGTTCGACCTTATCTTTTGAATTCCTTCTTGATTTCCTGGCGAAAGCCTGGCTGGAACATCTGATGTGATTCCTTGATTGAGCTCCTCGTCCTCTTCAGTCACACTTTGAAGAGGCTCGTTGTTTATATCGGCGCTCATACATCCAGCACCTTTTCCTTTAACACGTTTTCGACGAGAAGAACAATCCTTTGTCTCCACCAAACTTCCTTCCGAAACCGTTATCAGCTCATCATAATTCAGGGTGACAGCTCTCTGTTGGTCACGGTAATTTTCTTCTGAATCAATCAATAAAGTATCCATTATTGTAGAAAAACGTGAAAGACACTCAACAAACCGTTCTCTTGGCAGGTGAGCAGCGTGATAGATTTTTGATATGTTAAGAACTCGTCCTCGGGATAAAGAAAAGCCTATCGCGAGAATAGCACATCCGAGAGGAGTTTCGTCTTCGTTGACAATAGCTCGAGTCAAAACAACAACCACCGAGTTTCCACCCCAAATTTCTCTTGCGAAGATTCGTTTGTCATTGTCAGGATGAATTAATGAAACCGGGTGCCGATCGGAAAGGTCAGCATTTTCATCAGAACCTAGCAACAGACATTTTATTCTACTATAATCATGGTACGTAGCCCGTCGGAGAATGATGCGACCAATGTCGTCTTCAAGAGAAGAGTTTTGGCACGAGGCTCTGCCTTCTTCATCAAGCTCAAGCATTCCAAGTGCTCCTTCCACAATCTTCTCCAGAACTTCCAACTTCTGTGTTACATTTTTGAAGCTAGACGTTTTCTCCGTTTTGCCTTCTCGAGTTACGCATTCTTTTTCCGATAAAGAGAGCGAAGCTACGCCTATAGTGTTATCAGCGTGAATTGATGATTCATCTCCGTTATCCGTACATGACTTTTGTGCATCCTTAGCTTCTATAATATAGCTTTTCAAAAATTGTGGCATCGATTGATCAGAACTGGAGTTAATAAAACAATATCCCAATTCTTCGAGTTTGTGAAGATTTTCTCTGTTCTTTTGCAAAGTAACATTTTTCCTTGATTTCTTGGCAATAGCTCTTTTCAACGCATACTGTTCTTTCAATGCTTCAGCCGAAGCCATTGCCTCTATTGTAGATTTTGCCATTGGAAAAAGTTGGCTCAGAAGCTTAGCAGCGGCAATATGTCTCGACTCTTTCTTGGTTGAACTTGTTCCGATCGCAAGCAAAATCTTAGGATTCTTTCTCTCTATCGCATCGCCATTGTTATTGAGATCAACTTTACCATCCGAAATGTCTTCTGTCAGTTCATCAGAAATCAAAAGAAGCTTAGCAGTACATGCAAAAGAAGGGCGATGCTGAGGCACTTGTGCGCCACCATCTGTGGGAGGAGGATCACACAAATCGTATGTAAAGCTCGGTGGCTGAGTGATTCTCTCGTCAATTTGCCACATGGTGTGAAGCAAAGCACTACATGCAGAGGCACCACGTGAGGCAAAGTATGCATCATCGTCTTCGCTCATGGAACTTATCCCAGAAAACGTGTGAATTGGCTGTTTCTTATTTGTTCCACTTCTACCAGAGTTCACAGAAGAACCGAAGCTTTTGAATGATTGACGAGATCCGCCCTCATTCGCTTCATTAAAACTTTCCATATCAACGAGAATCTGGGTAGTAGATCTTTCGTCAATATCATCATATCAGACAATGGCCAATGATAAGATAAAACTTACGCCATTAACATCAAACGCTACGCTTGGGACTAAAGCTATGATTGCTTGTCTGGCAGCATCCTGTCGCGAAGCAGCTTTGTTGCCAGCTCTCCCGCGGCCAAAAACACGTCCACAAACTTCAACCTAATGACATCCAAAAATAATTGGTATTCCTTAAACATTTATCGCTAATAAAACAATGCACATACCTCAATGATATACTCTTGAAACTGCTGTAGAGCTGAAGCACTCGAAATGGTAGAGCAGTCTGAAATAGTGGAAGATGAAGCGACGCGGGAAACATTGTTGGATGCAGCATGACCATCCTTATTGTTGCTATAGCCACCTTTGCATATTATTTCACGAAAGTGTGGATCGCTCCATCTGCGCTTTGAACATAACTCGTAGAGCGCGCAAACACCAGTTTTGCCTGCAAGACTTTTGTTGAGTGACAAGGAAACACTACGATTCCGATGACACTTCTTTTTCCGTTCATTCGATGAGCAAAAAGATGAATTTGAAGATCCAGCAACGTTATTTCGCTTTTTCTTGAAATGATCGGGATCATGACGTTGAGTTTGATTCGAATTTGAATAGGTTGGGGGCGCTTGGTGTAAGGCGGACGGAACAGTGGTTGGTGATGAGGAATGATATTTATGATCACCGTTAGACGAAGAGCAGTGATTCGATTGTTTCGAATTACCGGTACTACGTTTCTTCTTCGACGAATAATGCATGACATGCTGTTGATTACTCATTTTCATATTTCTACGTTCACGCTGAGGAATGGGCGGCGGTATAAATTGATCGACATTACTACTACTGAAATGTGCATCATGACGTTTTCGATTATTACATCTCCTCTTATTACTGCTACCGTGATATTCAGCTATTTGCGGATGAGACATACCGAGATGGTGGACTGACGACGAAGACACTACCTCTGTTAACCCCTCTTCCGCACAAGCACTGCTCGACGATTTACCTTGCTGTTGCTGCATCGGTTGCTGATACACCATTGGATGATTCATATGCATGTTCATGTGCATGTGTGGTGAAACATTTGGATAGTAATACGACCCTACTGCTGCTGCTGCTGCTGCATTATGAGATTCCACACCTGGCCAACTCTGTGGGAAAAATGGACCACCGGGAGCTCCTCCTCCTCCTGCGTTACTGCCACCATGATGATGTAACTGATCTGCAAGTATTGCCGCTTCATTGGCACGTTGATGAGCAACCAGAGCAGCAGCCCATGCCGCATTCGCAGCCGCTGAAGCATACGCTGCAGCATGGCCTCTCATGGCAGCTTCATAATGGGATAGTAATGTTTCAGGTTGTGATCCTGGACCCGATCCTGATCCTCGTGATGTACCATTCGTCGTAGCCTGTGGAACCGAATTTGGAGGATGATTCTTATTACTATTATGATTAAGATTATCGTGATTGGTATCATTTGGTTCGCATTCTTTTATAAATAATGAGGATGACGATGATTCTTTCTTACTACTACTACTACTACTACTACTAGTAGTAGTAGTAGTCCTCGCTATGACATCTTGCATTACTACGAAATTGGTTTCTACGTCATCCGAGTTTTGGATGTGGTTGTTGGTATCCGAATCTGTGTTGTTGTATGGGTCCATATTATTTTCATAATAACGTAACGTTCTAATCTCTCTAGAGAGAGAGAGAGAGAGAGAGAAAGAGTAATGTGATGAGTAATGATTGTACTGTACTTCGAAAAGTATGATGGGTTATGGGTTATGGGTTATGGGTTATGAGTTATGGGTCATGGGTCATGGGTTATGGGTCATGGGTCATGGGTCATGGGTCATGGGTCATGGGTCATGGGTCA
>Ga0115008_10004060_pt1 | contig 12139 bp, 12 predicted proteins | sample FraStrMetagenome_FD_87164 | JGI IMG/M metagenome (GOLD analysis project Ga0115008, IMG submission 87164) | Marine eukaryotic phytoplankton communities from Arctic Ocean - Fram Strait ARC3M Metagenome | ecosystem: Environmental > Aquatic > Marine > Oceanic | place: Fram Strait | collected...
AAATGACGATCACGATTGCCATTGACAGTTCAGGAGCAATTGGCGGTTGAACATAAGCTTCAGGAGTCATATTAAGTCGGTCATTGCACAGATTTCCATCTTTGACGGGATCGCAGCAGAGAAGCTTAAAATTAGCATTAAACAGCGTCGAAAAATTATCATTTTGTTTTTTTTTTAACTTCCTAGTTCGAAAACAAAAAATAAAGCTGAAAGTCAAAAAAACTTCGCGCTTTTTTTTATTTTTTTATGATAAAACATCTCTAGTCGCATTTAGATACAGTTAGACGGACAATTCCAGACATTGTGGTCAAAACTTTATTTATACTTAAAATATACCTTGAGATTTTGATTGGAAATGTCATTATGATCGACATTTTCGTGACATTGGTCAATAAAGGTGGCATTAAACGAAAAATTAACGTCAAAATTGGACTTTTTCGGTCCTTTTTTATGAGGAGGAAGACAGCCAGCGCGTAATTCGTGTTCTTTGTGCGAAACTGATTCAAGATGAATGTAACATTTTCCAAGAGCGGGACAGGTCGAGTTTAATTTTCCATTTGGGCAATTGTGATAACATCTGAAAAAATATTTTTAATTAAGTTTGAAAATAAGATTGTCAAATATAAATTATTAAAAAAATATATTGATTTATTTTACAAAACTTAACCAAATGATAAAAAATTATAATAATTTTTAAATAATTAAATATTTTTTAAACCAGTGTTACCTGCATTCTAGCCGTTCTGTCATCTTTTACGACATCTCGTGTTCATAAACAATATTTCGTCTTCTCTAAGAGTCTCTAAAAACTGAATAAAAGCTGTGACTAATCGCCGCGGGGAATTACTTCGAATAAAAGTTCCGCGGAGGAGCGCGATTTTATTTTCCCACAATCGAGGAGGAGTTTTTTGGATGGAAGACAATTAAAAAAATATATTATTTTTTCAAACTGATTTTTGTAGCTTTTTCGACTCTCATCAATCTTTTCATACTTTCAGATAATTTAGCTCTTTAGAACAGGCTATTTATGAGATTATTTTATATAACAAGCCTTTAATTTTTTGGTTAAATCTCTGACAATTATCATAATTGAATAATTGCTTAATAATTGAGCCTCAATTCGTAAAGCTATCGTTGCAATGAACGCCTTTTAGTTGTGTGATGTATTTTAATAACATAATTGTAAAACAATTATTGAAAGTATTAATTTTATTTGAAAAAAACGCTTCATTAATTAAAAATATGAACCAGCTTGCTTTATTTTATTTGACTTTTTTGCAGCCTCAGATACAATACTCAGACAATTTTCAAGACAAGAATGCTTCATTTTACTTATTTTGTTTTATTCCAGATTCTTTTTATATTGACAGATACTATCAACGGTATAACTCCAACAATAAGCGTTATCAAGCCTCCGACGTAGAACACCAAATTGTAACTAGAAAAATTGTTGGTCAAGTACATTTGGTAAATTTTAAGCTTTACCTTTTTGAATAATCATAAATCATTCCTCCAACAAGTGGACCAAGAAATAATGCAATACCTTCCCAAAACGTCAATAAGCTCATCGCTGGAGCAAGCATTTCGGGCGATACAAGATCTGCGAATGTACAAGGAGTCAGTGAAAAGGGACCAATAGATATTCCCATAAGCGCTCCATAGATAAGAGACGTCGAGACTAAAAAGAAATTTATAAAGTAAAAGTTTGAAAGTATTACCATCAGTCGAAAAGTTGATGCAAAGTCCCATTATTCCGGACATGACATGAGACCACGCCATCATTCCATAAGTGCTGATTATTTTCCGATCACAAAGGACGCCGCAAACAATTTTTGAAGTGGTGTTTCCTTAAAATGAACGAATTTCTTCCTTGATTTCAACACAAAATTATCTCTATTTAAAACTAACCTATCGCAATAAGGCTCATACAAAAATAAGCCTCGTTGTTTTCCAAATGTACTCCATTGATCAGTCTGTCGATGAAATACTGAAACGTGATCATATAGCTGAAAAATCCAACGACGTCGCAAATAAACATGGCAGTGAAGCGGCGATTCTTGAACTGGGAGAAAATTGATTCCGCTTGAAGAGCATCTGGACTCGCGCTTTTTGATTTTTGAGGAAGCAGACGCGATTCGGTGAAGAGAATCATCGAGTCAGCGACTGTGAGGCGGGATGATGTGATGTCAGGGTCAAGCTGATAAGATTTTTTTTATTTTGGCTTTATTTATTTAACCTTGTCTCTGATGATTTTGGCAGAACGCTGGCTGATGACATTGCTTTCAGTTATATTTTCGCTTATTTGAAGATAGCTGCCATAAGGATTTCCAGAAATACTAGAATTTCAATTATTTGAAAGGTTATTAATAGATCTACTAATCAGGGATTTTAAGAAATCAGAATCAATATTGTGAAAAAATACTAAACATTATAAAAATTAAATTATGGTTTTTTATTTTTAACAAATTTAATTTGCAAAATATTCCAAATATTCAATACAATATCGAAATACACTTAAATTTAATACTCTCTTTATTCAAACCTTTGTGATGACTCAGCAATATGGAATCCGCTTTTGCTGATCGTCAATGATTCTTTCGATGGTGGCTCGTCAACTGCTTTTTGAGCTAATTCCGACAATATCCTTTCAGTCGCGTCCGATTCTGGCAAAATACATGGAAGTGCAAAAACAACAACATGAAAGACGATTCCGGCGTAAATCAGCATCGCTCCATTCCAAGAAAAATTATTGATAAGCCCGTTTATGAGAAATGGCAAAGGAAGACCAGCGATTGTATTTCCGCCTGTAATAAGCGCGAGCGCGATGTTCCTGTACTTGTCAAAGTATCTCCCGGCGATAAGAATGTGAGGCAAATAACTTTTTTTCAGGGGGCGATAAATGGAAGCTGTTTAAATATTTAAAGATCTGTCAATGAAAGAATTCTTTTTCGACAGCCGAAATTTCGGAATAACCCGTTCCTTAATCCGATACCAAGTCCAGCGATGCAGCCGAAAGAAATGTACAAATGCCAGATTTTCGTAGCTAAAAACGACAAGCCAGTGCCAAGCATCATAAGAAACCCACCAAGCATAAGAGTTGAACGATAGCCGAACTTTGAAATGGCCTTTTCGCAGAAAAATGAACCGAGCATCATCCAATTAACAATCACGAGACTTTGAACAAGGTTGAGCTGGAAGTCTGAACAGGGGGTTGAGCCGCAGAGCGGACTGATGCGCCAAGAACCGAGCATGATTCCACAGAATGTAAATGCATTGCCGACGCACAGGAAGTTTATTATAAAACAGACGACGCTTTCGAAACGGTCAAAAATATCACAAAAATTTCTGATATTATTTTTACAAGAAAAAAATAAAAAGAAAGCTATAAAACCGCTCTGACAGCTTTTAGCTAATGAAAGAAAAAGCTGATTTTTACGACCATTTTCAGATTATCAAAGAATATTTTCCATCGATTTCTTTTTTCATTTATCCTTTTCTCTTTCTTATCGTTTGTGTTTTTTAAGCTTTTTTCAAGAGCGGAAAAAATAGTTAAAATAATGAGTTTGCTGAGGCGCGTTTTGTCTTAGTCTGTGGCGGATCAAACTGGAAAGCTTGTGTCTTGTGCCCAGAAAGTTTATGTGGGCGAGACCCGAAAAATTAAGCCTGTCTACACAGCGATAACGAACATTTTTCTGACATGGAAAATCTCCTTCAGAATCACAAAAATTTGCCTTTTCAAAAGGGCGGTAAATCATTGAAGCTGCGATAAACCCGGCTGTAAAAGAGTTCACGAGGTCAGAATCTTCGACCTTCCTTATTTGTAAATCGCAATTTGTTTGTTCTTTTTCGGGAAAAAAATCTTCGGGAACAATTATCGTAATTATGATATAATGTTGTCAATTCTGAAAAGTCTATTCAGATAACAGATCCGGTTTTTCTGTTACTGTCCGACAAAAGAGCACTCTTCCTGACTCGAATTATCTTTCGCAATAGCTCTTCCGATTTCAATATTTGCCATAGACATTTTAAAATCTGAAAGAAAAGACGTAGCTCTTAAAATCGGATCTTCTCTTTTGAAAGAATTATTTTCTTATTTAAAAAAATATTCTGAAATCAACGAAGAGAATCGAGAATCATGCGTGTTTTATTCTTTTTCTTCGCATTTTGTTCCGGAGAGCTCATCTGCGATTATGGCGAAAACTGCGATCGCTTTTGCGAAGCTGAAATATGCGACTATTTCTGGAATGTTGAGTACCGATACTCGAACTCTTGGAGGACAAATGACTATCAATTCGGAAGCTCGCCATTTTTCAGAAATTTGCCTCTTTTCTGGAATGAGACTGCTTCTCGACTTGAAATACCCGCAATGAAGAAAGGCTACACCCAGGGCGTATTTATCGACGATGTTAAAGGAGAAGACGGAAACACAAAGCGAGCAGAGGACAATCTTGACGAGCTCTTTTTTATCGACGGTCACGGTAAATAAATAATTGACAAAAAAGTCCTTGATTTTCGAAAAAAAAAATTCTGCTCTTCTTGACTTTTTTAAGCTGATCGTCGAGTGATAACGATCAACGGAGAATTTCCTGGTCCGAAAATCCACGTCAAAAAAGGCTCGACGATGCGAATTACTATCAGAAACAATCTTCAAGTCGAAGGAATCACGATCCACTGGCACGGTTTGCATATGGTGGACAATTTCTGGAACGACGGAGCTGCGTTTGTTAGCCAGTGCCCTATTAACGGTGGTGCTAAGTTCACATATATAGTGCGCGCGGACAACTCCGGTACGCACTGGTGGCACGCGCACAGTGGCATTGCTCGATTTGACGGACTTTACGGACCACTTATTGTTCTGGAACCGGAAGAGATTTCGAGCAAAGTCACTTCAATCCCGCTGACAATCGGGGACTGGTTTCAAACAGACTCGATCTCGTTTATTGCAAACGATCCTTTTCTTTTGAGAATGAATACGTATCCAGGAAATGGTCCGCTGACTTGCGCGACGCCTTATCGATCCTTTTTTGGTGGACTTAAAGTAACATTTTTTTGTCTTGACTCTTTTGTTGTTAATGGACGTGGACAGTTTCGCTCCCAAGAAGGTTTTAAATTACTGAACGTTCTTAAACAATCTGTATTTTAGATACTTCAAAGGGGCTTTTCACAATTGGCGAACGATATTTGATTCCGAAAAACGCAGATTTCTTCAAACTAAGAATAATCAACACGGGATTTGAGATGCTCTCAGCGGTTACAAGGCTAGATGGGAAAAAATTAAATGTGACAGCGACGGATGGTCGAGATCTTGTGCCAATGGAAGGCGATGTTCTGTTTTTAGGAGTTGGAGAGACTTACGATATAAATGTACCGATCTTATCTGATGAAGACAGCCTTTTTTTACGTTTCTGGCTGCCAGTCGATCATTTTGGAGAAACTGCGGACGACTTCGTACACGAGCCGTATTTAGACATTGAATTCAAACGTGACGCAAATGTAGCTGAAGGTGAGTTCAAAACTGATCTGTTTATGCGAAAACCTGACGACACAGTTCTTCAAAATGAACACGAAAACTCCGCAGATATGCCAATCTGGCTGAATTGCCCGTATCCAGAAAAGAATGTCATTTGCAAAAGCATTTCTGATTTTAGGCGGCTCGAATCTTCAGATTACAAATACAACACAGAAAATTCGATAAACACGCCGGCGAATGTTTCGCCTCTTGACGAGCCTGATATTATTTTGAACATTCACACCAACTTTATGACGGCTGGCTCGAGTCTGAACGGCATAAAATTAAAATACCCAACAGCGCCGTTTTTCAATGGAACGGATTCTGAAGAGATAACAAAATGCACGAAAATGCAGCTTCGAGGAGAGGGCGGTTATTGCACGCAGGTAGGGCGCCTACACATCTGTTAATAAGCTCAATTAATTTTAAGATTATGTCAGCGAAAATCGGTGACCTTGTTGAGCTAAGACTTTCAAATTTGGAATTATCAGTGTCAACTCGAACATATCACAGTATGCACATGCACGGCTATGAATTTTTTCTGATGGCAACTGGATTTGCAAACTACGAAGAAGGAAGATTAACTGGAAACAACGAAGATATTTCATGCGGAAATCGAACTGGCTGCCCATTTGTGGACTACAACGAGGATGTTTTAAACCGCCAGCGCAAGACAAGAACTTCTTACATAGCGAAAAATTCAATTTTAGTGCCTCCTCAGGGCTACGCGATTGTTCGTTTTCGGTAAAGTAATTTCGATGAATATTTCTAGAGTTTTTCAGAGCATCAAATCCGGGAATCTGGCCGATCCATTGTCACCAGGGGGCTCATTTGTACGGTGGCATGAGCGCATTTATTGAAATCAAGGACGACTTACTCAATAGACCTTTCAGCTATCTTCCGGATGACTTTCCTCGCTGCGGAAATTACAGGCCAACTCAAATGCCTAAAATTGATTCAGAAGACCTGACAGGAGGTGCAATTATCTCTACATCTGCTCTTATTATTATCGTTGCGCAGTTTTTCGTCCTTCTGCAATAAAATATTTAAGAAACCTTTATTTTGGTAGAAGTCTAAATTTTAGACTCTAAACTTAAGAGTCTAAAGTAATGCGTCAATAATTATTTTAAATTACAATATTAAATTACATCAAACAACTAAAAGCGCTTAATTACAATAATAGGCAGGTATATATTTTTTAATTATCATACTTTTTATAAAACAAGTTCCATAAATAGGTTAATAAAATAATACATTTACACTTGTTCAATAACCTAATTGTCGGCACTTTAAAATTATTAACATTATTATGTTTTGTAAGAGTTGACATAAAACCAAAAGATCTTACCGCTTTCCTTTCATAAATATCACAAACGGACTTTTTTAAAAAAAATAAGAATGAAGTTTATTTATGTTGTTTGCATAACAACGGATGTAATAGCAGATTTAATAGGCTTCAACCGACTTGGAAACAACATACAGGGACATTATCAAGCCAGGTTTCAAGACAAAACACGCTCAAACTACTACAAGCAGCTAAAAGGCTTCATGATCGCCAACAAAGCTGATAATTTTCAGAACGTTAACATCAAAGACCTGATAAGTGTTGAAAAACCTACAAGGATGAGATGCAATTTGAAGAGAAGGCGAAAAAATCTGTACTACGCACATATGATTTCGAAATAAAACCATTTCGCGCAAGAAACAGAATCTCAGCTGAACTAAATATTTTATACAAGCGTTAAATAAATAATCAAAACAGCGTCTGTTTTCTTATTCTTGCAGGGAATGCCACAAATTAATTGTGAAAATGAATCAGGAAAAAACAAATGTCACAGACATTGACGAATTTCAAGGATTTCTGAGCAAAATCCTAAGCACACCCTTTTTTATGTGCTTATTCGAAAGAGCATTCACAACTGACCCAAAATCTCGAAAAATATCAACCGATGACGTCATCGTCAGCGCTTGAAGTACCAAATCGTGGAAACCCTGTAATTTTCGATGGCGATTCGTCATTCAGATCGACGCAAAGTAAGATGCGTGAGGCGAAACTTTGTATTAAAATAAATTTGGCTTTCGCTTCGCTTTAGCTAGTTTTCTGGTCAAATTCAACTTTCCACGTCAGTAAAAAGTCACAATTGTGAAATGGCTGCTAAATCTAATTCGGAGTTAAAACGTAGCCGAGCTGTGATAGGCCAATTCCCCGCGCTCCCTATTTTATGGTTCTCATTATTTAGGAACCACTTTTTTTTTTATCATTGAACACGAAATCAGAGAAAAAAGAAGAATGAGATCTTTTTGACTGTTTTTAATTCTTTTGATTTGCAGAATGAGCGCAAAATAGAAATGATTACAAGAATACTCGAATTTTGGGCTCAATCGGGATGGGTTGAGCTTTTTATCGCTTCTCTGATCATCTTTATCACGACAACAGCGATTCTTTTTATCCTGAAAAATCCAAAGAAACACGACGATAAAAACGGTAATTCTGATGATAAAAGCGGAGAATTGTCGACGCCACCTGAATCGGACGAAACGAAAAATAAATTGCCGAGGCAATATCGTCGTGTAAGTTTTGCTTTGTTAAAATATACAGTTAATTTTTAGCAGGTAAAATTACTAATTTGTTTTCTACTTTTATTCCGCTAAAAATGGCAGAGCGAAGCGAAGCTACAATCGAGAAAGCATATCAAAAATCAAAATTAAAGATATTTTAGCCTCGCTGCGCTACGCCTATTTTCTAAAAATAGCTCAAGCGACGTGAAGCGAGGCGAAGCTACGCATCATCATATCTTAAATTTAGATTTTCGCTTCGCATTTTATGCTACGATGAGCAATTTGTTCATTTTTCGCAAGACTTTACTTTTTTTTTTAGCTCAAACGACAAGCAACGAAGAAATTCGACGAACTTCGAAGAGCGACCCATTCAAAAATTATCAGTATTCATGATAAACTAAGAGACGGTTTACCTACCGGTAATCAGATTTGCAAGTTTTTTTGCATTTACTCACTCACATTTACATTTATACAATTTAATCACAATCAAGTAATCAATGACTTAAATAACGAGTTCTAATTTGCCTGATTATTAAAAATTCGTCGATTGATTCGCTGAGGAGGGACTGTAATCGTTTCCTGTACAATTATTTGCTAGCATTATAAAAAGGGAAACTAAAAAAAGATGTCAAGGACTAAAAAGGAAGAGAAACCTCATTATTTGGCCCTAAAACCGCTAGTTCAGAAGATATCTGAATCTCTTCTATATTCAGTCAAGGTATCAAAATTACAAGTTAAAGCCTGAAGCGAAGCTTAGCGTCAAAATATATTAATTTGGTTTTTAGATAAAGCTTTGCTTCGCGCCTTTTTTTTGCCATTTTGAAAAAAATCCTTATCAACAGCAAATTGGTGTCCTTCCTCGGATGAGTTAATCGACATTTGTGCATGATTTTAACTAGCTATAGAAACATAAAATCTCACTAACTGGTCCTTTAAATCTCTAGGTCAACCGTACTTCAATATTCCTAAGATCTCGCATTCTGGTAGGCCGCTTTCGCAAAAGGTAGAGCTTCAAAAAACCAAAGCTGCATTTGCCTAATAATTTATTTCAGGAAAGAACGCAAATTCTTCTCAAAAAGCTTCTCCAGCTTGAAAAAGAGCCAGAACATCTGCTCGTGAAACAAATTCCAGAATATCTTTTGAAAGGCGACTCTGACATCGAAATTGACGATCGACTGCCGATAGAATTCATGTTTTTGCTGAAAACAGTCCGAGTTTTTGGGCATTTTGATAAGCCGGTATTTTTGTCGCTTTGCAAGCACATGAAAGTGCAAGAATTGAAGCAAGATGAATATCTGTTTAATATTGGCGACAAAGATGAATGGATTTATGTTGTCCAGGTATGAAAAGACTAAAAAATTAACCTTCCCGAGATAAAAAAAGCTCATAATCGTTTTAAAGTTTGAAAATTTTGTAAAAAATTCAAGATGAAAGCTCATATCGGCTTTAATATTTTCGTTCTGAGTTTGTGTCCGATTTTAGGCAATGTTAAGACCGTTTGACGCAAAGTAGAGCTTCGCGCATTCATTTAGGTGTTAATTATAGAATAAGAAGTTCTTATTAATAACTGTCAATTTCTTTTAAACTCTCGTAAATTTCATTTCAGACCGGCCAAATCGACCTCTTCGTCCAACAAGGTTCTCACGAAAAGCTGATCGCTGAAATTCGGCCTGGTCAGTCCATCGCTTCGCTACTCTCTGTCCTCGATGTTCTTACCGGCAACGCTGCTCCATACAAAACTGTCTCTGCAAAAGCTCGCGTCGATTCTACAATAATCAAATTGCCCGCGAGTTCGATTCTTCAAGAGTTCGAAAGCTTCCCCGCCAGCTTGGTGCGCATCGTGCAAATGATTATGTTGCGATTGCAGCGTGTAACATTTTTAGCTCTTCATGATTATCTTGGCTTATCAGAAGAACTGATTGATTCTCAGGCGAAATCTTCGCTTCATCGAACTCCGTCGCGCAACAGTTCAATAAGGACTTCAGTATCATCCGATGACGCACTCAATTCGCCAAATGTTAATTCCCGTCGACGAACAAGCTCCATTACAGGCCGAAGACCGCGCTTCAGCGAGGTAGCTACAGTCTTTGAAGTAGCAACAGACGATAACGTATCCGAGAAGACGAACACAGCGACTTACAAGCAGGGAAAAAACGTCAACAACGACTTTAACAGCGCGATTGAGCGTGCGTTCTGCAGAGATACCGATGACGATTGTCATTCCGACGCTGTCGGCTCGCCATCGACTAACAAAGAGACGCCAACGAAGACTTCAAAGAAAACAAGCTTCATCTCATTCTTTGACGAGGAGCTTTTCGAAGATTCTGTTCAAGAACTTGCAGATATTTTCGGACTTGAAAATTCAGATGCGATTGCGGATAAGCTGGACATGGCAAAGGTGGAAGGCGGGACAGTCATATGCGACGAAGGAGACCAAGACCCGTGTCTCTACTACATCGTTTCTGGCTGCCTCGTCGCTCAGCAACGCTGCGGGGATCGCTCGGCTACTCTTTACGAAGCAACGCGCGGCTCAATCTCTGGTCAGCTCTCTGTTCTTACAGGTGAGCCTACTTTCTTCAAAACTACTGCTCGCGAGAACTCGATCCTGCTCAAGATGCAAAAATCGGACTTCTACGCGCTTATGCGAGACTACCCGCGCGTCGTTTTGAATCTTGCTGCAACTGTTGTGTCTCGGCTGTCGAAATTTGTTCGTCAAATTGATTTCGCGCTCGACTGGGTGCAATATGAAGCTGGACAACAGCTGTTTGCAGAAAACGAGCCCGCTGATTGCATTTACATCGTGCTCAGCGGACGACTTCGAGGCGTGAAAGCTGGAGGAATTGTGTGCGAGTTCGGGCGAGGAGAAACTGTTGGTCTCATGGACTTATTCCGGTCACAGTACAGGACGCTCTCTGTTCATGCAGTGCGGGATACAGAAGTAGCGCGAATTCCAGCAGCTCTGATGGAACATATCAAACGTCTGTTTCCCTCGACGATTCAAAATATAATTGCTCTTATGACCGATCAAGTAGCGATAAATCAGAGTCATCAGATCATGGCAAACCAGCAGAACATTTTCAACAAAGAGACGTACGGCGGACTTGCCAATCAACTTGCAAATGTATCAACAGTTGCTGTACTCACTTCCGATCCAGACGTTCCACTTGAAATCTTCTCGATCGAAGTAGCAAATGCGCTAAACGCGCATGGAAAAGTGCAGCGACTTGCAAGTGATTTGGTAAAACGACGACTTGGAGAGAGGATTTTCGAAGTTCAGAACGAATTTCGTTTGACGACGTGGCTCGGGCAGCAGGAAGATATTCACAGAGTGACGATCTATCAATGCGATGAAAAACTCACGGGCTGGACAAAAAGATGCTTGCGACAGGCTGACTGTATTTTGGTGGTGGCGCTTGGAGGATCGAAGTCAAAAATGGGCAGTTTGGAGCATGAAATCGAGAATTTTGCGACCCGTGCGCTCAAAGGTAAGCTTTAACCTTGTTTTTCAAAGCGAAGCTCAAAACAAGTTAAATTCATCTTATCTCAAATGAACAAAAATATTAAGTTCTCGTTCTGCTTCACAATGAAGAAGCAGAAACGCCTCACAAAACTGCAGAATGGCTCAATATCCGTGGCTGGCTGACAACACACTTTCATATAAAAGTACCGTCGCTTATGATGAAGAAAAACGCTTCTCGTTTGCGCAAAGAGCTTCTTGAAAAGATCCGGGAGAAGAATGAAAGCCCATTTTCTGACTTTTCAAGATTGGCAAGATTTATAACTGGTAGATCTGTCGGAATTGTTTTTGGTGGCGGAGGTGCTCGAGGAATAACACAAGTAAATTATTAATAGTTAAAATGGTCTCTAAATGTTTTCAGATTGCGTTCATAGAACAACTTATTGCGAAAGGAATCCCGATTGACATGGTTGGTGGAACTTCGATTGGGTCTCTTGTTGGCGCTCTTTACGCGAAATATCGAGATGTGGACACGATGAACGTTCATATGAAAGACTTTTGCAAAAGAATGTCTTCTTTGTTCACAAAAATTTTGGATATTACTTATCCAATTA
>Ga0115008_10004062_pt1 | contig 12132 bp, 6 predicted proteins | sample FraStrMetagenome_FD_87164 | JGI IMG/M metagenome (GOLD analysis project Ga0115008, IMG submission 87164) | Marine eukaryotic phytoplankton communities from Arctic Ocean - Fram Strait ARC3M Metagenome | ecosystem: Environmental > Aquatic > Marine > Oceanic | place: Fram Strait | collected 2012-06-18
CGAAAGTCGCACGCTGGACATGGCTATCCAGTTGATCCAGGCCAACCTCCCGATACGTCTTGGATTTTTGTTTGTCTCCGAAACCGATATTGACTCTTGCAAGGCTGCCGTCTCTTCTAATGGTAGTGGTGACGGTGGCGATAGCTGTTTCTTTCCGCCCTTGGACATTGGTGATGCCGTGGATTTGTCTGATGTCAAAGGCATTACGGCGACAACAAAGGCGGCCTCGCTGCTTGTTGAGAATTTGGTTCAAAAACATGGCGGTATGGCTTCGCTCGGCTTCGTGGACATGATGCTGTCGACCTGGAAGGGCAAATCAAGTCTTAAGGACTTGATTGAGATATACGTAGATTTTTTGCGACGATCGCAACTTATTGGTACGAGCAGTGGCGCAGTTGAGGATGCATTGGTGGTCCTCGGCAATGACACAAGGAGAGATCCTGATGACATGAAAAGCACATACGTGGACTACGCCATGGCGGTGGAATTCGCCTTGAACAAATCCATCCGACCGGGAATGAGCTTTCTCAATGGTCTGCCTTTACCAGATAGTCCGCAGGACATGCAACGCACATTCTTTGAAGAACAAAACAACGTCATGCAGTTGGCTACGAGCGGAGCCATCACGGATACCAAGTGAGTGACTTGTGGTTTGCAACTTCCGATTGTCGCGCCGCTACTGAAGAATGTTTTGTCGAAAGCATATCTTCTGCATTTTCTTATGCATTTGCAATCTTTGTTTGATTTCTACTTCAATTGTCCATGTATGATACATATAGGCCCAAATCGATTTACGGAATGCTCCTTACCGGGGACAATGTCCACGCGAGACATCATCCACTTCTCATGGAATCAAAGGGACGATACTTCAACGTCGACCATGGATTCGGACACGAATCTCTTCGAAGTCCAACGAGTCATGATCCCAAGGCGGTGTCTTTGATCGGCAGCAAAGAGGAGAATTCGCCAGCTCCCTTTGTCGTTGAAGCATTTGTGGACCTGAAGTCAAAAGAAGGGCAGCAGATGGTCATTGACTTTATCGAATCAATGGAAGCTTTGTCCTCACACCTTGGCGGCGACTCGATCTCTGCCGTTTATCGCATCATCCCCACTGCTTCTTCTTCTGACGAAGGCTCGTTAGTAACAAAAGTGATGGCCCAAGCACGTCAACTTGAAGCTTCTGCCCTCAAAGCATTTGTCGCCGCTTGCCTTGGCAAAAACGGTAGTGAAATCGAGTCGATCCTCTCATCCATCCCAGACTTATCAAATGAGGGCCGCGATACCATTCAAAAGGCGCTAGCCGCTGATGACGAAGCAATCCAAACACCGAAAGTTCCCGATGAAAACCTTCCCGCCGCTAATTTTATCCTTGCCAACGGCCGAATCTTTGTCCCTGATGGGACCGTGTCTTCCGGTGACATAGAGATCCTTCTATCGATGAGTCTCGCCCGCTCGAGGGCTGTTGCCAGGCTGATGCAGGACGAATTGAAAGACAATGACCGTCCGCATGATGCCGTAGCCAAAGCGTCTGCATTTGTTGGTACCCAGTTTTCCTTGTCCAGATCCACCAAGCGAATGGATGTCAGTTCTCTGGATGCACAAAAAGATCCAACCCGGGCTCTTTACTTCCAGTGGAATCATGATAACAAGGAGCACCTACAAGTCAAAGTGACTGCAATACTAGACCCACTCTCTGAGGCAACTCAAAGAGTGTCTCCGCTTCTGCGCGCTATTCGGGACCAATTGAAGCTTCCGCTGTCGCTCATGCTGGCACCAAGACCGGTGATTGGTGGCGAAGACTTACCGGTTTCTAGTTACTACCGCTTCGTTGCTGATCCCCAGGCATCAGCAGATCGGATGCTGCCCAAGGCATCCTTCCAGAACCTCCCCACCAATCATGTCCTTACCATTCGCATGGATGTTCCCGAACCTTGGAATGTTCAGCAGAATTATGCCGTCCAGGACACCGATAATCTCAGATGTGATGTCAAGTCAGGGTGCAGCGACGAATCCTACAGCGCCGGCCTAGGACGAAAGTCAGGCGACGTTGCGTCCAGTGATGCCGCATCCGATAGCAGGATCGGCCGTACGGTCATTGAGTATGGCCTGCGGAGCCTCTTGTTCTTTGGCCAGTGCTACGATGTTTCCGAAGGATCGCCCCCGAACGGATTGCAACTGACCATCGATCAGGCATCCCAGACCAACCTCCAATTACTTTCTGCCAGTGGTGATATTGATGATGTCGCGGAGGTGGAGGTTCAAGCCGACGGCACGGTGATTCAAAGCGAAGGAACCGCTTCGGGAACAACTGTTCCAGTCGATACCTACCACACAGATACTCTCGTCATGAAGACTGTCGGGTATTGGCAACTTCGTGCCAAGCCAGGTGTTTTCAACTTGGCCATCCAAAAAAGCTCGAGAGGAGCGGATATTTACGAGATGGTAGAAGGAAAGGTGACAGGAAGTGGTCGGGTTAAGGTGGAAGAAGATTCGAGCGCCACTGCATCCAGGAACATTGTGATGAAAGATTTTGTCAGCGTATCTGAAGTTCTCCTTGTTCGGCGACGCGAAGGATATGAACACGCTGAGCTTTACAGCGAACATGACGGAGATGCCGAAGATGGTGCCAACGACGACACTGTCCATGTTTTCAGCTTGGCAACAGGCCACTTGTACGAGAGATTCCTCAAGATTATGATGCTTTCCGTCACGAAACGCACGAGCGCCAAGGTCAAGTTTTGGTTGTTTGAGAACTTTCTTTCTCCGTCGTTCAAGGCCACGGCTACGGCAATGGCCAAGAAGATAGGCTGCGAGGTCGCGTTCGTCACATACAAATGGCCAGAATGGCTCCGGGCTCAGAGCGAAAAGCAGCGAATCATTTGGGGCTACAAGATTCTCTTCCTTGACGTTCTCTTTCCGCTGGATGTGAAGAAGGTCATCTACGTCGACGCCGATCAAGTCGTCCGTGGGGATATGAAAGAGCTTGTCGATCTGGATTTGCAGGGAGCACCGTATGGGTACACACCCATGTGCAGCTCACGCGAAGAGACCCGAGGATATGCCTTCTGGAATCAAGGCTTCTGGGCCAGCCACCTGAGGGACAGACCGTATCATATATCGGCCCTATACGTCGTGGACCTTGCAAGGTTCCGACGAGAAATGGTTGGGGATAAGTTGCGGTCGTACTACCAATCTCTCACCGCCGACCCACACAGCCTTGCGAACCTCGATCAAGATCTACCAAATTATGCGCAGCATGACATCCCCATCAAGAGTTTACCGCAAGAGTGGCTCTGGTGCGAGAGTTGGTGCTCCGATGAGACCAAGGCAACTGCCAAGACGATTGACCTCTGTAACAATCCCATGCACAAGGAGCCAAAGGTTTCCATGGCTAAGCGCATCATTAGCGGTGAGCTCTTCGAAGAAAGCTGGGTGGAGCTTGATGAAGAGGTCCAGGCTCATGAAGACGAATACTTTGCATCTTTGGGACATGATTTTTAATAACAAGGATACTTCTGTGCTACCGGTACGATCGTGCTGATAGATACTCAATCGTAATTCCTCTGACGTACAGGGGCCCCTGTAGATCTAGATCTCTACATGTAGAGAGTAGTAGCACGTGTAACGTGCCTACCTAGGTACGTGGTATTGTGGTATTGCGTCGTCCGTCCGTCCTTCGTCCGTCCGTACCTGGTTTCGATTCGATTCCCCATGATGCCGTGCCATGTGCCATGCTGGTCATACTCTCATGCTGCCGCTGCTGCTGCTGCTGCTGCCAGCCGCCGCTCGCAACGCCATAGGCCTACCATTTATTACGTAAAGCAATGATATCGGCGCTTCAAAGGGCCTCACCGGTCCTGGGCCGGCTGTCGGCACGCCCGGTATGGATGATGGGCCGCAGCGCTGTGCGCACCAACTCTTGTCTGGTCACCACACAGCACCTCCCAGCGTCCACCGGTGCTTGTACACATAGCGACCCCTCCGCATCCCTGCTTGCTGTTGCTGCCCCGTCGGTAGGGGTATGCCAGCGGACGTTAAATCTCCAGTCGCTCATTCGATCCGCAACGTCCCCGCTGTCGTCGCTTCCTGCGTCTCTGACGACCGTATTGGAAGATGTCATGGTGTCGCTTTTGGGCAGCCCCTCGATCCTTCTTATCAAGCGGACGTTTCAGCCCTCCATCCTGCGCAAGAGGCGCAAGCATGGCTTCCTTCAGAGACAAAAGAGCGTCGGCGGGCGAAGGGTTTTGAAGAGGCGATTGCAAAAGGGTCGGGCTCGGTTGGGCGGTTGCTGAATAAAAAATTATTTATTGCAAATGAGTGACTGCACAAAAAGCGTACCTAAGGTACGCTGCTGAAATGGAACGGAGACAAGGGAACTGACATACAAGCTTTTCTTGCGAAGATACGGACAAATAAAATAGAGTAAGAAGCCCTAATTCATATCATTCATTAAAAGTGTTGTTCCTGCTCTTCCAGGTAATTTGCCGCAATTTCGATGTTCTTCAATGTCGTCGCAACCATGCGATGATCATCGGCGAGACCGGCCTCCCGGCACATGCCCAGCGAGTTCCTCCAGCACTGCAGTGCCTCGGAATAATCTTCCTTCATGGCATGGACGCTGCCCAAGTTGTGTAGAGTCTGGGCAACCTCTATGCTGGACTCGCCGTGACCCTTCCTCCGAATACGCAGGGCGGCATTGTAGCACTCCTCGGCCTTGTCGAGATCTCCCATCTCACTGAAGACAATGCCCATCCCAAATAATGTCGTGCCGACCTCAACATGTGCCTTGCCCAATTTGAGAGTTCGAATGCGCAGTGCCTCCTTGAGACACTTGAGAGCCTTTTCGTTTAGACTTTGCTTTTGATAGATACCGGCGATGCTGTCGAGGCTGCCAGCGACCTTCATGCTGTCGTCGCCAAAATTTACTTTGCGGAGTCGGTGGGCCTCCTTGTAATACTTGAGGGCGGTGTGGAGATTGCTCTGTTCGTCTGTTACATGTGTGTGTGTTTGTGTGTGTGGAGCGTCGGAAAGTGAAACAATGGGCGGGAGAGAGAGGGTATTATATATATGATAATGTTGTGGCCGAGTCACAACAACTCTTCAATACATGTATGTATATGTCGAACGATGATGGGGCAAAGTAAAATCATTTTTCACATACCGTATATTGTTCCCATGCTGTTGAATACCTTGGCGACGCCGGGACTCTCTTCCCCGAGAACCGACTTGTAAATGCCTAGCGCCGAGCTGAAGTTTTCCAGGGCCGATTCATTGTCTTCCAGACTCGTGTCGATGTTACCAATTTTCAGGAACATATCTCCCACTGATTCAACATTGCCAAGGTGCATCTGACGGACGCGCAGGCACTCATTGTAGCACGACAAAGCCTTCTGGTATTCGCGACGGCTATCATAAATACTACCCATCTCGCCAAGGACGTTGGCAACCAGCAAGTCTTCGTCACCATAGCGCTTCTTCCTGAGCTCGAGAGCGTCTTGAAAATGTTCAAATGCTTCATCGCGACGCTTCAACTTCATCAGCACCGTACCCAGCGTATATTGAGTGTCGGCCAGTTTGTCGTCCGACACGCGGACCTTGTCCTTCATTACCCGCAGACTCTCATCAAGAATTTGCCTGGCCTGCTCGTGGCAACCAAGAATATGATAGACCGAACCGAGATCGCTGTTGACCGAAGCAACTTGCAGTGATTCCGTTCCGAGGGCAAGAGTTCGTATCGAAAGGCACTGCTGGTATGCCTCGACGGCGTTGTTGTACTCTTCCAGCCGAACGAGAGTGTCGCCAAGCTTGCTATACACGTAGGCGACGGAGATATCCGTGGCGCCTCTTTTCTCCTTAAAGATATCAACGGCTTCCACATAGTTCTCTACTGCGGCGGCAAAGTCCATCTTTGCGCTATTCAGCTCGCCCATATTCACCAACGTTTCGCCTATGAACTCGTGTCCGTCTTCCAGCTGTGCCCGCCAGACTTCCATTGAATCTTCGAAACATCTCAGGGCAATCTCGTATTCCTTCCTCCGGAGTTGGGTTAGCCCAACATCATTCAGCACCGCGGCAACACCCAGACTGTTGATTCCACTGATGGACTTCCGGATCTCCATGACTGTGCGTTTTGAGTTTGGCGCAAATGAAATGAGTGAGGGAAGCGGGACGGTTAGGGTACAATACCGCAGTAGTGCAAGAGAAGAGAATTTAGATGAACATGGGGAAAACCATGATAACAATGATATAAATAAATGCGCATACGCACCCTCCTTGAAGGTGAGAAGTGTTTCGTCTAGATCTCCCATTTTTTCTTGAATCTTGCCGATAGCGTAAAGTGTATCAGAGCGCGAAAGAGACTCTTCTCCATACATAAGCTCCTTCATCTCGAGTGCCTTGTTGAGGAAGTCGAGGGAATTGTTGTAATCGCCCCGGCTTTCATACACGTCCGAAAACGACTCAAGTACTTCCGCGGTGAGCGGATGATCGCCAAGGTTGCTTTCACACGCCGATAGAGCTGTCCGGAGGCAGTGTAGCGCCTCTTCTTTCTTGCCATTCTCGTTGTGAATTAAGGCCATCTGGTGCAGACTCTCCGCGACGGAAACATGATTCGCTGGTAGCTTTGCACGCTTGATTTCGAGAGATTCTGTGAGACATGCTTTGGCTTCCTGCAGATCATTTTGCCTTTTGAATATCTTGGCAAGCGAATGAAGAGAATATGCCACCTCTAAATGATCGTTGCCAAGGTTAACTCGCCGAATATCCAAAGCTTTTTCGTAGCACTTTTGGGCCTCCTCGTACTCGCCATCCTGCTCGTGAAGCATCCCAATGCAGTGCAGAGTTTTCACAGCGCTCAGAGTATCGCTACCCTTTCCTCTAGATTTGATATCGTATGATTCTTTGTAGGCTTCCATCGCCTTATCAATATTTCCCTGCTTTGTGGAGCAGTGACCGATGTTATGGAGGGTCTCGGCGATATCAAGGTGGTCTTCAGGCAACACCGCCTTCCGCAATTTCAACGCATCGTTGAAACATTTCATCGCTCGACGATAGTGCTTTCTTTTGGCGTGAGCAATGCCCATTAAGTTCAGCATGTTGCCCACGTTCTTGTGATCTTTCATGTCCTTGCGGATCTACGGAAGTGATGACAAAGCAAGAGGCGAGAGAAATAATAGAAGTAACGAGGAAGGTGGTCGAAGTTAACGCCAAAGCAGTAGCAATGCACTTAAGGCCGGATAAAAAGAACGCACATAAAGGAAAAACAACGACAAAGTACAAGCATATCACTCACCTCCAAGGACTTGAGGTAGCACTTGATTGTCTTGGTGTACTCATTTGCTCGGTCGCATAGGTTTCCTTGCTTCAGGCGTAATACAGCTAGCTCGTCTTTGATCTCAAGGTACTGCTCCCTGTCACTCGAGTCAATTTCATCGAGCTTGGCCTTCGTCAGGACATAAACGTCTTCGTAGCTCTGCAGCATGATCTTCAATTCACGGCTTCCCTTCTTGATCTTGGTATGTTTGAGGTTGAGATCTCTGAGGCGCAAGGCCAAAGTAAAGAACTCGAGGCCCTTGTGTATCTCGCCGGCTGCGTGATATACATTTGCCATGCACGAAAGTACCTCGCAAACATCCTCGTGCCTATCACCAAGCTGAGAACGACGGATCTCCAGACTTCTCCGGTAGCAGTCCAAGCTGTCTTCGTACTCTTCCATGTCGTCATACAATATTCCTATATTCTGAAGCGCTTCGGCAACGTCCAGGTGGTCGGGCCCCAGAATCGCCTCCTTTGCTTCAAATGCCTTCTGAAAACATTCCAGGGCGGTCTTGTATTCACCCCTTTCTCTGTAAACTTTGCCTATCCAGCACCGAGTATCCGCCACGCTCTTGTCTTTTTCACCGAGGCGTGATACGCGCATTTGAAGGGATTGCTCAAAGCAGGTAAGCGCCACATCAAACTCAGATCGCTCACAATAGATGACGGCGATGTTGTGCAAAGTCCTGGACATCTTGAGGCTCCCGTCGGTATTCTTGGACTTGTACAAGCGTAGTGCTTTATCATAACACGACATGGCGGCAAAGAATTCACCCTGGCTCTGATGATGAATGCCGATGCAATGTAGAGTGTCCGCAATGGATTCATGATCGTCGGCCTCCCGAAGCGCAATCTTTTTCAGATTCAGAGCCTCCTCGTAATGGATGATCTCATCATTCGGTCGGTGGATTTCTCCAAACGCCACACCAAGAAGATGGAGGGAGTGACCGACTGCTCCGACGATGGGTAGCTCGGAGGGCGAGTACGCAGTTCCTACGGTCTCATCATCGTCCTCGATGACGCCGTCCTTGCCACCTCTTCCGTCGCTGCCAAGCTTTCTAATAATGCGGTGAACATAGAGAGAGGCAAACTTGAAGGCCATGTAGGATGCCGTCTTACCTCTCTCACCCGATGTGCTTTCGTCTTCAGTTGCATCGGTATCGTCGTCAGTTCTAGAAGAAAGCCCATGAGAAAACTTATAGCAGTCCGAAATATGGAGCGTAGTTCCCAGTACAGGGCCACAAGTTTGCATACGAAAATTGACAAACGCCAAATCTGTGAGGAGTTTTTCGACCTCATCCAATTGAGAAGCCTGGATCATGTGATGTGGAAGGTTTCGAGCTGCATACCAGCCATAGGTATTGTTGCCGTCGGGTATCGATCCTGCCACATCATCAGAGTAATCCTGAGACAGGGCGACGCGACGAAATAACTTCTGGACAAAGTCGCCCGCCCAACCGGGTGACGATGATGACCCCTGTGGCCAACCAAATTCAGTGGAGGCGAGGAAGAGACCGTAGCGCCAATGTGTGTCGCAAGGAAATGACAGAAACTCATGTTGTCTAAAAGCGGAGGCACCAACAACAGCCACTGATTGCCGACTAGTCTCTTCAATCTGCAACACTCCCATGGATAACAAACAGCCTCGGAAGAGATCGCCAACGGCATCAAGCTGTTCTTCCGAGCCGGCAGCACCCGCACCCAGCGATGATATGGCATATCGTAAGACGGCAGAGGCAATTGCAGCCGTCGAGCCGCTTACGGACGGCAAGGAATCATCCTCTTCCCCGTCTTCCAGCCCAAGGATAGCCGCCCAGATCAGCTTGGCAACTTCTGGAGGAACCTTATTTTCATCACTCTCAGGGTCTGTGAGTGTCGTATTTAGTTGGCTTGCAGTTGAGATCGATTCTTCTTCTGCATTATCTCCATTGGAAGTTATGCGACCAGTACTTGGTCCGGCCTCGCTTTCGTTGGGAGCACTCGATTTCATTGCAGTAGTATTCGATGAAAGATCAAAGGGAGGGAAATCTGGTAGGTCAAAATTCTTCTCACTTTCGTGAAGCTTGAGCCTTGGTGCGCCTGACACAGTATCGTCAACATCATCAAAAACTTGTTGAATTTCGCCGTCAAGACCTTCAATGGGGGTAGACGGCGAAGCCAAGGCAAATGCTGCAAAACACATGCGAAGACCCTTTCGGATGAGAGTAGCATCAGAGTTGGAAATGCCACTCGGAAGGGGACATGCCGCAAATTTCCTCTCGAGATCTCGAAAATTGTCGTACATGGCCTCTTTGCTCTCGTGAAGTCTTTCCAGGCTTCGTCTCCGAGCTAATGACGCCGGGCCAGTGCCTCCACCGAGTCCATCCGACAGATCCCGGAGCACTTCCGATGTTTGTCGTTGAGTGGAACTGGTTTCGGATGTAATCTGCTCCATTGACGAAAGATCATCCCAAGTAGTGCTCTCATTTGCTCTGCTCATATGCCCCCCCACACTTTCGACGTCGGTTTCTGCATCTGAGAAAACACTCAAATCTGCAATAGAGTCATTTGTCGAGCTGCGATTGGAAGTTAGGCCCGCACCACTTGCCGTCGGTGGACGCAATGAGAACTCGCCATGCGCCGTATCTACTGCCCTATCAAAGGCGTCGTCATCAGACTCCGCACCGTTGCCATGGGCTTGCGCAACGACCCTATCAAATGAATCATAAGTACTCTCCGAGGACATCAATTGCTTTTCGATCAAGTTGGATATCTTCAGCGTCCCAGAAGAAGATCCAACACTTTTATCGCCGAAATGCAAATTCTGCATGCTGGTCTCGCGCTTTGGCGCACCTATTGGTGCAGCAGCTGCGGCCGACTCGACGCATGTGTCGACAAGACTATCAATGTCTATCGATCGATCAATTGCACTTGGCTTTGACTGTGGCGTTAAATGAGAATGTGTTGTTTCGATTGCCTTCTTAGTATCCACCTTCACGGGGCCTTCGTCCTTTGAATCAAATTTAAACTCAGTTGGTGGAGCAGAATGCATGTGTGGGTGATCCTCCTTTGGAATAGATTCTTTCCCCTCTTTATCAACGCCTTTCGCCCCATCCGCCGTACTAATCATACTTCTGACGGGGGCATCACCATCATATTCCTCTTTATCGGAATCCATTTCAGCTTCAATTTCGGCAAGAAGTGCTGCATCTTCGTCATCCTCATCATTCAGACCGATATCAGCCCCCCCTTCTCTAGAAAAAGCTTGCGGCGTTGGTGCCGTTGCGGACTCTTGTTCCCCGATAGACATGTTAGCGATATCACGTGCCGCGTTTTCTATTTGCTCTTCTTCGGCACGGGCCTTTCCAGCTGCAGACCTTTCTGTAGCGATGTGTTCTTGTTCGAATGTTTCGGCCTCGGCCTTCTCTGCAGCATTTCGTTCTCGCTCGATCCCCTCGGCCTCGACCTTCTCCGCCACAGTAGCCACAGCCTCCCCATTGGCTTTTTGCTCGCTCTCAAAACGTTTCCCCCTTGAACCAGCCACAGGAACAGAACCAGCAGTACATACTGTGCTCCCAACTTTCATTCCATTTTTCACAAAGATACCGAGGGCCAATCGCCCCTCTCGGAGCAAATCCACGTCTTCATCTTCTTTGGACAATTTGAGGAGCTGCCCACCACCACCCGTCGGACTCTTCTTGAAGCCACACACCTCCAAGAAGGCAATCCCACCCTCGACGGAACCGACGCGGGCATGGAACATCTTGTTGGTGAGCTTGACGGAGCGGGTTTTGGGGTTGTACGGTTTCTTGCTCGGAGAACTGCCGCCGCCAACGGCCAATGGCTTGTATTCCGACAGGATGTTGTCCAGCATCTTGGTGAGGGTGGATATGCACGCCTTGGGCTGTGGCGGCGATGATGCCGCAGATGACACATGATGTGATATGGTCACCAGAAGCGGGACGAATCGAGGCGGAAATGGCAACGAAGAAGATATCGCCGGCGAATCAGCTCCACCGGTGCCCTCCGATGCACTCGATTCAGCCAAATTGGACATGGTCTTTTGCTGATTGCCGCTTGATGGGGCAACAATCGACGATGGAACGATTCCTCCGAATTGCTGCTCAGTCGCAAACCGCTTGGACGCCCAATCGGAAAGGAGCCCCTCTTCACTTATCTGACAGGAGCAACTAACGCCAGGCAAGGATAACTGGTCGGTGCTTACTCTTACGAGTAGCAACTGGAACAACAACAGACGCCGGCCGAGGTCGGAACGTCGGACGGAAGGCAACAAGGGAAGGATGGTGGGATCGAGGAGTCATCGTCATTACCCCGAAAGCTCACTATAGAACCCACATTCATCTTTTCTCCATTTTACGAGGTCGGTACGTCAAGTGAGTAACCTTCGGCATGGCGGCCTGCGTGACGGCACGGCCCATTTCGGATGCAGAGTGGTTACTGACCTTGTTGGAATGATGATGATGATTGGTTTGTGCCGGCGTTCTGCTATCCTGTGGCCGTGAAGATGATAGAAAACCGTCCCTCCGGTTCCGCTTCCGCGGAGGGAGCGGAACATAAATTTTATACGGACACGAATATATTTATCTTCCAAACCTACCTCCAACCTCCATCCCCACCTTCTCATCACTCACGTTCTGTGCTCTGTCCCCCATAACCCACAGGTAATAGATTGCAGGCAAATACATAAAACAAAACACACATAAATAAGCAACCATGAGCGTCGAAATGGAAACCTGCCCCGCCAGCGCCCCCTTCTTCGGGTTCATGGGCGTTACCAGCGCGCTGGTCTTTGCCAACATCGGCGCCGCCTACGGCACG
>Ga0115008_10004063_pt1 | contig 12132 bp, 14 predicted proteins | sample FraStrMetagenome_FD_87164 | JGI IMG/M metagenome (GOLD analysis project Ga0115008, IMG submission 87164) | Marine eukaryotic phytoplankton communities from Arctic Ocean - Fram Strait ARC3M Metagenome | ecosystem: Environmental > Aquatic > Marine > Oceanic | place: Fram Strait | collected...
AATTCTAACGATTTCTGTGGCTATAATCGCAAGTTGTTGTGTATGAAATATATAGTGTTGTAAATGGCAATGCTCTAAGACAGATCCCCAACCTTTACTTTCTCCGCGTTGAAATTTCTTTACCAATCCCGAGGGAAAGGGGTACCGTGCCTTCCGATTCTTGTACTGCCGGGGTATATATTTCATGGGCTCCAAGGAAATTTCCACATACTTACCCCGCATCTTCCTATGTAAATTTCCACTTTTGCCATATTTTATATTAAATTATTATGATGTTAGTTCTTCGATTAATATTCGGTATCGTCCGTTCTCGAGTTTTCACTCTATTTCTTCCGTCTCCTTCGTTTCGATTTTCTTTTGCGTCTTCGTTATTCACACCATTTAAATTATCTCTAACTCTTACAGGTCCCGTCCACATTGTCCGATTATATTTTCCGATGATTCTAACAGCCTCTCTTCGTATCTTCATTGAATCGTAATTATTTTCCAAGTTATATTCTCCCTTGAGAATCTCTTTTCGAATCCCTTCTTCCAACGCTAGTCCTGTCCGTAACGATGTTCTGATTCTCAAGATGGCGGTGATCATTCTTAGCCCGTATTCATATTCCTGTTGTCGGATGCTTCTGCAGCTATGTCAGTCAAATCTCCCGTCATGCACGTGAAACATTTCTTCGAGTTTTTGATTGATAGGACGATTGGTATATGATGTGCCTAACGAGTCCACTATGTTTTTTCGTAACATTTTGGTAGCGCAAATGGGCGCGAGTGATACGGCGCAGCGCCGGCTTTTAATTATATTTCGTACGGCTTGCCTGTCCATCGGCCTAGCTCCTGTCCGTCGAACATCTGTTGCATCCAAAATACGTTGAAGTCGTGAATCATCTGCTTGAAGTACGTAGCTTTCTTCAATCGCGTAATTGAAGTCATTTGTACTTGTTGGTTTCTTCATTGCAGTTGAAACATCATTCCACGTAATCAACAGATTATTGAAATCTAAAGAAAGTCACGTCCTAAAATTACATCGTAATTAGTAGAGACTTTCGGAACGACGTACATTTTTTGCTTAAACGGCGCAGTTGGATTTAATTCAGGTAAAGAAAATTCCGCAATATATTTAGAGTCAGTTGAGATCGTACCCGCCATAGTACGCCAAGTAGCAGCTCACGCTGGAATTCTTTTTGCTTTCTGAGTTAATTCTTTTGAAATTATAGATCCACTAGCTCCTGAATCTAGAAATATTTTCATTTCTTTTGCAGGTTCATCTATTGCACCTGTCTTTATTTCTCCAAATAATATTGGAATAAGAACTTCTAGTTCTCTACTTTTTCCGCTCACATTTTTGAAAACAGAATTTTTAGCGTTTTGTGATTGGCCTGTATTTTTGATCTAAGAGTAGTAAAATTTAATTTAGACGATAATAAAAAATCAAAATAGTTATCAACTCTTTTGTTTAATTTACATTTTTTTAAATGTTTGTTGGTTCTCGACCTTGTCATATTCTTAACTGGACCTGCTCTTCAAGCTTGATCATCGTCATTTGGAATCAGAACTGAACATCTTCTGATCTAACTCATGGCTACTGGACTCGTCCAATTTAAGCCCTTCAAAGTTCTTAAGCACTTTAGCACTACGTTTAGCACTCTTCTTGCCCTTCAGGCCTTTCCTTGTCTTCTTATTATCCATGAAGTTCATGAAGGCTTCGTTGAAGATCATCTGAACTTCACGATTGGAGTTAATATGTCTGACATTGTCAGAGTACTTTTTCTTCACGGCCTCGGCATGATGCTCGTGCGTGTCGTGTCCACAGTTCTTTCCGTGGAGGAGGAAATCTCCTTTGAGATTGGTATTGCGGTCCCTCTTGAATCCGACTTTCCTTTTCTTTCTGGAAGAGGAGGACGAGGAAGACTCATTCTTGGGGGACCTTTTTCAAGTTCCGATTCGGTCAGCTCTAGACGCTCACAAAAGCTCACTAGTTCCGCCATAGTATGATCTACGGGATCAAAATCTTGTAGAATCATGGCCTTCTGCCAGGAACTTGGCATTCCAAATTCGAGGAAATCTAACATTTCATCGTTAGGAAGTCTACTATCCTGATCCGCAGCGGGGAAATGAACCAACATCTGGTTGATTTCACATACATGGGACACGTACTTGCGTGTCTTCATATCCCTAGCTTTGCGGAGGAAGCGCCTCATGAACCTTTTCTGGGTCTGAAGTGCCTTGATAGGGAACACATGCCTGGTGAGATCTTCGATGACCTCCAGCAAGTTCGGGTTGGTTTCGGTTTCAAACTCCTCAGCCTTCAGGTTGAAAGCCGTAAGAGCGTTACCATCGAGAAGCCTACGCGTGAGCGTGTACTTGCTCGGTCCATCGGTAGCTCCTTGGCCGCTGATCACCTTTTCGACGTTCCTTTTCCACTTCAGAAACTCCTTGGGGGTTCCACTCTTAAAGTAGGGAATGGGAAGGTGAAAGGTAGCCGAGTCACGGTCGCCAGGACGGGTTTTACGCTTGAGGGTTACGTAGTTGCCTTCCGTCAAATCCTTCTTTTCCGGCCTCTGCAGGGGAACAATGGGAACGATCTGACGACGACCGTTAGAAATGGGAGAGTAATAGTTGGTACTTACTTTCATCTTTGAATGGGGGGGATCGATGCACAATTGAATGGAGTAACGTTACTATGCCTTATGCACAGACTATCTAGATTAAAAGATGGTTGAAAGATAATTATGAGTTTAGTTTTATCATTTATTACTTTGATCACATTTTACACATACGTCCCATACCAGACGTATATCAAAACCCACTTGGTTTCAACGGCAAGATCTTTGACATCTGTTGGCCAGACAGCTGTTCAAAGAATTCTCATTACATGTCCAATGGAGACAAAAGAAAAACACAAAGATTTAGTAGTTAAAGAACTAGCCCGCAAGCTTTAAAAGTCGCCTTATTCAATATGAGGTCGGTAGTACGACTTGCAGCTCATGCTGCAATTAAGATTTTTATTAATCTGGGACGAATGCATGTTCTAGTATTATTTCGCATGTATTGTTGTTCCGGTTGGAACATTGTTCAAAACATGTTCGACTTGATTGCACAGTTAATAACCAATATTGTTTTTCTATCACAGTTTTTTTGAATAGTTGTTCCAAGGTCAGGTTGAATAAATATTTGTGTTGTTGTAGAACCCGATTTGATCCTTTCCTATATTCCGCTGATATGTCTTGTAATAATTGTTCCGATGCCTTTTTGTTGAGGTGATCTTCATATTTCTCATGCACAATGTTATTACGATGCATCCACATTTCATATGCAACATCATATAATTTTAAAATTATCGATTTAGACCAATGATGTAGTGATGGTGCTTTTTTGTACATGCGACTGAAATGCTTCATTTGTAATGTTGACCATTTTTTGGAAATGTGCCCTTTGAATATGTTAACCCATCCAATTTCATCTTGTTCATGCGAAGCTTTGTGGAAGTCATGATCTATTTCATGTGATGGTACGGAAGAAGCAAAGGAAGAAGGAATAGACGTGGTTAAGGTAGTTTTGAGGATGTGCAATATGGTGGGGTCTGTGTGGAGTCGTTCTAAATGATCAAAGAATTTTTTATGAAGGTGCTATATTGCTTTGTGGATCTTTCATCTCTACACTCCATTATGTGACTTGTTGTTTCTTTATAGTTGTGACAGATCAGACATAATTGATTATCCCATAACTTGCGTTTTTTCATAACACTTCCAGTTGCACAAAAGCCTGATACATATTTTGTGACCCAAATTTGTCTACTCATCGTTAGAGATGTTGCAGCTTTTCCTATGGCAACCCAATCAATACTATCAACGGCGGTGGGTGGGTATCGCTTGTTGAGAATGAGATGATTTTGAATCTGTTTATAATAAATATGTTCACGCAGGTGTGTATCTTAGTTTTCAGTGATGATGATGTTTTTGACGTTGCATATCCAATTTGCATAAAAATGTAGATTCGGATATTCATAGTTCGATGAAGCTTCAATATATTCTCTATATTGTTTGGCTTTTCTATCCATTATGCAGTTCAAAGTTTCTAAAAAAGTCAATCGCTTCCCAGTTGCATCCTGATGTCCTTTTACATGTTGATCTATGATTTTTATTGGTAGGTGTCGTTTCCAGATTTTCTGTATGGCCCAAAGAATGTCAAAACTACCTTGTGCAACGGAGGCTCTGCTGTTGTAAGCCAGTGAATTCAACAGACCAGCCTTACTATCACATGCAATTGTTATTTGTCCTTTCTTTATATTATAATTTTGGACGAGATATTGAAGTTTTACTAAAATGCCATAAATACCGTAGATTTTAGCCCTATATGAATCCATGGAGGTGGAACCCTGAGGGACTCCATGTGCTCCATTGCATGAAGTCTGTAAATCTCGTGAAGTAATAACAAAGGAGGTTGCTCCCGCAGAGGTATAGGGGGATACAGAGGCGTCAGTAACTGCTATCGCTTTGCCACTTTTAATATCAGATATTAAGTTTTCATTAGTTGTGGGGAAATTTATTTGCTGCATGGATATATTAGTGTGGTATTGTATAATGCCATCTGTGTGTAAATCTATGGATGTTGCTGGAAGGATGACTTCTATTCTGAATCTATGGAGATTTCCTCTATCTATTATTATAGGAGTTGTATCATTTGGAATATTGGTAATTGAATGAGAGTATTTGAGGTGTGTCGATTTTCTTCTGGTTGTTGATTCACATTCATATACATTGTATGCTTGCGACGATACTTTGTAGCAAACTTGATTTGTACTAAGAGAAGTATTCCAGTTCGAAGTGAATGATAAGGCATGAAATTGCCGTCTCAATATTACATTTTGAATCGTTTTTTCCTTGTTTTCGAATGGCTGTTGGGGTACACAATTGTTTAGTAAACACTTTCGTTGCCTTAGATATGATAACAGGAGGTTTACAATGACCACATAGTATTTGTTGAGAGAACTTAGAAGTCGCTGTTTGCCCAATTTGAAGGGTTAGTGGTTCTTGCAGGAATGGAGAACTATATGCCGAAACAAACTTTTTCTTGTTCTGGTTACATAACGCTTTTTCAATTTCTAATTTATCTGTTGTAATTCTTTCTTCATCTGAATTTGAAGTTAGAATCAAAACTTTCTCAGTTGCTCCAAAAAAAGGTTTTGTTACTGTTTAGATACGGTTGTATGATTCTTCATTCCTATTGATACGATTAATTGCATTGGAAATGGTTTCATTTCCACGGTCAGCTTGTTGAGTAGCAAGCTCCTGTATGAATTGAATGCGATTTTTCTTTGCGTTTCGTTTCAACTATCTATACTTCTTCGATGCTGTATTTCTTTCCTTGATGCAATTTTCTATGGATAATGACATAGGATTCGAAATGCCTGCTTTTTTTATATTCGTTTTATATAAGTTGATGATATATTATATCCTCGTTTTTTTTTCAACACATTGTTTCAAACATTTATTTCTTTGCCAGTAAAATTGAGTTCTGGAGAATATGGAACCGCTCCTGCTTTCAACTTTCTACATCTTTTTTCAGCATGAAGTATTGAATTTGTGATGGAATTGTCAATCTTATTGAGCATTGTGATATACGAAGTAGTATTCAATGCCCCAGATTGATATGCTTTCTCAAATGCTTCGAAATTTTTGAAGGTATGTTGGTTGTGTAATTGACGATTTAGAAGTTTGTTGTATCTTTCCACGACTTTTGGTTGATCACATATTAAGCGTCTTGCAGTGTTTCGATGAATTACAAACGGATCTTCTCCTAAGATTGTTTCGATTGGAATATCTACAAACAATGTCCTGTGGTCTCCTATGCTTTTTTCAACCTGAATCCAACCACCCCTTACAATATCTTGCAGTTGGGGTGAAACGAAAATAGCATCAATTGGATCACTGCCAGTTAATGACGTTGGTGGAGGTAGAATAGACGTATCTTTTTGATATATGGATCGGATGGGATCTACTACTAATTGACAATCATATACAAGTTGGGACTGTAGTTGTCCCATTCTGGCCAAATTTTCATTTGCATCTATGAGCAGTATTATTTTTTCTCCTCTTCTTTGCCATTCTCGTATTTGCTGTGTTAGTTGTTGATGTATAAGTTTTCTTGGACATTCTGAGATTCCTACTTTATGAAAATATCGTCGATGTTGATTATAAACCGTCTAGTGTCTATTGATTGAACTTTTGCAGGGAACGTAGCCAGAAATAATTCTTGTGCGAAAATTGTGTTTTCCTTCGAAAAGGATCCAACTCCAGCGACCTAAACCTGTCTCATCAACACCTGTAGATTTTACTCTATGTACAGCTGCATTAAATGCCATTACAGCAGTTCCTCCATATTGAAAGGTTTCGATTCTCTCATGTTTATTGTTTGTAGAACTTATCTGCATTTTGTCCCATCTTATATCTTTCATCCTGTGGGCCAGTCTCTTTCGGATTGGGAGAGAGTGAAAGGCAACACCCGTCTCTTGCCATCCTATTATGTCAACAGAATGTTCATATATCCAATCTTTCGCGTTTTCTTGCTTGTGGTTTATTTCATGAGAAACCCCTATACAATTCACATTTTGGCTAACAATACGGATTAAATTATTTTCTTTTTCGACTACTAAGTGATCGCCAAATATTTTATTTTTAGACCGTTTGTGTTTTTTTGCTTGATGTTCCGGATCAGGAAGGTTATTCATATAAGGCTTAATTAAAAAGGGCTGGAATTGTGTATTTCTAACATTTGATTCATTTAGATGTCTTGGATTGACGTCATTGGAAATTGTATGGTGTGCTATTGATTATTGGTAATTAATTGATTTGTGTTTTGCTTTGACAGTAGTATTTTTCTTACGTAAACATATATTTGATTGTTCCCCATTGTATCCCGCCGGTAACTCCATTTCACAATCTAAAACTGGAGTCACGTCATCAGAGTGATTTACAGAGATGCCCCCAGGTCACTCGCGTTGATCCTGGGGGTTTTCATTCCATCGTGGTCATTAGATTCCCTAGTCTTATGACCATTATTGATAGTTGGGGACATAGTATCATCTTTTTGCGAAGGTGATATCATATTGGAAGGATTTTTATGGTTGTTTGATTTGGTAGATTTTTTGGAGGTTTTGATGGGCGTGGTGCGATCAAGATCTGAATTTTCATTTTCAGTTTTGTTATTTTCTTCATTCTGTTCAAGTACAACTTCTGATTTGGAGGCAAATGTTGATACTGAATCAGCGTCAGTAGCTCGTTTATGTAACTCAGCTTGCCATTCAATATTCTCAGTGTCAAATTCGACTACTTCCAATTGGAGAGAGGGTAGCCAACCTTTATCAGAAGATTCTGTCGCGACTGCACCTAATTCTAGGTCAAGATTGGATGTAGCACAAAGATTTTCGGAGTCCCATTTCGACGAACGAGCTTTCGCAACTCCATCAGCTGACAACATGTGTAAGACCTCATTTCCATAAATGTAATGAAGGTATGCAGGGAGTTGTGAAATGTAATCTTCTGCCTCTTTTTCCAGGTGCTTTGGGTATGTGACTACGTAACTAGCATGCCAGGAACTATAATCAACATTCTGGAAGATTTTCATTGATTCACCTTTTAAGTTGAAGGTACGAAGTGATTCCAGATTCATGATAATATCCCGCATGGTTGTGTCCAAACTGGTATTATTATAATCGATTTCATTGATGTATAAGCATGGCTTTACAATTAGGGTGGAGAGGAACTGTTCTTGCTTGGCGATGAGGTGTGATATCTTCATTTTTGTGTGAGAAGGAAGTTCATTATTGAGCATAGGAATCATTCGAAGCTTTGTGCCTAGGATTTTAATGTTAATGGCAGTGCTGAAGATTCTGCCTAAGACAGAATAGATTTGATCTTTCTCTTCTCTCTTAACTTCAATAACTAATGCTCTATTCCATTTGCTTTCGTTATTGGATTTGTTGATGGTTGCTTTTCTTACATAGCTAAAGTTGAAACTAAAGACAAATTCTTTTTTTGAATGCTTTCTCAGTAACGTAGATACTTCATCATGTAAAGCTTCTGTGTCCATGCGTTCAGTGGACCATAATAGCCAGTAGTCTTTGGCTGTGTATTTTTGTTGAAGTCTTTTGCGATACATGGAGGTATTAGAAGACGCTGACCAATGTTTAATGTTGGTTAAAATATTGTCACATGATTCATCATGTCCAAGCCATACTTGAAACCATGCATGGCCTCCGTTTGGCTTGACATTCACATTGTTGAAGAATTGTTTCATGGTAGAGAAATTGGATGGAATGTTCTTTGAGCCAATTATTGCTTCATTTGGTACTTCTCCTTCAAATTTATAGATAACAACGGATGAATCCATTAATAACAATTGCTTATACCAAGTTATAAGTGCCTTTTCTATTGTTTAGTCGGAATGGTTCCTTTTTCAACATGTAATTTAACTGAGTAGTAAACGTTTAAGGACCTAGAAACATTGATTGTAGTTCGTTTCATTTCCGATTTCTTTGCTTTCTGTTTTGATGCTAACATTCGAGATTTTTTTGTTGGAAATGATATTAGCTTCTTTTTCTGAATCATTAATTGAGTCATCATCATCTTCTTTTTCATTTCAATTTTCGGATGTATCCTCACTATGTTGTTCATCCTCAGACATGATGTCATTACTGGATGTTGAATGATGGGATTGATCATCTTCTGAGATAGTGTTAGATTCATTATCACTTTCTGACTTGGAATTCGAAGAGTTGGATGCTTCGGAATCTGATTCGAATTCGATGTATCTGTTTTTCTTCATGGTAGATTTTTTATTGAACAAGGTTTTCTTCTTACGATTTAAGGAAGTTTCCTTGCTATCTTTTTTTTCTTTTGATCCTGAACAATTTAATTTGCGTTCATTCTTCATATCTTCTAGTTTTTGTTTTATTTTTTGAGCATTTAATTTGGCTTGATTCTTCGTTTTCATAATTTTTTCTTGGGGGGATAAAATTTTCAATGCTTCATTTAGTTGCGTTTGTATGACGTTGACTGATGTTGAGGAGGTTGAACCAGCTACAGGAGTTTTCTATCCATCATCAAGGGAGTTTTGATCACTGTCTATTTCATATACATTCTGATCAGATTGAGCTTCATTGAAAGTATTGCTCACTTTTTTATCATTTTCCATTTTTTGATGTTCGATTGGAGGTAGCATGTTAATGTCTTCATTTTCGGAATCGGAATCATTGATAATGTAGTTGGATTTCTTAAGATTTAGTGACTTGTTCGTAGGAATTAGCTTGTAGAAAAAGGTATCTTCTTGACCTTGATCAATGAATTGTAGCAAATCTTCTGCATCTAGAATGAATTCTTTAGTCATTTCAATGATCTCCATATCATCAGAATTTTCTATTTGATCTTGAAGAATTTGCGACAGTTTTGTTATAGCTTCAGTTGGATGCATCCATTGTTGAGCTTCTTCTTTTTCTCGAATGGCTTCTTGCGAAGTTGATTCTGCATCATCAATATTATCTGCTAACCCAGAATTCTCTACTTTTTTTAAGGCTTGTTGTGCATTTCTAATTGCTTTGTCTTTGCATTTAATATGATCTACACGTAGTACTTTCCTGATGAATTTGTAGACAATTTCAGATGGTTCAGAAGTATCGGAATGTACTTCATTGTCATGAGATTTCATGGTGGTGGTTTGATATTTTCTGGCGCGCCAGAAATCATTCTTGAAGTTGATCGGCTTTTTGCCTTGGAAGGCGATTTTTTCTTGAGTTTGGTTCGTTTCCTGTTTTTTTGTAGTTTTCCCATTGTGGTTTAAGAGTAAGGATAAGAGGTATTATAAGAGTTCAGAGTAAAATATGCTGTTGTAATTGGTTGATGTTTCACTTTTTGGCCATTGACTGAAAATGTGAAATTTTCAATATTTACGTAGGAATAGGTTGGTTTTAATATAAAAGGTGGTTTTGTGTAGTACGACTTCCGAAAAAAGTAAGAGGATCTTAACTGTATTCAATAAAATCTTCTGCCATCTTCTTCCAAATCGGCCAACAGCTGCAAGCTGGAAGCCATCGAACCTTGCTTTGGAAGGTATAGTTGCAATTGCCTTCCAAAACAATTTTGCTACAGTTTTTTCCTCACTCATTGATCCAGATCTATTTCGTAGGTAGAAAGGGTAGAACAACTACTAACGTAAATATAGCTTTCTTGGGGGTTGGAATAAATTCCGGATGTGGCGGCCGTGAGCTTTCACAAAAGCTTCTTTAATTTCCAACGGTAGTTTATGCCCATTGTGGACTAGCGATTGGACATCCTTGATTGTGACGATCCTATTGGGTGATAATTCCACACCTCGGTATCCCAATTTTCCTACCTTTGTCACCTTCACAAATGCACAGGTTTCCACTGACTTGGAGTTGTACATCCAGTGGCTATGAGTTCTTCCTGCTCATTGACGTATGGTCGGAAAGATTTAGCTGAATCATCCCATATTTTGGTATGAGTAGTAGGTGCTGATCGATTTTTGAATAGAATTTTGTCTCCAATTTTGTTTATGGTCAAGAGATATGCATGAGTAGCCTTGTGATACGTGAACTGAAGTCTGTTGATTTGTGATAGTTTATAGTTTGCCTTAACATATGCCAGATCTAATTTATGTAGAGTGTCCTGAATGAAGCCGGGAGTGTCCATATCAATATTTTCAGAGTCTACCGTGGAGATAATATCCTTCCAATCTGATGTGCAATCCAAGAGTATATCAAAGTCAAGGTGGTGTCTTCCGGTACCAAACAGTTGTGTACAATTTGAATGTTTCAGTAAATCATTAATTTCCTTCTCCAATTCGGCTGGTACATGAGGTAAGTTATTTCCTTTCTGTTCCCATTGAAGATGAAACTTATCTCTGGCGGTATTTGAGTTGGTAATCTTTTTTGATTTCTCATGCATAATGGCCTGGATGTGTGCTCGTCTCTCCTCCTCTTCTTCTATAGCCAAGCTATATAATAATTTGGAAAATTTATCAATTGTTCTAGTATCTTCAAGTAAGACTAAAATATGAATTAACTCCAACCACTGCGGGGGCTTTCAATTATGTTGTTGTTTTAGTTGAAGCTTGAGAATTCATTGTTTGGCTCTTTGAAGGAGGCGATTTTTCTGGTGAAGGATGGTTCGCAGATATCGAATCTTTGTTGGGATTGGAAGATCATCAAACTGTCGAAAGCCTTTCCTTTTACGTAGCCTGCCTCTTTTTTGACCGGCACTATCCAGTGTGTCTGATTCAGAAATGAGTGACATGTCCGACATGATTTCCTTTATGGCAAGACTGAATTTGCTGACTATGTAAGCTATCTCTACTGCATTGTTGTCCGAAATACGTACTAACTTGTTCACCTTCCCATCCACGTCCTGACAAAGGCCAGCATACCATAGTTGTTTCATAAGCCCAGAAGATCGTTTCTCTAAGTCACCAATGAGATTTTCAGTATCTTTAGAGTTGTTGGCAGTCTTCTTTTGAAGTTTGTCATAAAGAAGTTTTTGTTCCCTAAACTTGTTGCAATCCTTAAATTGGTTCTCATCAAGGATCAGCTCGTCGCCATGTAAGCCTGTTCGTCGTAGTTTAATATTGAAAACATTTTTTATAATCGAATTTTATTTTAACAATTCAATCAATATTTTTTGTGATAGAATTTGATACTATGGGGAAAGAAGAGGAACTAAATATTTTTGCCAGAGAGATTCCTCGCTTTGAGATGTATACTGTTTAAAATGATGTTGCATCTATTGATTGTCGTATTGAGGTTGATACATCTGGCACACTGTGCATGTGTTATCTTGATTTGGTTCGGAGTACTTTGTGCTCCAGTGTTGTGTGTCGCAAAATGATTGGATGTGTACGAGGGCCCTTTGCATTTCTTTAACGTGCAAATAAAACTGGCATTGCGCGAACGCAAGAAATTCAAAATCCACTACTACAGGCCTATTAATTATATCAGCAGCAATAGATTATGTTGAAGTTACAGTACTCATTAACGGTACTATCATCAGTGTCACTATTAGAAATTGTGAGTATAGTGTTCAGTCCAAGTGTCTATTACGGCTGTGGTTATGTTGAAGTTACAGTACT